>Ga0206106_100040_pt1 | contig 292731 bp, 269 predicted proteins | sample 1B1ome_FD_148677 | JGI IMG/M metagenome (GOLD analysis project Ga0206106, IMG submission 148677) | Enriched microbial communities from leaf-cutter ant dump, University of Wisconsin, Madison, United States - 1B110A | ecosystem: Environmental > Terrestrial > Nest > Insects nest > Nest dump... | reverse complement strand
GGCTACGAGCTGGCGCGCACCGAGACGGCCTTTGTGCGGGCGCAGGCGGGCCTGCGCTATACCGATCTGCAATGGGCCGCATCCGGTGGCAGCTATATCTACAGCACCCACGGTTTCCGCGACACGATCGGCGCGATTCCCGCCGGCGTTCCTGCCATCACCTATCGCCAGCAATTGCCCGAAGTGTTCGTGGGGGTCGATGGCGAGGAGCATTACGGCGCCTTCCGCCTTGGGGGCATGTTGCGCGGCGGGCTGACGGTGCTGGCCCGCGCCACCGACAACCACTGGCTGCGCGATCTGCGCATCGAGGACAGTTTTGGGGTGGCCCCGACCGTTTCGGCGGGGCTCGATGCCGGCTACGCGCTGGGCTCGATGGCGGAACTGTTCGTCGCGGCGCGCTACGACCAGGCGCTGACGATGCGGGGGCGGGCGGAGTATTACGACACCGTGACCGGCGCCCTCGCCCTTGCCGACGACGATATCGCCGGCGCCGAATTGCGCAGCATCAGCCTCACCGCCGGGCTCAAGGGCCAGTTTTAAGGTTACGTCGCGGGACGCGGGCCTTTAGCGGAATCACTTGCGCCGCCTCTGTTCGCATGCGAACAGAACGGGCACAAATGCATAGTGGTCCTGATATCGTCGCCGTCATGGTGGGGGTCGCCGTCGAGGGCCCCTACAGCTATCGCGTGCCGGAGGGCATGGCGGTGGAGCGCGGCTCCATCGTCGCGGTGCCGCTCGGCCCCCGGCTGATCCTGGGCGTGGTCTGGGGACCGCCGCAGGATATGATCGCCCACAACCGGCTGCGCGACATCGCCCATGTCTACGCCGTGCCGCCCCTTTCGGGGGAATTGCTGCAACTGGTGGAATGGGTGGCGCGCTACACGCTGGCGGCGCCCGGCCAGGTGCTGCGCGGGGTGTTGCGCGCGCCCGAGGCGCTGGACGCGCCCCGCTCCGTGACGGCCTATCGGCGCACCGGGTACGAGCCGGAAAAGCTGACGCCGGCGCGCCTGCGCGTGCTCGATACGCTGGCCGACGACGCGGCCTGGACGCGGCCGGCGCTGCTCGGGGCGGCCGGGGTGTCGGCCTCGGTGGTCGAGGGGCTGGAGCGGGCCGGGGCGGTGGAACGGCTCGATATGCCGCCCCCCCCGGTGGTGTTGCCGCCCGACCCGGCGGCCAATCCGGCGCGGCTCAATCCCGAGCAGCAGGCGGCGCTCGATGAGATTCTCGGCATCGGGGCGGATAAATTCGGCGTGGCGTTGCTCGACGGGGTGACCGGCGGCGGCAAGACGGAAGTGTTTTTCGAGGTGGTGGCGGACAGTCTCCGGGCCGGGCGGCAGGCGCTGGTGCTGCTGCCCGAAATCGCCCTCACCAACACGTTCATCCGGCGCTTCACCGAGCGCTTCGGGGCACGGCCGGCCGAATGGCATTCGGACATGACGCCGGCGCAGCGCGCCAGGGTGTGGCGCGGCGTGCTGGAGGGGAGCGTGCGCGCCGTGGTCGGCGCCCGCTCGGCGCTGTTCCTGCCGTTCCGGGAGCTGGGGCTGCTGGTGCTCGACGAGGAGCATGACGGCGCCTACAAGCAATCGGACGGCTTTACCTATCACGCGCGCGACATGGCCATCGTGCGGGCGCAGCGGGCGGGGGCGCGGGTGGTGCTGTCCTCGGCCACGCCCTCGGTCGAGTCGCGCAACAACGCCAATCAGGGGCGCTACCGGCACGTGGTGCTGCAAAGCCGTTTCGCCGCGGCGGCGCTGCCGGACGTCACCGCCATCGACATGCGGGTGGAGGGGCCGGAAAAAGGCAGCTGGATCGCGCCGCGCCTCGCCCGCGAAGTCTTCGCCGCGCTCGACCGAGGCGAGCAGGCGCTGCTGTTCCTCAACCGGCGCGGCTATGCGCCGCTGACCTTGTGCCGGGCCTGCGGCCACCAGTATCAGTGCCCCGACTGTTCGAGCTGGATGGTGGAGCACCGCTTTCGCGGCGTGCTGATGTGCCACCATTGCGGCCACGAGATGCGCACCCCCACCGTTTGCGGCGCCTGCGGCGAGGCCGACAGCCTGGTGGCGGTGGGGCCGGGCATCGAGCGGGTGGCCGAGGAGGCGGCGGCGCGGTTTCCCGAGGCCCGGCGGGTGATCCTGTCGAGCGACATGGGCAGCGCGGCGCAATTGCGCGAGCGCTTTGCCGAAATCGAGCGGGGCGACTACGACCTCGTCATCGGCACGCAGCTGGTCTCGAAGGGCCACCATTTCGAAAAGCTCTCGGTGGTGGGGGTGCTCGACGCCGATCTGGGGCTGGCGCATGGCGACCCGCGCGCCGCCGAAAAGACCTTTCAAATTCTGACCCAGGTGTCGGGGCGCGCCGGCCGCGCCTCGCGGCACGGCAAGGCATTTTTACAGACCTACCACCCCGACCATCCGGTGATGCGGGCCATGGTGACGGGCGACCGGGAGGCGTTCTACGCCCAGGAAATGCTGGGCCGGGAGGCGGGGGGCATGCCGCCCTTCGGCCGGCTGGCCGCGCTTATCGTCTCGGCCGGCGAGCAGGCCGCCGCCATGGCCCATGCACGGCACCTGCTGTCGCGGGCGCCGATGGCGGAAAGCGTGCGGCTGTTCGGGCCGGCTGACGCGCCGGTCGCCATGATCAGGGGCCGCCACCGCGTGCGGCTCCTGGCGCAATCGGGCAAGGATTTCGACCTGTCGGGCTATATGCGCTTCTGGTTGGCCAGCGCCGACAAGCCGCGCGGCGACCTCAAGGTGCAGGTCGATATCGACCCGATGAGTTTTATGTAAACGATGGCGCGGGTGTCATTCGCGAAAGCCTTTCCGCCTCGATCCTCCGGCTGGGAAAATTTGCGTTCGGGGATGGCCGGGTGCCTGCGACACTTTCGCCACATTTGAATCCGGGCCGAGCGCCTTGCATGGCGCGGCGCGGCTGTGCTAGAGGGGGCGCGATTTCCCGGGGGGCGTGGTCTGTCCCCTTTCCGGACAGCGAAAGCAGCGGCAGCACCCCGGTTTCCCGGTCAAGGAGAGGGGTGCGCGGCGCAGAACAACCGAGAGGGTGGCCCAGCCTTGGCAGCGCAGAACTCAGTGCTTACCCAGATCGCGCGGCCCTATGCGTCGGCGCTGTTCGATCTTGCCAGGGGCGAAAACCAGCTGGCCCAGGTGGAAACGGGGCTTTCCGACATCTCCCGCCTGATCGGTGAAAGCGAAGATTTTTCGCGCTATCTGCACTCCCCCGTCATCACCGCCGACGTCAAGGCGGCGGCGCTCGAGGCGATCCTGGGCAAGGCGCAGGTCAACCCGCTGGTGGCCAATTTCCTCAAGCTCGTGGCGCGCAATGGGCGTCTCTTCGCGCTGGACCAGATGATCGTGGGGTTCCGCGAACTGGCCGCCGCCGCGCGGGGCGAGACCACCGCCGACGTCACTTCGGCCAGCCCGCTCAGCGCCGCCCAGGCCCAGGCCCTTAGCGACACGCTCAAGGCCAGGCTGGGCAAGACCGTGACGCTCAACCAATTTGTCGATCCCTCGCTTATCGGCGGCCTTCAGGTGAAGGTCGGCAGCCAGATGATCGATTCTTCCCTCAAGACAAAACTCGCCGCGATGAAGATCGCCATGAAAGAGGTCGGATAATGGACATCAAAGCCGCGGAAATTTCTGCGATCCTCAAGGACCAGATCAAGAATTTCGGCCAGGAGGCCCAGGTTTCCGAAGTCGGCCAGGTGCTCTCGGTCGGCGACGGCATCGCGCGCGTCTATGGCCTCGACAAGGTGCAGGCGGGCGAGCTGGTCGAATTCCCCGGCGGCATCCAGGGCATGGCCCTCAACCTCGAAACCGACAATGTCGGCGTGGTGATCTTCGGCAATGACCGCGCCATCAAGGAAGGCGACGTGGTCAAGCGGACCGGCGCCATCGTCGATACCCCGGTGGGCAAGGGCCTGCTGGGACGCGTCGTCGACGGCCTGGGCAACCCCATCGACGGCAAGGGGCCGATCGAGCATACCGAGCGCCGCCGCGTCGACGTCAAGGCGCCGGGCATCCTGCCGCGCAAGTCGGTGCACGAGCCGATGTCGACCGGCCTCAAGGCCATCGACGCGCTGATCCCGATCGGCCGCGGCCAGCGCGAGCTGATCATCGGCGACCGCCAGACCGGCAAGTCGGCCATCATCCTCGACACCTTCCTCAACCAGAAGCCCGCCCACGATGCCGGCGCGTCGGAAACCGACAAGCTCTACTGCATCTATGTGGCCGTCGGGCAGAAGCGCTCCACCGTCGCCCAGTTCGTGCGCCAGCTCGAGGAAGCCGGCGCCATGCAGTATTCGGTGGTGATCGCCGCGACCGCCTCGGAAGCCGCGCCGCTGCAATATATCGCGCCGTTCACCGGCTGCGCCATCGGCGAGTGGTTCCGCGACAACGGCATGCACGCCGTGATCGCCTATGACGATTTGACCAAGCAGGCGGTGGCTTATCGCCAGCTGTCGCTGCTGCTGCGCCGCCCGCCGGGCCGTGAAGCCTATCCGGGCGACGTGTTCTACCTGCACTCGCGCCTGCTCGAACGCGCCGCCAAGATGAACGAGAAGCACGGGCTGGGCTCGCTGACGGCGCTGCCGGTCATCGAAACTCAGGCCAACGACGTGTCGGCCTATATCCCGACCAACGTGATCTCGATCACCGACGGCCAGATCTTCCTCGAGACCAATTTGTTCTTCCAGGGCATCCGTCCGGCGGTGAACGTGGGGCTGTCGGTGTCCCGCGTGGGGTCCTCGGCGCAGATCAAGGCGATGAAGCAGGTGGCCGGCTCGCTCAAGGGCGAGCTCTCGCAGTACCGCGAAATGGCGGCCTTCGCCCAGTTCGGCTCCGACCTCGACGCCGCCACGCAGCGCCTGCTCAACCGCGGCGCCCGCCTTACCGAGCTTCTCAAGCAGCCGCAGTTCTCGCCGCTCAAGAGCGAGGAACAGGTGGCGGTGATCTTTGCCGGCGCCAACGGCTATCTCGACGCCATCCCGGTCAACAAGGTGAGCGATTTCGAAAAGACCGTGCTGAGCGCCATGCGGTCGAAATATGCCGATATCCTCTCGACCATCGCCACCGAGAAGGCGCTGAGCGACGAGACGCGCGGCAAGCTGAAATCGGCCCTGGACGAAATCCAGAAGACCTACGTGGCCTAAGGCGAGCAGGGAGACGATGGGCTCATGCCGTCGCTAAAGGACCTCAAGAACCGGATCGACTCGGTCAAGTCGACCCAGAAGATCACCAAGGCCATGCAGATGGTCGCGGCCGCCAAGCTGCGGCGCGCCCAGGAGGCGGCCGAGGCCGCCCGCCCCTATGCCGAGCGCATGGCGGGGGTGCTCGCGAGCCTCGCGGCGGTCTATGATGGGCAGGAAAACGCCCCGGTGCTGCTGGGCGGCAACGGCAAGGACGATACGCATCTGTTGATCGTTGCGACCGGCGAGCGGGGCCTAGCTGGTGGGTTCAACTCGTCCATCGCGCGCCTGGCGCGCGAGCACGCCAACAGGCTCCTCGCCGAAGGCAAGACCGTCAAGTTCCTCACCGTCGGGCGCAAGGGCAACGATATCCTCAAGCGGCAATATGCCGATTGGATCATCGAGGCGATCAGCTATCGCGACGTCAAGAATGTCGGCTTCGTGCAGGCCAACGAGGTCAGCCAGAAGGTGCAGGCCCTGTTCGCGGCGGGCGCGTTCGACGTGGCCACGCTGTTCTTTGCCAAGTTCGGCTCGGTCATCAGCCAGGTGCCGACGGCGGTGCAGCTCATCCCGGCCCGGATCGAGCCGGCCGAGGGCGAGGGCGCCCACGCGGCGGCCACCACGCCCTACGAATACGAGCCCAGCGAAGAAGCGATCGTGGAAGATCTGCTGCCGCGCAATATCAGCGTGCAGATCTTCCGTGCCATGCTGGAAAACAACGCCTCCTTCTACGGTGCGCAGATGACCGCCATGGACAATGCGACGCGGAACGCGGGTGAAATGATCGACCGCCTGCAGCTGAGCTACAACCGCCAGCGCCAGGCGCAGATCACCAAGGAACTCATCGAAATCATCTCGGGCGCCGAGGCGCTCTAACCCTTCAGCGAGGACGAACAAATGGCAGAGAAAAAGGCCGGTCGCGTATCGCAGGTCATTGGCGCCGTCGTTGACGTGGTGTTTGACGATCACCTGCCCGCAATCCTGAACGCGCTCGAAACCACCAATAACGGGCAGCGCCTGGTGCTCGAGGTCGCCCAGCATCTGGGCGAGAACGCGGTGCGCACCATCGCCATGGATACCACCGAAGGGCTGGTGCGCGGCGCCGAGGTCAGCGATACCGGCGCCTCGATTTCCGTGCCGGTGGGCGATGAGACGCTCGGGCGCATCATGAACGTCATCGGCGAGCCGATCGACGAGGCCGGCCCGATCGGGGAAAAGGTCAAGCGCGAAATCCACCAGGAAGCGCCCAGCTTTGCCGAGCAGAACCCGGCCGCCGAAGTGCTGGTGACCGGCATCAAGGTGGTGGACCTGATCGCCCCCTATGCGCGCGGCGGCAAGATCGGCCTCTTCGGTGGAGCGGGCGTCGGCAAGACCGTGCTGATCCAGGAGCTGATCAACAACGTCGCCAAGGCGCATGGCGGCTATTCGGTGTTCGCCGGCGTCGGCGAGCGGACCCGCGAGGGCAACGATCTCTATCACGAGATGATCGAATCGGGCGTGAACAAGGACCCGCACGAGAACAACGGCTCGGCCGCCGGCTCCAAATGCGCGCTGGTGTTCGGCCAGATGAACGAACCGCCGGGCGCGCGCGCCCGCGTGGCGCTGACCGGCCTCACCGTCGCCGAGAACTTCCGCGACCAGGGCCAGGACGTGCTGTTCTTCGTCGACAACATCTTCCGCTTCACCCAGGCGGGTGCCGAAATGTCGGCGCTCTTGGGCCGCATTCCCTCCGCCGTGGGCTATCAGCCGACGCTCTCGACCGACATGGGCGCGATGCAGGAACGCATCACCACCACCACGAAGGGCTCGATCACCTCGGTGCAGGCCGTCTACGTGCCGGCCGACGACTTGACCGACCCGGCGCCGGCCACCACCTTCGCGCACCTCGACGCGACGACCGTGCTCAACCGCGCCATCTCGGAAAAGGGCATCTATCCGGCCGTCGACCCGCTGGCCTCCAACTCGCGTATTCTCGACCCGCAGGTGGTGGGCCAGGAGCATTACGAGGTGGCCCGCGAAGTGCAGGCCATCCTGCAGAAGTACAAGGCGCTGCAGGACATCATCGCCATCCTGGGCATGGACGAGTTGTCCGAAGAGGACAAGCTCACCGTGGCCCGCGCCCGCAAGATCGAGCGCTTCATGAGCCAGCCCTTCGACGTGGCGGAAGTGTTCACCGGCTCGCCGGGCGTGTTCGTGCAACTCGAAGACACCATCAAGGGGTTCAAGGGCCTGGTGAACGGCGATTACGACCACCTGCCCGAGGCGGCCTTCTACATGGTGGGCACCATCGAGGACGCGGTGGCCAAGGCCCAGAAGCTGGCCGCCCAGGCCGCCTGATCGCCGCACCACCGGCCGATAAGGCCGGTGCCGCCTCCTCCCCGGGCGCCCGCCACCCTGTCGCGGGCGTCAACGCCAAAGGACCGAAAGAATGGCTGAAGGCATCCGCATAGACATCGTCTCGCCCGAGCGGCTGGTGCTGTCCGAGACCGTGGACGCGGTGACCGTTCCCGGCAGCGAAGGCTATTTCACCGTCATGTACGACCACGCGCCGTTCATGACGACGCTGCGCGCCGGCTTCATCACCGTGTCGCGGCGCGGCGGCGAGGCTGAGGTCTTTTTCGTGCGCGGCGGCTTTGCCGACGTGTCGGCGGCGGGGCTGACCATCCTGGCCGAGGAATCGGTGCCCTTCACCGCCTTCGACCACGCCGACCTGCAGGCGCAGATCAAGGCGGCCGAAGAGGAATTGCAGCGGGCGCAGACGCCCGAGGACAAGTCCTACGCGCAGGAAGTGGTGAGCGCGCTGCTCAATCTGGCGCTCGAAGCCCAGCATATCGGGGGCACCCACATCCACTGACGCCAACTGGTAGCTGCATCGTTCGGGGCCGCTCCTGAGGGGCGGCCTTTTGCTATTATTGCCGGCGTTTTCGGGTCAGTCGAGGGCGGCGGTGACGAGGGCGGCGGCGTGCAACTCGGTGGTGTCGTAGGTCGGCAGCGGGCTGGTGCTGTCATCGATCAGCATGCCGATTTCGGTGCAGCCCAGGATGACCGCCTGGGCGCCGCGGGCCGCCAGCCGCTCGATGGCGGCAAGATAGACCTGCCGCGACGCGTCGCGGACGATGCCCTTGCACAATTCCTCGTAGATGATGCCGTTGAGATTGGTGCGCTCGACCTCCGGCACGAGGACATCGAGCCGCTGCGCCGCCAGCCGGTCGCGGTAAAAGCCCATTTCCATGGTAAAGCGCGTGCCGAGCAGGCCGACCGTGTCGAAGCCGTCCGCCAGGAGCGCGGCGGCGGTAGGGTCGGCGATTTGGATGAAGGGCCGGTCGAGCCCGGCCATCGTCGCTTCGGCGACTACATGCATGGTGTTGGTGGCGAGCCCGATAATCTCGGCGCCGGCGGCGGCAAGCTGCCGCGCCGCGGCGTTGAGCGTCGCGCCGGCCTGGTCCCAGGCGCCCGCCTCCTGCAGGGCGGCAATGGGCGCGAAATCCAGCGAGTGGACAATGACGGGGGCCTAATGCAGGCCGCCCAGGCGCGCGGCGGTCAACTCGTTGAGGCGGCGGTAATAATGGCTGGTGGATTGCCAGCTCATGCCGCCGATGAGCCCGATGGTTTTCATGACGCGCCCCCGGCGCCGGCGAGGCGCTGCGGGATGCCGGCGAAGGCCGCCACCACCTTCTCATAGGCCGGGCGCTTGAAGGGCACGATTAGCCCCGGCGTGCGGTGCAGCCGTTCCCAGCGCCAGGCGTCGAACTCGGCGGGGAATTTGCCGCCGCCGGGCCGCTCGACCTCGATCTCGTTGTCCCTGCCGGTAAAGGCGAAGGCGAACCAGCGCTGGCGCTGGCCCCGGTATCTGCCCTTGAAGGCGACGCCCAGCGCCGCGTCGGGCAGCTCGTAGTAGATCCACTCGGGGGCTTCGGCCAGCAGGCTCACCGAGGTGACGCTGGTTTCCTCGAACAGCTCGCGCAGCGCGGCGCGCAGCGGGTCCTCGCCCTTGTCGATGCCGCCCTGCGGCATTTGCCAGGGCGCGTCGTAATCGGCCGAGCGATCGGGGTCGTCCTCGGGCTTGCGGCGGCCCATGAAGACGCTGCCGCTCGGGTTGAACAGGGCAATGCCGACGCAATCGCGGTAGGGCAGAGCCTCGCGTTCGGGTTTCGGGGTCATGGTGACACTCTATTTCATCAGGGCGCTGACGGGAACCAGCGCCACCCCCCGACCGTCCAGCGTGCCGGCCCATTCGGCCACGGCCTTGATGGAAATGGGCAGGGCGCTGACGATGCCGATGGCGGCGCCCGCCTCACGGGCTTCGGCTTCCAGCGCCTCCAGCGCCGTGGCGATCGCCTCGCGCGAGGGGTTGGCGTCGACCAGCATGCTGGCGCGGGCGAAGGGCACCTTGTTGGCGCCGGCCAGTTGCCCGGCCACCGAGCGGTTGGAGGAGCCGTCGTCGAGATAGCCCAGCCCGCGCGCCCCCACTTCCTCCATCACCGGCCCGAAATCGGCGGCTGCGGCGCTGAAGCGGGCGCCCATATTGTTGAGCACGCCGAAATAGCCGCCGAAGCGGGCCATTAGCCAGAACAGCTTTTCGAGGTTGGCGCGCGGCGCCTCGCCGGTCAGCAGCGTATGGGGGCCGGGGTCGTTCTGTGGGTAATCGAACGGCTCGAGCGGCAATTCGAGCATCACTTCGTGGCCGCGGCTGCGGGCCATCTGCACGGTGGTGGCCAGCGCCCGCCCATAGGGGGCAAAACCCAGCGTCACCGCGTCAGGCAGTTGGTCGATGGCGTCGAGCGAGCCCTGCTCGTTGATGCCGAGCCCCGAAACGACGAGGGCGATGCGCGGCTCGCCATTGCCGAGGCCGGCGGGGAGCGGGCGCTTATAGGCGGCAAAGGGCGTCTCGCCGGCGCCCGAGATGCGCGGGATGGGGCCGTTGGCGGTTTCCTCGCTGAGGTCGGGCAGGGCGCCGAAGGCGTCGGGGACCTGGCCCAGCGCCACGGCGGTGCCGGGTGGCGGCACGGCCAGCATGGCGCCATCGGCCGGGTATTGCTGCGGATCGGCGGTAATGGTGGCCGGCCCGGCGGCGACGTTGCTGGCGACCGCATTGCCCTTTTGCAGCGCGGCGATGGCGACTTCCTCGGCGGGCCGCCCGCCATCGGGGTCGTCCACGAGGACGAGGCGCAGGCCGATGCCCAGCCCGAGCAGCGCGACGAGGCCGAACAGCAGCCGCGCCAGCGGGAAATGCCAGCGTCCCCGGCCGGCCCGGGCCCGCCGCCGGCGGCCGCTCAACGGTGTGCTGAGGTCATTGGCCATGTGCGGTTCCGCTGTTGCCTTCCCGAAAAAGGGGCACGGGCCGAATCGGTCCCGTGCCCCAGCCTAGCACGCCGTGCGCCGGCCTACTCCGCCTTGGGCGGGAAGGCCGGATCGGTCTCGGTCCCGGCGATGAGGCCGATGGCGTATTGGAGCTGGGTGTCCTTCTCCTTGTCGGCCGGCACATAGACCGAGGAGCCCACGGTGGCCTCCTCCTGGCCCTCGATGGTGATGTGCCCGGCCAGGCCCGCCTCGCCGATGATCTCGTCGCGGCCCTGCAATTCGGCGGGCACTTCCTGGTGCACGATGATGTCGGGCGTGATGCCCAGCGCCTGGATGGAGCGGTTGTCGGGCGTGTAGTAGCGGGCCGTGGTGAGGCGCATGGCGCCGTCGGGGCCGAGCGAGATGATCGATTGCACCGAGCCCTTGCCGAAGGAGCGCGTGCCCACCAGCGTGGCGCGCTTGTGGTCCTGCAGGGCGCCGGCGACGATTTCGGCGGCGGAAGCCGAGCCGCCATTGATCAGCACCACCAGCGGCACGTCCGCCAGGCGTTCATCGAGCGGATCGGGCTCGGCGTCGTAGCGGCCGCTTTCGGCATCGGTGCGGCCCCGGGTCAGCACCACCACGCCCCGGGAGAGGAAGGCATCCGCCACATAGACCGCCTGGTCGACAAGGCCGCCGGGATTGTTGCGCAGATCGAGCACGATGCCCTTGGGGGTCACGTCGCTGTCGGGCGCGAAGATCTCGTTGATAGCCTTTTCGATGCCGATATAGGCCTGCTCGGTGAAGCGGGAAAGGCGCAGCACCGCCACCTCGCCCTCCATCGACCAGCGCACGGCGCGCAGGGCGATGGTGGCGCGGATCAACTCGAAATCGATCGGCTCGGCGACGCCCTCGCGCATCACCGTCACCTTGATGCTGGTGCCGATGGGGCCGCGCATCTTGTCGACCGCCTCGTCCAGCGTCAGGCCCTGGATGGGTACATCGTCCAGCGCCACGATGAAGTCGTTGGCGAGGATGCCGGCGCGCTGGGCCGGGGTGTCGTCGATGGGCGAGACCACCTTGATGGTGTTCTCCTCCATGGTGACCTCGATGCCCAGGCCCCCGAACTCGCCGGAAATATCCTCGCGCGCCTCGTCGTAATCGGTGGGCGGCAGATAGCCCGAATGCGGGTCGAGCGAGGTGAGCATGCCCTGGATGGCCGAGCGGATCAGCTCCTTCTCGTCGGGCGGGTCGACATATTCGGCGCGGATGCGATCGAAGATCTCGCCGAAGAGGTTGAGGTCGGCATAGATTTCCTCGGCGTCGCGCGGCGCGGCGGCCTTTTCGGCGGCGGTCGGCTCGGGGCGCTCGCCGCCGGGGGCCAGCTCGTCGGGCGCCTCCTGCTCGAGCGGAGGCGTCGCCGGCTGGTCCTGGGCGATGGTAGCGGCGACCGGCGCCAGCAGCGCCACGGAAAGGGCGGCGGCGCAAAGGGTGGGCAAGCGCATGGAGGGTCTATCCCGTCTGTTCGTTCTTTGCCCACCACCCCTCGGGGTCGAAAGGCTCGTTGTCGTGTCGAAGCTCAATATAAAGGGTCGGCCGGCCGTTTCCAGCACTGGTCGCCATGGTCTGTCCAATTGTATGTGATCCCATGGTGCCCAGGGGCTCGCCCATCAATACGAACTGGCCGATATCGACGCTGATGGCGTCGAGTCCAGCCAGCAGCGCGGCGTAGCCACTGCCGGTATTGAGAATGACGATCTGGCCATAATTGAGGTAAGGGCCCTTGTAGAGCACCCAGCCATCGGCCGGCGCGACCACCTGGGCGTTTTCCGGCGTGACGATGGACTGGCCGTGCGCAATGCCGCCCAGCCGGTCGTTGGCGCCATAATCGAGCGCGACCTGGCCATTGGCGGGGCGGGCGAGATAGCCGCGGGCCAGCGCGAAGGGCACGGCCGGCTCGGTGCGGGCGGCGTTGCCGAAGGCCAGCGCGATGGCTTCGGGCGAGAGTTGCGGCGCGTCCGGATCGGTGGCGGCAGGGGGCGTCGCGCCGGCGCCGGCCCGGGCGCTGAGCGCGCCGATCAGCTCGCGCAGCGTGCCGGCGCGCTCGGCCAGCGCCAGCGCCGCCTGTTCCTCGGCTTCGAGCTCGGCGCTTTTCTGGCTGATGCCCTGCTTGCGGGCGGCAATGAGGGTGGCGATGCGCAGCTGCTCTTCCTCGAGCACCGCGTAGTTGGCCTTGAGCGTCGCCTCTTCGGCCAGCGCCGCCGTCTTGATGGCCTGTAAGGCCTTGAGGTCATTGGCCACGGCGTCGGCGCGGGCGCGCAGCTCGGGCACGATGGCGGCGATCAGCATGGCGCCGCGGGCCGAGCCGAGCGCGTCGGCCGGATCGACGATGAGGGCGGGCGGCGGGTTGAGCGAGATGCGCTCGAGCGCCGCCAGCACATTGGCGATTTCGCTGTCGGCGCCGTCGAGCCGGCCGCGCACCTCAAGCTCGGCGACGATGAGGTCGGAAAGCCGCTGCTCGACGTCGGCCACCTCGATTTCCGCCAGCTTGACGCGCTGCGCGGCGGCGATGAGGGCGGCGCTCTGCTGGGTGCGGTCGCCCTCCATGGCGGCGATTTCCTGCTTGAGCGCGTCGATGCGCTCCTGGCTCAGCGACAGCGAGGCTTCGAGCGCCGCCAGATCGGCGGCGTCGGGGGCGCCGCCCGGTGCCGCCTCCGTGGACTCGGCGGCGGGCGTTTCAGGGGTGTCTTTTTCCGGGGCAGGCGTCTCCGGCGCCTCTTGCGGCGTCTCTTGGGGCGCGTCCTGGGGCGCCTGCAGGTCGAGGCCGGGGCGCAGGGCGTCGGCGGGGTTGTCCAGCTGCTGGGCGAGCAGCGGCCAGGCGGCAAGGCCGGCAAGCGCCAGACCGGCAAGACCGGCGGTCAGTGGGCTGGCGGGCCGAAGCGGCATGGCGTCTCCAGATGGGGTTTGGCCCCCCGAATCACGTGTGGCCTGCAGCTTAGCAAGGGGGAGGAAAACCGCAGGTTAACATTGCTTAACCATGAAGGGGCGTCAGCCGCCGCGGTGATAGGGATGCCCAGAAAGGATGGTGGTGGCGCGATAAAGCTGCTCGGCCAGCATGATACGCACCAATTGGTGCGGCCAGACCATGGGGGAAAAGCTCAGCTTGAGATCGGCACCGGCGAGAAGGGCCGGGTCGAGCCCGTCCGCCCCGCCGATGAGGAAGGTGGCGGCCGGCCGGCCTTCGTCGCGCCAGCGCGCCAGGGTGTGGGCGAAGTGCACCGAATCGACGGCCTTGCCGCCTTCATAGAGCGCGACCGTGATCCCCGGCGGCAGGCCGGCACCCAGCGTCCGCGCTTCCTCGGCCTTGCGGGCGGCGGCGCCGGCGGCCCGCGATTCGGCGCTTTCGATGACATCGAAACCGGTCAATCCCAGCGGCTTGCCGGCCGCGGCGGCGCGGCCGAGATAGCGCGCCACCAGTTCGCGCTCGGGGCCGGCCTTCATCCGGCCGATGGCGCCGATGGCGATCCGCATGGTTTCGGCCCGCCCGCTACGCCGTCAGTGCTGGTCGGCCGAAAAATCGGCCTGCCACATCTTTTCGATGTTGTAGAATTCGCGCACTTCGGGGCGGAAGATATGCACGATCACGTCGCCGGCATCGACCAGCACCCAGTCGGCGTGGGGCAGGCCTTCCACCCGCGGCCGGCCGTGGCCGTTGTCGCGCAGGGCGTTGATGACCTGATCGGCCAGGGCGGCGACGTGGCGCTGCGAGCGGCCCGAGGTCACCACCATATGATCGGCCAGCGAGGATTTTCCCGCGAGGTCGACCGTGATGGTCTGCTCGGCCTTGGCGTCGTCGAGGGTGTCGAGGATGAGATCGATCAGCGAGCGGGCCGGGGCGGCGGCAACCGCCTGGCCGGCGGGGGTTTTTTCGGGCAGCGCGGTCATGGGCAATGACCTGGCGCCCATGCGAAAGCACGGGTCATGCGTAAGATGAACATCCTTGGTTGTTGCTCGGAATGTAGCGGCGTCGAATGAACGGCAAGCCGTCTGTTCCTGTTCCGGTGACTGCGATCACGCTTGGGAAGGAATATGCGCGTTCGGGGGGATTTTCGCAAGGTCGGGGCGGGGGGAAGATTTTTCGGCGCGGATGGCGGTGGAAGAGAGGCCCGACTGCCGGCCCTGCAGATAGACCCAGGCGGGCGCCCGGCGGGTGGCGAGGATGGGGGCTTTCTTCTCGTCGAGCTGGGCGTGGTCGAGCGTGGCGGCGGCACGCGAGGCCAACGCCCGCCGGCCGGCGCCGGGGCGCACGTAGACGGCCATCGGGACCTTGGCCGCGATGTCCTGCCAGCGCTCCCAGCGGTGGAAATCGGCGAGGCTGTCGGCGCCCATGATCCAGACGAAGCGCCGGCCCGGCAGGCTTCTTACAAGGAAATCAATGGTTTGCCAGGTATAGGTGAATCCCTTCTCGGCCTCGAAGCCGGTGACGCGAATGCGCGGGTCACCGATCACGTCGCGTGCCGCCCAGACCCGGGCGGCCAGATCCGGCAGGCCGGCATTGTCCTTGAGCGGGTTGCCCGGCGTCATCAGCACCCAGAGCGCATCGAGCCGCAGGCGGCGCAGCGTTTCGGCCATCACCAGCAGGTGCCCGGCGTGCATGGGGTTGAAGCTGCCGCCGAACAGCCCGATGCGCATGCCGGGCGCGGAAGGGGGCAGTTCGGTGACGCCGGGGATACGAATTGGTGCACGCAGGGTCAGCTTTTCGCGCCCCCGGGGCGGTGAACTGGTTAACGCAGCGTTAGCATTCAAGGCCGCACCTGGCCATCGCCGCGCACCCGGTACTTGAAGCTGGTGAGCTGCTCGACGCCGACCGGCCCGCGCGCGTGCATCTTGCCGGTGGCGATGCCGATCTCGCCGCCGAACCCGAACTCGCCGCCATCGGCGAACTGGGTCGAGGCGTTGTGCATGAGAATGGCGCTGTCGACCCCGGCGAAGAACTTTTCTACCGCCGCCGGGTCCTCGGCGATGATGGCCTCGGTGTGGTGGCTCGAATAGTGCTCGATATGGGCGATGGCCGCCTCGATGTCGTCGACGATTTTGACGGCGATGATGGCGTCTTCGTATTCGGTCTGCCAGTCGGCCTCGACGGCCGGGCGGACACCCTCGACGCGCGCCAGCACGCCCGCGTCGCCGCGGATTTCGCAGCCCCTGGCCATGAGGGCGGCGAGGATGGGTTGCAGATGGGTGGGCACCGCGTCCCTGTGCACCAGCAGGGTCTCGGCGGCACCGCAAATGCCGGTGCGGCGCATCTTGGCGTTGAGGGTGACGCTGACCGCCTTGTCGAGATCGGCGCTTTTGTCGATATAGACGTGCACCAGCCCCTCGAGATGGGCAAAGACGGGCACGCGCGCCTCGGCCTGCACGCGCCCGACCAGCGACTTGCCGCCGCGCGGCACGATGACGTCGATGGTACCCCCGAGGCCCTTGAGCATTTCGCCGACCGCGGCGCGGTCGGTGGTGGGTACCAGCTGCACGCCATCCTCGGGCAGGCCCGCCTGCGCCAGCCCCTGCCGCAGGCACTCGACCAGCGCGTGCGAGGAATGGCTGCTGTCGCTGCCGCCGCGCAGGATGACGGCATTGCCCGATTTGAGGCAGAGCGCGCCGGCATCGGCGGTGACGTTGGGGCGGCTTTCATAGATGACGCCGACGACGCCGAGCGGGGTGCGCACCCGCTCGATATGAAGGCCATTGGGCCGGTCCCACTGCGCGATGACGGTGCCGACGGGATCGGGCAATTCGGCAATGGCGCGCAGCGCCTCGATAATGCCGTCGAGCCGCGCCTCGGTGAGCAGCAGCCGGTCCTGGAAGGCCTTCGTCATGCCCTTTTCCACCGCCGCGGCCATGTCGAGCGCATTGGCGTGGAGAATGGCGGCGCGGCCGGCGTCGATCGCCTGGGCGGCGCCGACGAGCGCGGCGTATTTGCGCTCGGCGCTGGCGGTGGCGAGCGCGCTGGCGGCGGCGCGGGCGCGCCGGCCCAGCGCCAGCATGAGGGCGGGGATGGCGTCGGTGCCGCTTTGGGCGATCGGTTCAGCCAGGCTCATGGCTCGTCTCCTTGCTCGGCAGGTCGTTCCCCGGCAGGTCGTCCCGGGCGCCCAGCATGACCAGATTGTCGCGGTGGACCAGCTCGGTGCGGCTGTCGGCGCCCAGCAGTCCGGTGATTTCGTCCTTGTGCTTGCCCATGACCTGTTGCGCGTCGGCGCTGTCGAGGCCGGCCAGCCCGCGGGCGATCTCGCGCCCGTCCGGATCGAGGATAGCAAGGGTATCGCCGCGCTGGAAGGCGCCGGCGACGCGCACCACGCCCACCGGCAGCAGCGACTTGCCGTGGCGCAGCGCCCGCACCGCGCCGGCGTCGATCTCGACCGTGCCGGCTACGGCCAGCGTGCCCATGATCCAGCGCTTGCGCGCCTGGGCCCGGGTATGGGCGGGCAGGAACAGGGTGTGGCGGGCGCCATCGGCCAGCGCCTGCAGCGGCCGGGCAGCGGTGCCCTTGGCGATCAGCATGGCGGTGCCGGCATGGGTGGCGATCTTGCCCGCCTCGAGCTTGGTGGTCATGCCGCCGCGCGACAGATGGCTGGCGGCGCCGCCAGCCATGGCCTCGATGGCGGGGGTGATGGCTTCCACCACCGGGAGATGGCGGGCTGCGGGATCGATGGCCGGCGGCGCGGTATAGAGCCCGTCGATATCGGAGAGCAGCACCAGGCAATCGGCCTCGATCATGGTGGCGACGCGGGCCGAGAGGCGGTCGTTGTCGCCATAACGGATTTCGCTGGTGGCCACCGAATCGTTCTCGTTGATGATGGGAACGGCGCCGAGCCCGATCAGGGTGGCGATGGTGGTGCGGGCGTTGAGATAGTAGCGCCGCTCCTCGGTGATGTTGGGGGTGATGAGGATCTGCCCGGTGACGATGCCGTGCCGGCCCAGCGCCTCGGCCCAGGCCTGGGACAGGGCAATCTGGCCGGCGCTGGCGGCGGCCTGCGACTGCTCGAGCGTCAGCGCCATGGCGGCAAGGCCGAGCAGGCCCCGCCCCAGCGCGATGGCGCCGGAAGATACGATGACGATCTCGCGCCCTTCGCCCCGGAGCGCGGCGATATCGGCGGCGAGCGCCGCCAGCCAGTCGGCGCGCAGCCGGCCGGCTCGGTCGACCAGCAAGGCCGAGCCGATCTTGATGGTGATGCGGTGATAGGGGGCGAGGGGGCTCATGCTTGCTTGTCCGACGCAGGGAGCGTTCTGCCCGCCTTGCCTGCCGAGGGGAGGGGGGAGGGGGGATTCTGGTTTTCGGCCGGGGAGCCGATCACGCTCCGGGTGAACTCTGCGACAGCGGGAGCCCTCGTATAACGGAGGTTCCCGCTTTCGCGGGAATGACACCGCGGTGATGAGGGCTTTGGTTGGCGGTTGAAGACGTCGCGCGCGGACGCTGCCCGCGGACTTGATCCGCGGGCCTCTTGTGGCAAGCGCCGTAGCTTAGGGGCTCTCCGGCCGGCCCACGGGTCAGGCCCGTGGGCAGCGCCGGTGGTGGTGGCGGGTTGGGAGTGCTGCCCGGGTGGCGGGGCAAGGGTCGCGCTTTTTAGTTTTTCTCTCGGGGTCACTCCCGCGAAAGCGGGAGCCGCTGTTGGGTAACGGAGGTTCCCGCTTTCGCGGGAATGACACCGGGGTGATGAGGGCTTCGGTGGGCGGTCGAAGGCGTCGCGCGCCGACGCTGCCCGCGGATTTGATCCGCGGGCCACTTTCGGCGAGTGCCGCAGCTTCGAGGCTCCCCAGTTGGCCCACGGGTCGAGCCCGTGGGCAGCGCCGGTGGTGGTGGCGGGGTGGGAGCGCTGCCCGGGTGGTGGGGCGATGGGGCGGGAGCGCTGCCCGGCTGGCGGGGCAAGCGTCGCGCTTTTTAGTTTTTCTCTCCGGGTCACTCCCGCGAAAGCGGGAGCCGCTGTTGGGTAACGGAGGTTCCCGCTTTCGCGGGAATGACACGGGGGTGATGGGGGCGCCGGTGGGCGGTTGAAGCCGCCGCGCGCCGACGCTGCCCGTGGACTTGATCCGTGGGTCCCTTTCGGCAAATGCCGCAGCTTCGGGGCTCCCCGGCCGGCCCACGGGTCAAGCCCGTGGGCAGCGCCGGTGGGTGTGGCGGGTCGGGAGGACAGGCCGCCTCGTGCGGCAAGCGCTGTCAGGGCGTCCATTTTTCGCCTGCCTGCTGTTTTTCCAGCGCCGCGGCGGCGGCTTTTTCGGCGTCGAGGTGGTGCAGCACGTCCCAGAGCACCTGCTCGACGCCCTGGCCGGTGACGCCGGAGACGGCGCGCACCTCGGCCTTGCTGGCCCGTTTGAGCTGCTTGAGCTTGTCCTTGAGCGCGTCCTCGGCCAGCGCGTCGACCTTGTTGAGCACGACGATCTCGGGCTTGTCGGCCAGCACGTCGGCATAGGCGGCCAGTTCGTGGCGCACCGCCTTGTAGACATGCACGACATCGTCGGCGGTGCCGTCGATGAGGTGGATCAGCACGTTGCAGCGCTCGATATGGCCCAGAAACCGGTCGCCGATGCCGATACCTTCGCTGGCCCCCTCGATGAGGCCGGGAATGTCGGCCAGCACGAATTCGCGCTCGCCGATATGCACGACCCCCAGATTGGGGTGCAGCGTGGTGAAGGGGTAATCGGCGATTTTCGGCCGCGCGGCGGAGACGGCGGCGAGGAAGGTGGACTTGCCGGCGTTGGGCTGGCCGACGAGGCCCGCGTCGGCAATCAGCTTGAGGCGCAGCCAGATGCCCTTTTCGACGCCCTCCTGGCCGGGATTGGCGCGGCGCGGGGCCTGGTTGGAGCTGGTCTTGAAATAGGCGTTGCCGAAACCGCCATTGCCGCCCCTGAGCAGCACCAGGCGCTGGCCGACCTCGGTGAAATCGGCGATCAGGGTCTCCTGGTCCTCCTCGAAGATCTGCGTGCCCTTGGGCACGCGCAGCACCACGTCGGCGCCATCGGCGCCGGTGCGGTTGCGGCCCATGCCGTGCACGCCGGTGCCGGCGCGGAAATGCTGGCGGTAGCGATAGTCGATGAGGGTGTTGAGCCCGTCGACGCATTCGGCGATGACGTCGCCGCCGCGGCCGCCATTGCCGCCGTCCGGGCCGCCGAACTCGACGAATTTTTCGCGCAGGAAACTGACCGCCCCGGCGCCGCCGGCGCCGGATTTGACATAGACCTTGGCCTGGTCGAGAAACTTCATGTCCGTCGTGCCTTCCAGGGGCTCATCGGGCGGCGGCCGATGGCAAAGCCGGCGGCCAGCGCCGGGTGAAACTTTCGCGCGTCAGTTCGGTGTCGATATGCTCTACCTGGGCGCCGCGTGCAAGGCAGAGCAGGTGCGAGCGCCCCGTTTCGGCAAAGCCGAGCTTGTGCTGCACGGCCAGCGACGCGGTGTTGAAATGAAATACCCCCGAATAGAGCACTGGGGCGGCGCTGGCGCCGAAGAACCAGGCAATGGCGGCCACCGCCGCTTCGGTCATGAGGCCGCGCCCCCAGAACGGCTGGCCCAGCCAATAGCCGATGACCGGGCCGTGCACGCCGCGCTGAAAGCCGACATGGCCCACCAGCCCGTACCCTTCGGCGAGGATGGAAAAGCCGGTTTCCTCGGGCGGCAGCGCCGCCGGCCGGCTGGCCAGCCAGGCGCGGGCATCGGCGAGCCGATAGGGGAAGGGCACGCGCGCCAGCTTGCCGGCGACGGCAAAGTCGTTGAGGTGGCGGGCGATGGGCGCCGCGTCCTCGGCCAGCGGCGGGCGCAGGGTGAGGCGGGGCGTCGCCAGGGTCGGGGACAGCGCTGTCACGCGATGCCTCCGGGCGCGGCGGCAAGATCGAGCCGCAGGAAGACGGCGGGCTGGCCGGCATTGGGGCCCAGCGGCTCCGGCCCGGCATGGGTCTGGCGAAAGCCGGCTTTTTCCAGCACGTGGCGCGAGCGGGCATTGGCGGCCAGCGCCCGGGAGCGCAGGGCGGTGGCGCCGGCGGCGCGGGCGGCAGCGACCACGGCCAGCGCCGCTTCGGTGGCAAAACCTTGCCCCCAATAGGGCTCGCCCAGCCAGTAGCCGAGCTCGGGCCATTCGCCGGCCGCGAAACTGAGGCCGATGACGCCGATGCAGTGGTCGGCATGCAGCACGGCGTAGCAGTGCTCCGTCGGGCCGGGCGCGATGGTCTCGATGAAAAAGCGGGCGTCCTCGAGCGTATAGGGAAAGGGGAGCCGGGCCATCCAGCGATGGATATTGGGATTGTTGCAGAGATGAGCGATGGCGGGCGCGTGCGCCAGCGTCGGGGCGGTGAGCACGAGGCGCGCGGTCGCGAGCGTGGCGGGCAGGGAGTGCTTGAGGCTGGCGCTCATGACGGGGCTCCAAAGGCGAAAGGGGAACCGGTGGCCCGGTTCCCCTTGCGGATGTGTCTTGCCCTTGCGCAGGACCAGGCCGGGGAACGGGTCACCGGCAGGGTCGATGCGGCCTGCCGGGCTATTCGGCGGCTTCCGCCGGGACGACGGAAACGTGCACCTTGGCATTGGCGCGGGTGCGGAAGGCGACCTTGCCGTCGACCAGCGCATAGATGGTGTGGTCCTTGCCCAGGCCGACGCCGGTGCCCGGATGCCACTTGGTGCCGCGCTGACGGATGATGATGTTGCCGGCCACGACCGTTTCGCCACCGAACTTCTTGACGCCGAGACGGCGGCCGGCGGTATCGCGGCCATTGCGGGACGAGCCGCCTGCTTTCTTGTGTGCCATGGTTAAGGGCTCCTTATTCCTTGTCGGCCTTGGCCGCGGCTTCCTGATCGACCTTGGCACGCGGCGGCTTGCCGGCGACCAGGTCCTTGGCCTGCGCGACCCATTCGTCGCGCTCGGCGCGGCCGCGCAGATCGAGCTCTTCGTCGACCCTGGCGATATCGGCCTTCTTCCAGGCGGCGATCTGGGTGAGGCTGGTGATGCCGGCGGCAACCAGCTTCTTTTCCAGCGCCGGCCCGACGCCGCCGATCAGCTTGAGATCGTCGGTGAAATCGGCGGCCGGCGCGCTCTTTTTGGCGGCGGGCTTGGCTTCCGGCTTGGTTTCAGCCTTGGCTTCCGCCTTTTTGGCGGGGGTCTTGGCGGCGGCTTCGGCCTTGTCCGCCTTGGCGGCGGGCTTGGCAGCGGGCTGCTTGCCGCCGGTCAGGATCTCGGTGATGCGCACGGTCGAGAGCAACTGGCGGTGGCCGTTGCGGCGGCGCGAATTCTGGCGGCGGCGCTTCTTGAAGACGATGACGGTCTTCTGCTTAGTGGTTTCCACCAGCTCGCCCGCCACCAGCGCCCCTTCCACCAGCGGCGCGCCGATGGTGTCGCCCACCATGAGCACCTGGTCGAAGGTGACGATGTCGCCGGCCGCGGCCTCGAGCTTTTCGATCTTGATGAGGTCGTTGGCAGCAACCTTGTACTGCTTCCCGCCCGTCTTGATAACGGCAAAGGTCATTGTTCTCAGCCGCGCGGCTCTCGCCGGCGGTCCTTCTTGCTGTCGCGCCCTGCGGCGCCGCGGTTCGCATAAGGAGCGACGCGGACTTGATGCGGGTTGGCCGGAGCATCCGGCCGGCAGCCTCGGGCAGCGTTGTCAACCAAAACCGGCGCGCCGACAGGGCCGGTGCGCGGGATCGCTGGCTTATCAGGGCAAATGCCCGCCGAGTCAAGGGTGCAGCGGCGGCGAAGCAGGGCCGATGCCGGCCGGGATTTCGCACCGGGCGGCGCCAACAAGATAGTTGCAGCCCGGGGCCCGCTATGCCATAAGCCCCGCCGTATCGACCAGCCGCGCCCTGTTGCGGGCGCTTCGATCTCGCGGAGAGATGGCAGAGCGGTTGAATGCACCGCACTCGAAATGCGGCATAGGGGCAACTCTATCGGGGGTTCGAATCCCTCTCTCTCCGCCACTTCGCCGCCGATAGCGCGATATTGCCGCCCATAACCGCCGATCACCGCACAAGAATTTTCAGGTTTGCGGAAGTTGCCCCGCCGATAGCCCTCTATGGCACGATAAAAGGTAGGTTCTCACATGCCCACCGTGTGAGAACCTCTCACCGCAAATCACCGCCGATTGTGCGATAATATCCGCATTGAAATGCGCGGGCCTCCACAGCTCCTGGTAGAAGCGATGACGTGATGCCAAATGGCTTGTTCATATCTGCACGCTTGGAAGATCGGTTCTCAGGCGATCGATCTCCACATAGGCTGTCGCCAACATCGCCGCCGTTCAACGTCTCAAGAGCCTCCATATAACCTGCCCTCGTTCATCATAGCTCGGTCTACTCGCTTTGGGTCTAGCCGTCAGTCTGCTTTGGGACTGACGCGCTTGAAGCGGTCATAAGGATAAGTGCGCCAACACGCCTTCGGCTCGGCTGCGCCCTGCAAGCAGAGAACGAACCAGATCGAACCTCTTAGCTGTCAAACGACTGGACGTCGGCCTCGATACCATTGAGGCGGAGGATCGACGCCACGGTCCGCGCCCACGCATTTGCGCGGTCGATCGATTGACTGGGAATGGGACTGAATGCCACCACCCCGCCATGGCCGTCGGCATCGCCGAGGCCTTGTCGCTTCAGCCAACGCGCAAGCCCACGCCTGGCGTCGAACACGCGCACCAACGCGATCCCGCATTCGCCTTCCGAAATCGCCTCGGTTCCTGACAGAAACATCGGCGTCGGAACGTGACTCTCGCCAGCGCGGATCCCGGCGGCGTTTGCCCAGGCCCAGAGTTGCGACCACTCGGCATCGCCGCGCAGCACTGGCGGCAGGATCGGCGGCTCGCCCGGCTCGATTGCCTCCGCATCGCGCGGGCCGGGATAGGCGGTCGAAAGTGACGGCAGCGCACCGGGGTTCATATTCCACCCGGTGACGATCACAGCCGTCTTCCCCGCGCGGTTGCGGATGCGCATTGGCACCTCGAAGCGGGCACCATATCCGGTCTTCCACTCGTTGAGCTTCACCGCGTTGGGCTCGGCGATCAGCAAACCCGAGTAGAATTGAGCGGCCAGATATCGCCAGTCCTCGGCGTCGATACCGAGATCGTCGATCAGGAATGCAGCCTTCGACTTCCCTTTTTCGTTGGCCCGGTCGAACAGATATTTGGTGAACTTGCCTTCTGGCATGATGGCCTGGAGGATGTCGGACGACTCAGCAACGGCCTTGAACTCGAACGTCTTGCGACCGGCGTTCAGGAAGAAGGCGCGGCTCATCTCTTCAAGAACTCGCTGCTCAACATTACTAGCCTGTTTGCGAGCTACGCCTTCGGCAGCCTTCTTTCCGCGTTCGGACGCCGTGCCGCGCGGAAGCCCCTCCGGCCCGGAGCTCGCAAGCCAACCATAAGGTTGCCATACCGGACCGCCGGGCTTGAACGTGGCAGACCCCTCCAGAGGCCAATCCTGCTCTCCCTCGTAGCTGAGTTCCTGCACGATCGTCCCATCCTCGATGGCAGCTGCGTAGATCAGGTTGTCAAAAAAACCACCACGATGGACGGGGTTGCCGGGATCGATCGCGAAGGCGCCGATGTAGCCCGGCACCGCGCGCAGACTGACGTTGATCGCATCGCGGACATCGACATCGAGCGCTGAGAGCGCGATGCACTCTCCGGTATGGAGTCTGAAGATGTCCAAACCCGACTGGCGATCGATACTGTGCCAATCCTCGCCGAGTGAATCTAGCCATTCCCAGATCACATATTTGTAGATGTCCTTGTCGTGTGAGACCGTTCGGCCACTCCCGCGCTCGAAGCCGTGGACTCCGGTCGTTCGCTCAGCGAAGCCCGACAAGATTGGCATCCCGACCCGAAATTGCGAGCACGTGCGCCTCGAGGGATCGGCAACTCCAAGAGCGGCGAGGACCTCGCTGGTGAAATAGGCCAGCTGCGGATCGGGCAGTCCTTCGACACTACCGTCGAAGAGGAACGCACAAGCGCTAGTTGGACTCTGTTTGCTGGATTGCATGGCATCCCCATTTGTCAGCAAAGGTCACTGATCCACCGTGGATCAAGCATCTGCATCGTATCCGCGCATCTTGATCTCACAATTGTGCCATGTCGTTATCGAGCTTTTCTCGTCATCAATCGGCATGCGAGCATCTGATCGCCCCAGCATGTCGCGAAGGTCTCCGAAATCTCGAACCAGCTTCCGTCATTGCCCGCGCCGTGATTCCTGCCCATGCACGAGCATTGGCATTCGTGGCCGACAGCGTTCAGGCAGGCGGGCGAGCATTTCTCCTGCTCGCGATAGGGCTGGATCACGTAGATCTGCCCGAACGTCTCGAGCGCGCGCTCCACGAAATCGTTGAACCACGCTTTCGGGATCTCCCAATAGCGCGGCCTGGAGATCCACACTGGGGTGGTGCGCCGCCCGTTTTGCAGCCACGAGCGATTTCCGTCGGAATAGGGCAGTCTAGCGCGCAGAAGTTCACCCTTTCCTGTCCGACGCAGGATAACCGGGATATCGCGCTGGTCCCAGATTTTCTTGAGCATCTGTCTGTCCACCGCCGTGGCTCTCTCCCATCCTGTCTATGGCCTCATCGCGGGCATCCGCCATCGTATTCGATGCGCCGACAGAATGCCTGCCAGATCGGTTCACCATCGACTATGGATGCTGCTAATTACCTGCTCTATGTTGAAGGAGGAAGATGGGGGCACCATGTATCTACAGCGCGTTCAGCTTGGAAACTTTCGATCATTCGATTCCGCTCGGCTCGAGTTGCAGAAAGACTTGACCGTATTCGTTGGCGAGAACAACGGCGGCAAGAGTAACGCGATCGACGCTATCAGACTGTTGACGGCACCGCTGAGCGGACGCCGCGAAATTTACTGCGAGCCGACCGACGTCCGCTTTCAATGCGGCGCCTGCCACTTTGAAATCGAAGCTCATTTCTCCGGACTGTCAGCGGGTCAGCAGGGGCGTCTTCTGTCGGCTGCTACAGACCCGAACATGACGAGCGCATGTTTCGGACTGCGCTACGACGGCTCGCAGGTCGGCGCCAAGCCCACCCTGTGGGCGGGCAAGGAAGGCAATCCGCCCGAAGCGGGCTGTCACGACATGGTTCGGCACGTTTATCTACCTACGCTGCGGGACGCAAAACGTGCTCTGGCATCAGGCAACCCCACGCGCATCATGGCGCTCCTTCACCACTTTCTTGAAGGTACGTCCGCCGACGAACTCGCCAAAGAACTTGGTCGATCGCACTCTCATGACGTTCTCACCAAGGTCGACACGGCCGTCGAAAAGGGGCTCGCAGCATTGACCGGTGGCGTCCGCCGCCAGACGGCGTCGCTTGGCTTCGCAGCAGACGAAGCCCTCATCGATATCGCCCGCGACCTGCGGTTCAAGCTTGCCGATCATGGCGTTGATCCCGAGGATCTCCGTTACTCGGGACATGGCTATGCGAATCTCCTGTTCATGGCGATCATAGCTGTTGAACTCGAAAAAGTTCGCACGGCGGACCTCACTCTTTTCCTTGTCGAGGAGCCCGAGGCACATCTCCACCCTCAGCTTCAAGCTGCGGTCCTGTCCTTCCTGCGCGACCAGGCGAAACAGTCGCGCGAAACCCCGCCGACCGATCACGGCCCCGCCGGTGAGTTACAGGTCGTCGTCGCAACCCACTCACCAAATCTGTCAGCTTGGGTCAGCAGCGATCGGCTCGTCGTGTTCAAGTCCGTGATTACGTCCTCGAGCCAACTCGCGACGGGCGAGGAGGAAACAGAACCTGCGTCGCTTGATGCCGGAATTATCGAAAATGTCCTTTCCTCCGATACGCCAGCTGATTCGAAAGCCGGCGTGGAGTCGGTTACGGCAGCCATATCGGCGGCAATGCCACGTCGGGCCACGCGCTGCATGCCGCTCGCAAACATGCCCCTGGCGGAAGGCGCCCGTAGAAAGGTCGATCGATATCTCGATGTCACCAAGGCAGCCCTGCTGTTTGGGGGACGAGCTTTGCTCGTCGAAGGGATCGCGGAGGCGCTTCTCCTGCCTACGATCGCCAAACATCATGTGCTCAAAGGGCAGTCCGAGAAGCTGCGGCTGTTTCGGTCCGCCGTCTTCATTCCGATCGATGGCGTCGATTTTGCGCCCTATGTCACGCTCCTCCTTACCGAGCTTGAAGGTGCGCGGATCGCTGACCGGGTTGTGGTCGTCACCGACGGCGACAAAGGCCTCAGGATCGACGACGAGGAGGACGCCGACACCAATCCCGATGCCGTTAATGAGGTGGCAGAGGCCTCCGAAGATGATGATGCCGTGCATTCCATTGAGGACGATGAAGCGGTGATCCCCGGCGAACGGCGCAAGGCGGCGCTCGAGAAGTTAGCCAAAGACATGAGCGCAAACGATAGATTCACCGCCATCACCAGCACCTATTCTCTTGAGACTGAGCTGATCGAAGCGGGCAATGCTGCGATCCTCGAAAAAGCCTATCTCGAGCTCCACCCGCGCTCGAAGAAGAAGTGGCAAAATGCGGTGGCGAAAACGGGCGACGACCGCGCCCGGGCCATCCACAAGATTTTCAAAGCCGCCCGCAAAGGCGACTTCGCGCAAGTTCTTGCCCGCCTTATCGAGGATGGGGAGGCTTTCACTGTGCCCAGCTATATCGCGACCACGATCGATCGGTTGGTCGAGACATGACGGACACCTACTCGCCAACGGCCGAACAATCCAAGATCGTCGTCCACGAGGGCCCCGCATTTGTGACAGCCTGTCCCGGTGCCGGCAAAACGCGGACTATGGTGGAGCGCGCACGTCATGTCCTCGCGGATCGCAAGGATCGGCGGGGCGTCGCATTCCTATCATTCACCAACACCGCGATCGACGAGCTCGAGATGCGACTGAGAGCCTTCGGCGTGTTGCCGTCGCCTCTGTTCCCGAGCTTTATCGGTACTTTTGACCGGTTCCTCTGGCAATTCTTTGTGGCGCCCTTCGGCATCACCGGATGCGATGAGACGCCCCGCCTCATTCCCGACAAGGCAGACTGGGTCGTTCAGCCATTCCCGGGCGCGCAGGCCTTGCCCCTCAGCGCTTTCGACAGAAAGACGAGCGCATTGGACCGGCGCGTCGCCGCCGATGTCGGATTTCCGCCGAATCGTGATGCCACCCGCCACGAGACCCGCGCCCGCAACATCCTCGTAGCTGCGCGCAAGCGAGGTCATGTGGATTTCGAAGACGTTCGGGAATGCGTGAAAGAGCGGCTGAACGACCCGGGTTTCGCAAAGCGTCTGGGTCAGGCGCTCGCCGCACGTTTCCGTGAAATCGTGGTCGATGAGGCTCAGGACTGCAACCCCGCAGACCTCGAGATCGTGCAATGGCTGCGGGACTCCGGCTTGATCGTGAAGGTGATCTGCGATCCGAACCAGTCGATCTATCAGTTCCGTGGGGGTGTCACCGGCGAGTTGACTGCCTTCGCCGAACGCTTCTCCGCGGGTGACCGGCTCCCGATGAGCGGCAATTTTCGTTCCACACCCGCAATCTGCTCGGCGATCGTAGCCCTTAGACCACCATTGCTGCGTGACGATCCCGACGACGCGCTTGGGCGGTACAAGAACGATACGACGCCGGTACACATCCTGTCTTATGGCGGCACCGGCGTACCCGCCACGATTGGTATGAAGTTCACGGAACTCGCCAAATCGCTCGGGATACTTCCGGCGAACGCCCCAGTACTGGCCGCGACCTTGGCAAGCGCTGCCAAGGCGATTGGACGTCCGACACTCGGTCCAACCGAGCATATGACATTGGTCCTCGCCCAGGCAGTGACAAATTACCATTTCTCGTTCGGTGTTGGAAAACGGCGCGAAGTGCTTGTCGATCTCCACAAGACGATCTTGTTGGTCCAGGGGCATATCGACGCTGCAGGCGATTATCATAGCTATGTCGCGGCCAATGGCCTGGAAGACGGCCGATGGCGGCCGAAGATCATCGAGATCGCATCGGCGCTTCGCTTTGACGCCGGTATGGACGCTGCGAAATGGCTCGACGGTGCGAGGACCCTGCTTGCGCCCGAGCTTTCGGGAACCAGCACGATCGGTCAGCGCCTGAGATCGAGTTCCGATCTCGCAACCGCATTGGCGACCCCGCCAGCGGAATCCCATCCCGCCCGGACAATACATTCGGCAAAGGGCCTAGAGTTTCCCGCTGTCTGCGTGGTGCTGACCAGCCGGAAGACAGGAGATATCCTGTCGCACCTTGAGGGGACCGGAGGAGAAAATTCTGCCGAAGACGCAAGGAAGATCTACGTCGCCGCCTCGAGAGCTCAGCGCCTTCTCGTAATTGCGATTCCCAAAAGTCGGTCGCCGCGATTGCAGAGTCTTTTGGCAAGTTGTGGCTGTCCGATGGTTGCTCACGTGCTCTAGCGAAAATTCGATGGCAATCCCGACACCCGTCGATTTCCTTATTCGACCTTGTGATCTCCACTTCGCTCGGCGAATGAAATTCGTGGTAGCGAGTGCAAGCCATAAAAGCAGACGCCGGGGCTTGGAGCCTGGAATCTGAACGGGCAACGTCTGGAGAGAGGTCGACGGATGAACGTGACGCGCGGCAGAGGCGCACCAATCTGCGCAATAGTAAACGCGTTGGTGGATGTAGAAACTGGCCTCATCATTCCGCACCGAAACTTCGATACGCTCTATCCATTCGGAAATTATTGATCTTTGGGGACGTGCGCAGTGTATTGATTTAGGTTGAAGCGATCAGATTAAGAGAAGACGGATGCTTTAGCTGTGTACATGGTCCATCAGCCTGCCATACAGAACCCAGAAGCGGTCGTTCGCTCATGTCGCCCCGGAGGGCTGCCAAACGACTTGCATGTCGGGCGTTCCGGTAACTCACTTCTCGGCAATCTGCGCGGAGATTGCCATTTGCAACTCCGATAATGCTCTCGGATTCCACAGCTTGCGCAATACGGCGGATATCATGTGCGGGTTAGCCCGGTATTTTATCCGCGAGGAAACGGGTGTCTCGGACCGCCCGTTTCAACCAGCACAAGAGAGTTGCCTGGCGTAATCAGCTGCCGCTTCAACATCTGAGAATACGCGGCAGCCGTTGACGGCCTCTAAATTCACCTGCGGGCGCGTCACCAAGTCGTGGAGCGGTCCTTCGGTCAGAAACGCATCGCAATATCCTAGCGCGGCAGTCGCGTGCTCGAAATCGTAGTAGTCGTTGGGTTTGAACTTGCGGTCCTTATCCCAACGCATAGCGGCGTGGATCGACGCACCGATATGGAGGCAGCGCAGCGCATCTTTGGTCCCTGGCTTCTTGAACGCGTGGTAGAGCAGGTTGCGGCACATATTGACCGAATTCGCGCGTTCTTCTGGCGTGGCCTGTAACTCGCGTCCGGCCTCCTTTTCGGCAAGCTGATGAAGGACATCCGCTGCCACATCGCCGGCGACCTCGATCACTCCTCTCAACTCGGTGTCGTAGGTTTGGGCAAAGCTGCGAAGCTCATCCCTGTGCTCCGCGTTCTTCTCGTTCGTTTCTTGGCTCAGTTTGGCAAAGCCCTCGGACGGCGGGATGTTGTCGCCCATCGACTTCACCATATCACTGAGCGAATAGTCCCACAGATAATCGAAGAACAATTTCTGAATGGTCAACTCCTCTGTCGGGGAAAACTCGGCCAGCGAAAGATATGTGTCGCCAAGGATATAGGCGACCTTGGTCCATATTAGCTCCTGCATGGGATATAGCTCGGCGTCCCCTTTGGCGCGCAGCAAGAATGAATGAATTTCGGTACCCATCACGATCCGCGACGGGATCATGGAGGTGCCAAGGCTAAGCTCGTCGATGAGTTGCGCGGTGCCGATCCGGCGACCGGAACTGTAAGGCTGCTTCATCAGTTCAAGGAACATACTGGTGCTGATTGGACAGACTAGGCGGCCGCTGGTGATACCCCGGCGAAGATGATGGAGCAGTTTGCGGGCCGCCGGTTCCGTGCGAACGCCAAGCGCCGTATCCCGCACGATGATCCAAAAACGCATATCGAGATAAATCTTGCGTCGACCTTCCAATGACCGGCCAAGCTCGATCTGTCGCGCCCGGCTATGCCGTTCGATGCTCATGACGCTCAAAATATCCACGAGAAAGGAAAAGGCTGAGAACGTCGGCAACCGGCACACCGATAGGATTCTGTGAGGACAAGCCGGGCCGCATTGTGCGGCGTAAGCTTCAACGCCGCGTTGCAATCAGGGCATTCCAAACATGTCAGGCTAGCCAGACGCTCCATTGCATGAGCCTCGTTCTCCTCGCCCTCCACGAGATATAGACCGAGGATGGATCGCACATGGAAGGCATTCTTGCCGCCGTCATCGGGAGCGGCCATGCGTTCAAACAAACCGAAGATGACATGGGAAAGGTATAGAAGGACGTGGGGCAGCACCTCGTAGACCAGCTCGTATAGATCGTCATCATCATAACGTTTGAAGATGAAATTGAAGTTTTCGGGCGTGGTTTCAAGCTCGACGCGCTGCACGGTGACAAGATGCACCGCGTGCTGGAACAGCTTTTGAAAACCAGATGGGTTCGCCTGCGTGAAGAGCGCCCTATCAATAAATTCAGCATTGAGGACATCGGCCACCTCGGTCATAGCGAGCGCGCTCGACAGAATTTCAGCCCTTTTGCTCTTCAATATGCTCAATGTAATTCCTCGGGGGCTATTGGTGGTAAAGGCATGGTAGAAGCCGTCTTCGTCGCCCAGCATCCACGAGAGGTAGAGGAGGTTGTCGGTGAGCGGCTTGCGCAGCAGGTTAAGCGCCACGATCACCTTGCGTTTTTCGAGGCAGCGGAGCGCCTCATAAATATGGTGCAGGCAGTCAGACACCATCGCCATCGTGATCTGATTTAAGACAACTTTTCGCGCTTCGGCCTCGTATCCGCCAGCACGCATCGCTGTGATGGGATCTGCTTTAGCTGCGTGTTTGTTGAATGCCTTCGCTTCCGCCTTGTTGCGAAACTTGAAGCTTACGACATGCGCCTCCGCCGTTTCATATTCGACCAGGAGGCGAGCGCTCTCGTCGTGAAGGAAGAAGCAATACTCATGGGCCAAACGCAGGTCACTTGGAAGCCAACCGAGACGATTTCGAGGAATAAGATGAACGCTGTTCGGCATTGGCGAATCCTAACAACCTGCCGATTGGTTTCCACCTTTTCGTGGCGCAGTCTGGATCGTCGGTGGAAAGTGTGGTCCGGACGTAGCCAAAGACGCTTTCCAATCAACTTTCATTCCGTATGATTCCGCATGCGTTAATCACAGCTCACAGGCATACGATAATTGAATCATTGTCCGAAACCAGTCTAGTTGGGACTATGCTCGCGCTATTGAGGTCATAGGCGGCATGAGGGCCGTGAAGAGACGATCGAACGCGATGGACCGAGTGCCGGTGGAAGAACCGAAAGAGGAGGATAGCGGTTCGAGCCCAGTTGGGCGCGGGGGTGCTGGAACCTATATTGAGGGTGAGTTGGGCGCCTTCTATCTCCTTCAGATGCTGGCCGGCAGCGAAGCGCGCGGACTGCCGGATGCCCGGATCGAACGGGTACAGTTTCAGGGGGACACCGAAGGCTATGCGCTGGACGATCTCATCGTTCACGGCGTGTCGGATAAAGGCAGCTCGCTTCTCGAGATCCAGTCGAAACGCACGATCACCTTCGCGCCGAAGGACAGCATCTTCCAGAGCGTCTGCATGCAGATCGTGAAGAGCGCGCCGGCAGACAAACCGACAGACCGCCATCTGCTGGCCGTCGCAACCCAACGCACCAGCTTCGCGATCTCCGGCCCCTATCAGGACGTGCTCGAATGGGCTCGCGCGGCCAAGACGGGTGTCCAGTTCTTCGAGCGGTTGGCCCTCAAGGGCGTCGCCAGCGACGCGATGCGCAGTTTCGCCCAGACCTTTCGTATCAACCTGATTGCGCAAGGTGTGGCAGACGACGACGAGGTCATCTGGAGCATCATCCGGCGATTCCTGATCCTGGAATTCGACTTCGAGTCCGGTGCCCCGCAGGCACGGGCACATGCGCTCACGCTCGCGAGGCAGGTTCTCGCCCCCGATGATACGGCGCAAGCCGAGGCGCTGTGGGGCAATCTCATCGAGCTCGTGATCCTGACCGGCAAGGCCGGCGGCTCGATCACCCGCGATGAATTGGCCGCGATGCTGATGGCGCGGGGTTTTCACCTGGCCGGCGCTCGGAACTATGCCTTGGCGCGCGCCCGATTGGCGGAAATGTCGCGCTTTGCGCTGATGGACATCGGAACGACAGTCGGTGGCGTAAACTTGCCGCGCCTCGGTGCTCTGGCTGCGCTGGAAAAAGCCCGCGATACGCACCGCTTCATCGAGATCACCGGGAAACCGGGTGTCGGCAAATCCTATGTTCTGCGCCATCTCGCCGAGCGACATGGGCACGAAGCAAATGTCATTGTCCTCGATCCGATTGGGACGCCCGATGGCGGCTGGCCGGCGCTCGCACAACGCCTCGGCATCCCTGGAACTGCCAAGGATTTCCTCGGCGACCTTGCCGCGAGCGGTGGCGGTATCCTGTTCGTCGACGGGCTCGAAATGTTCACCTCGGCGGAGCGGCGCCGCACTGTTAATGACGTGCTGCGCGAAATTACCGCGATAGAGGGCTTCTCGGTCGTCGTGTCGACTAGGCCAGACATCGCTGCCGAGGGGAACAGCTGGCTTGCCGAAGATGCGCTCGCTGTACTCGGCGCTCCGCATCGGGTGCTCGTGGGTGAGCTCGATGACGAAGAGGTCGCGGTTCTTAACGCAGCAGCGCCGGAACTGAGCGCTCTGCTGTCACCGGGCCATCCTGCCGCCAGCATTGCCCGCAATCTCTATCGGCTGACCCAACTGATCAAGGTGCCGAGCACTGTCGAGGTCCGCACCGAGGCAGCACTGGCCGACCATTGGTGGCAAAGTGCGGACGGCGCGAAGCCGCAAGACATACGAGCAGGCCAGCGTCTTCTTGCCGAGCTTGCCGAGGCGGCGCTCGCCGGACGCGATACGATCGAGGCGGCAACAGATTCATCGGCCCGTGACCATCTGCTGCGCAGCCTAACTTTGAGCGAGCCAAAGCGCGATCGTCTCGGCTTCTATCATGACGTACTGCGCGACTGGGCGATCGGCGCGCGCCTCAACGAAGACATCGCGCTTCTCGACGGGGTCGACCTGACGGTTCCACCATCGCCGCGACTGGCGCGAGGCATCGAGTTCGCGGGCCGGCTCGCGCTCGAAAGGGAGCAAGACGGCTCCGCCTGGCAGGCGCTTCTGGCCGCATTGTCGCGTGCCGGCGCGCACGATGCATGGCGGCGCCAGGCGCTCATGGCAATCGTGAGGTCCGAGCTTTCTCCGGAGCTTCTGAGCCGCCGCAGTTCGGCGTTGCTCGCCAACGGCGGTGCGCTCTTGGTCGAGCTCTGCACGGCGATCACGGCGGTGGAGACGGTCTCGGCGGCCGAGTTGTTTGCGCAGGCTGCGGCTAAGGGAGTTGAAATTTCCGAGGCGCCCAGATCACTACGGGCTGCAACGACGCCATCGGCCCCCAATGTGCTCATGTGGTGCCTCGCCCATTCCGCCGAGATTCCGATCCAGGCGATCGGAGCGGTCGTTAAACTGGTCGAGATCCAGTTCTTCCTCGCAATGAGCGTCTCCGAGTACGGGCGTGCAACGGCCAAGATGCTGTTCAAATGGCTAATGCAGCTCGATCTGCGGGTGGCAGAGATTAGTATCCCATCCCCGCCCGACGCAGCGAAGCTCGAAGGGCAGGCGCACCGGCGGATGATCGATGATCTTCGCACCATGACGCTCTTGCTGGCGGCGAACGCGCCGGACGAAGCAAAGACCTATCTGACGACGGTGGCAGCTGAGAACGACTACTATAAGGTCAAGGAAATTCGGCTATTCAGCCGGACACTGGCGGGCGTCGCTCCCACCGAACTTGCCGCGTTGGTCGAGGCCAGCCTGATCGAACCGCCGCGCCGCCGCGGATCGAGACGCGATCCAATGAACCGCGCGCTGAGTTTTGCCGATACCGACTATATGCCGCCGTCGCCGGCTCAACCGCCTTTCCTTGATTTGCTCGAGGCGGCGCCGGCCATCGGGCTCACGCTAATTCGAAAGCTCGTTGAAACTGCGGTGGCCTTCCACGCTAACGGCAAGACAACAGAAACGAACGGCTATACGCTCGTCCTCAATGGCAAGCCGCGCTTCTTCCCCTGGGTTCAGACCTATTTCTGGGGCCGCGATCAGGCGCAGGAGTATTCTGCGGCATCAGGGCTCATGGCGCTTGAAGCTTGGTCGCAGGAGCGGCTCGACAAGGGTGAGGACGTTCAGGCTGTTCTCAGCGATATTCTCGGGCCGGAGGGTAGCTGCGCGGCTTATCTCCTGATCGCGATCGATGTGCTCGTGTCCCATTGGCCGGACACGAGGGATGCGCTCGTCCCGTTCATGGCGAGTCCCGATCTGCTCGCCAATGACCGCGCGCGCTCGACGCATGAGGCGCTCGGACGCATGATCTTCGGACAGAAGGAGCCGCCTGGTCGGGTGAAATTGGCCGATCTTGCGAAGCGTCCATCGCGCCGCGTGATGCTCGAGCAGCTCTTCCCCTATTATCTTGCTGACGACGATGCAGGGCGCAGGCTCCGCACACTACTAGGCAAGGCCGTCGAGGGGATCGGCCCTTATACAGACCATGCCAACTTCGGCGACGCCGCCTTTATGGGAGCCTACGCGCTCAACATGCTCAATAAGGCCAATTGGGTCGAGGTCGACGGCGGACTTGGCTATAAGTCTCCGCCTGCCGAAGCCGAGCATCTGGCGCGGCTCGAAGAGAGTCGGCTGATGTTTGTCCATTCGAGCACGATCGAAGCGAAAATTCAGCTGGCGACGAGCGACCCTGCCAAGGGCTCTCCGGAGGTCGCGCGCGAGGCGGTGGCCTATGCTGCTGGCGATCTTCCCGACAATAGTGACACCGACTATCTCAAATCGCGATCGACGCGCCTAATCGCGACGGCCATGCTGGTCGCGCGAGATGGCGACGATGCTCTTCTGGACCAGCATGAAACTTGGGTCCGAGCCGTCGTCGCCAAAGCGTTGGAAGAAGAAACCGACCGCTATGGTTCCTCCGAGATGCTCGGGTTCAATCGTCCGGGGATGGGGCTTTGCGCGCTAATCCATCTTTGGCACCGGCGCAGGCTGCCTGCGGATCGCAATTTCGTGGTGGAAGCCGCCGCGCGTGGGGATCGCGCCGCTATTCCGGCGTTCGCTGCGGCGCTGGCGCGTATTAATGAAACCGATCCTCGCATTCTCAAATCTGCCATAAGGCTCGCGTTCGCGTGTCGCCGCTGGCGATGGCATCCATATGATGAGGATACCTCGGATCGAGAGACCTATAACGTCGAGAAAGCTAGCCTTGATGGAAGAGCGGTTTTGGCGGAGATCGCCTGGCTCGACGGCGGGCCGGAACCGGTCTGGCCTAGTCTTCCGGAAGAAAAGCCATCCTTGCGAAACAGGCCGCGCGCGAGACTATCCGCCGACCGCGCGCGCATTGAGTTCGAACGCGATGAGGATGGGTCCGAGCCGCAGTCGGAGAAGGCGTCGATCCACGTCGACACACAGGGCATCGCTGAATGGCTCGGTCTCCTGAACGCCGAGAGGAGTGCGACGCCGGATTGGTACGAGGAGGTGATCGACGCCTATGCTCCTTGGTCCGCACGTTTGAATGCCCATGGCTATCCGGCGGACACGGAGCTGGATCGGACGCCGGACGACTGGAACCACCAATTCTATATCCTGGTCGCATCTGCGCTACTGGATGCGGACCATGACCGTTTCGAGCGGCATCTGCTGCTTCTCCTTGAGCTTCCTGACCGCTCGTTCTGCGATGTTGCGGATACCCTTATCCACGCCGCCGACGTCTGCTATTTTAACGACAGGAGCCGCCCTGCCGCTCGCGCACGCGAGCTGCGCGAGCGCCTAGTCACGCGCACGAAGGCGCTTGAACGCTGGTCATGGGACAACCGGCCCGGGGATTTGCGGATCGACCATAACAGTGGGCCGTTTATCGCGAAGCTGCTGATGAACCTCTACAACCCATTCGTCAGCACCGAGAGCTATCTGGTCCCAGCGGTATTCGATCGGGTCGATCCCATTCTCGATACGCTGCGACCGTTGCTGCCGGGCGGCCCGACTGCGTTCGTTGCGCTTTGCACGATGAACACCTTGTCGGTCGCTCCCACAACGCTGCACTTGGATTTTCTGTTGTTCGCGGTTGAAACTTGGCTTGAAGCCACAACAAGCGTTCCGCCAATGTGGCACACGCTCGGCATCGGGCGAAAGGTTGCGCAATGGATTGAGAAGGCGGCGGAGGAAGATCCGTCCCTGCTTCGCCGCAATCATCCAGAGCGGGCACGGATCGACGTCATGCTCGGCCGGCTAGTCAGCTTGGGAGTGTCGGAGGCGCACGAAATCGAAACGCGAATCGAAGCCGAACGGGCAAGCATTGGCTTCGGCCAATGAAACTGGTCCATTTTTTCGATACTGCCGATTGGAAGGGCGGGCACGCTGACTGTGAATGTGCGGCAGCCTCTAAAGATGCTGTTTGCGGCCTCGCAGGATGGCTTTTTGGGGCAACGCCTGCGTAAGGAATCGTGCGTTGACGCACGGCAGCTTTCTCACTTCCCCTTCCGAAACCTGCCAGACTGGTTTCGGCCCCCAACATGGTCGGCGGCGCGTAAAAGTAGTCCGCTGACTTGGCAGGCAGTGTCCGACTTTAGCGTGAAAACGGCGGTGATCGGCGGTTCACCATGCAACTTGGTGGTGATGCGGTGATCGGCGGCAATATCGCACTATAGAGGGCAATCGGCGGTGAATGGCGGGCTGTGCGGGACCCGGATGAGAACTATGTCTACTCCATAGCCTTCTAAGGCCCTCTTTAATGCGTATTACCGCTCAGAATGCTTGAGCTTGTGCATCGATATATCTATGAATGCGAGGCGGCTGTGGTCTCAATATGGCAGAGACGCTGACTTCGGTCAGAGGTCCCGGTTCGATTCCGGGCTGTCGAAAGCCGGGGCCGCGCGCCGGTTTTCGACAGCCCGGAGTTGAGAATGGATCAAGCCGCACGCCTCATTGTGTTTCAGTCCCAGACAGAAAACGTACGAGCGATGCGCACGGCCATGAAGCACGCGCATAGGAATGTGAACGCGTCTTTGCGGGCGCGTGATGCTTCATCAGTATCGGCCTACACGAAGATATACGCGGTGCTATTCTGTGCATGGGCGGAGGCCAACTTCTCGAAACTGATCCACACGCCTTACGGGTTCGACCTTGATGAGATCAAGCAGATTAAGAAGGTCCACAAGGACAACGGTATTGCCTCCGGCTGGAAGAAGGCGGTGGAGCTTGGGATGCGGCACCTGGACGCCAAGCGAGGAAGTTTCACCCCCAATGCAAAGCAACTGATGTTCCGACTCATCGACACCCACGTGTTCGATCCAAGCCTGCTTCGAAACAAGCTGGCTCATGGCCAGTGGTCAGTCGCGTTGAATAGGGAAAACGATGCGATCAACGTTGAGCTGACGAGCAAGATCGCGGACCTTGATGTTGTCCGTCTCGCCGCTTGGTGCAGAACTCACGAGCTTGTAGCCGGCCTAGTGGAAACGCTCATTGAATCGCCCAAAAAGGCATTCATGCGCGATTGGCATCAAGCGGTGGCGGCGCTAGAGGCCGAGATCAATGCAGCCGAGGCACAGACCCTCGGTGAGCACGTGAAGCGATTGCAGGCGAAAGACACTCGCACGGGCGCTCGAGGGAAGCGGGCAGGCCAGGTTGCTTGAGGCTATGCGGCTTCGCCCCTGTCGCTTGCCATGCTGACGTCGATCCTTGACGGCTTCGACGTCCAGCCGCTGGCAGACATGAAGGCGTCCATTAACGGTCCCCACCGTCTAAGGGCTGAAGCGATGCGTTGTTTATTCTGCAAGGCCCCGTCGGACGCGGCGACGAGCGTGGAGCATGTCATTCCACAGTCTTTGGGCAACAGCCAGGTCGTCTTGCCGCGGGGTATGATCTGTGACCCCTGTAATAACTACATCGCCCGCAAAATCGAACAGCCGCTTCTCGCCCACGAGTCGTTCCGAAACCTCCGGGCTTGGTATCGCATCCCCAACAAACGGGGCCGGCACGCCAGCCTTTTCGGCGTCATCCCGGGGCTCGACATTGGGGTGAACTTTCGGATCGGCCAGGAGGGCCCAGAACTCCAACTCGAACGGGGTGGCGACGCAGCGGCCATTCACGCCCATCTCAAAGGCGCGGGTGAGAATGGTCTTACGGCCATCCTCTTCCCGCGCGACATGCGACCGCCGGAGCGCGAAATGTCTCGGCTCCTAGCCAAGATTGCGCTGGAGGTATTCGCCTTGCGTCTGTCGTCGGCCTCAGCCGAGGTCGAACGCCTGATTGATGACCCCCACTGGGACCGCATCCGTCGATGGGTGCGCGTCGGCGATAACGCCGATCACTGGCCTTTCCATATGCGGCAGGTCTATCCCGAAGAGACCCTGATGACTCATCCCACATCGGGGGACTGGGTTCAGGCCGGCTACATCATCGACTTACTGCTGACTCGGCGGCGCGAGCACTACATCGTATTGATCTTCTACGGCTATGAGTTCGCACTGAATCTCGGCGGTCCGTCTATCAAAGGCTATGAGGAATGGCTGGAGGAGCATCCGGGCATCAGCCCGCTGATTGAGCGGCTTGGTTTGAGACTTGAGGCGGAAGCGGATGCGACCCGTCTGATAGGACAACCTTCCTTGCAAGCCGGTGTCGACTTCGATCTGGCTCAGCGCGTCGAAGGCCTGTGGGATGAATGAGGACCTCGTTGGGGAGATAGAATGATCTTCAGGAACGTCGGCGCCATCATGCCCGTCTGGCAGGTTCAGCGCATCGATCCCGGTTATCTCTATGTAATCGAAGACAAAGGGCGATTCAAAATCGGGAAAACCCGCTCGACGAAGGAGCGCCTCAAAGCCGCAAAGACATGGCTGCCCGACATGAAGCTGATGGGCTTCAAACCGTTCTGGGGCATGTCGTATAATGAGCGGTTGCTACACGCAGGCCTCTCCCGCTTTTGGTATGCGGGCGAGTGGTTCAGCTTCGAAGGCGAAGACGAAGTGCGCGAGTGGTTCGTCGGTAGTTTTACTGCTCTCAGCGACGAAAATCCCGATACGAACTCAGTCAACTTCATCTATTGGTGTCATGATGGAATGCTCGAATTCCAGATCGAGATGGACCGCCAGAATCTGACGCTACCGAAATTCCAGCGGCAGGAATCCGATGTTCAGAAGAAGATCGACTAGGTGTTCAGTCCCGGCATTTGATGGATTGGGTTTAATCTGAATCGTTTTGGCTCGGCTGTCCACTGCTTGCAGATGAACTCGTAAGGCGTGAGTCCCTTGAGCATCTTCAATCTTCGCCCGAAATTGTAGGCGTCGATGAAGTTGGCAAGGTGCTTTTGCAGTTGGGCGTGATCGTCGTAATGGAAACGTTTGACGGTGGCTTCCTTGATGGTTCGGTTCATCCGCTCGACCTGTCCGTTCGTCCAGGGATGCTTGAGCTTTGTGAGGCTGTGCTCAATGCCGTTCTCGTCGCAGACCCGGTCGAAGATGTGGTGGAAAGCATATTTGTGGCGGACCTGATTGGTGAACTGGATGCCGTTGTCGGTCAGCACCGTATGGATGATGTAGGGAACCGCTGCGATGAGATTGCGCAGGAACTGGGTGGCATTCATCTTGCCAGCCTTGGTATAGAGTTCAGCGAAGGCGAACTTGGATGTCCGGTCAATTGCGACAAAGAGATAGAGCTTGCCCTCCGCCGTCTGCACTTCGGCAATGTCGATGTGGAAATAGCCGATCGGGTAGCTCTTGAACTTTTTCTTCGGCTCCTTGTCGCCTTCAACGTCGGGCAGACGAAAAATGCCGTGACGTTGCAGGCATCGATGCAAGGATGAACGCGTCAGATGCGGGATTATCCGCTTCCACACGTATAGACAGGGAGATCATGGTGGCGAAGTTTTCCGAGCGCGATGTTCATCGGTTCGTTCATGCGCGCGGCTTGGAAGCGCTCGTCAAAGATTGTCCGCAGCTCGATGTCGATCTCTCAGAGGAACAGGCGACTGAAGCGCTTGACGGCGATGAGGAGGATTTTGCGCTCTGGCGCATCATCAAGGCGCGCGCGCTCGGCAAGCTCGAGCGAATCCACAATTCGGTTCGCTACGGCACGTTCGTCGGTAGCAATGTCAGACTGCCAACCGATCATACGACGCCGATGGAGCTCGACCTGCTCGGCCTGCACGAGGATGGTCATTTCGTCCTCGAACTGAAGGTCGACCGCGCGGCCGAACGAAATGCGTTTTCCGAGCTGTTTGCCTACAGCAACTATATCGCCGGTATCTTTGCGCTATCAGGGTATAAGGACATCACCAATGTTCTCGTCGCCGGTCTCGACAACAAGATCACCAAACAGGCTTTCCTCTACGACCTGCTGATCGCCGATCGCAATATAGTCGTGTACCTTCCCGTTTTCGCTGACGGTACGCTTGAAAGCCTGCAGCTTGATCTGTTTCTGCCGTCAGACGACGACTTCCGTCACTTTACCAACGAGCTCCTGTCGCATGACGCCATGGCCTGCGTCGTCATCTCCTTCGACGACATAGACGGCTGGTTCGATAGCGAAGAGAGTGAAGGTGGTAGCCTCAACGACTGGACGAAAAAGCATCTCGCAGCACTCAGCGGCTATGCCGCACAATTGATGGAGGCCGAACGCCTCCACGGCTTTTGCTTCATTCGTAAACCTTGGAGATCGATTCCTCGATGTTATCGTAACAGCCTGTTCGTCTGCGCTCTCAATCCATTTCGTATTGCGCAACCCGAGCCAGCCGAGGCGATACTCTCCCAGTTGAAGGAGGAGGATCGCGGCGCGTTCCGAGAATATGCCGAAATGGCGTTTGACGGCAGATTGATCCGTTTGGCGCAGCTGGCGGTGGAAGACTGCCTCACCCACCATCATTCCGCAGAGGTCGAAACCGCTTATTGGGGTGCAATCGTCACCAACATGCAAGAGGTCGTCTTCACGCATAATTTTGGCTTCAGGCCGACTGGCATGATGCGCGAAGCCTATGTCGCGCACCTCAACGCAATCTACGCGCGCAATGCGTCTGGAGAAGGCTGGGCCGAGGACGTGTCGCTGCTGAAGAGCAACGAAGTGAACAACTGGATGCGGGCCTGGATGTTTATGGAGTCATGTGGGTTCAAAGACGGCGGTGAACCTACCGAGGATGAGGATGATGACGTGTGATGCGGCGCGCATCCGTTCAGCGATCCATACCGAAGAGGCAGACCGCGAATGGCAAAGAAGGGAACGCTGAGCAGCCGTGTGCATCTGACATGCGAGAGACCTATTGTCTCGCACGCACAATCTGCACCTTTCCCGCTTCAGCAATGATCCGCGTGGCGAAGACCGATACGTAGCTGCGTCGAAAGCCATGCCCGCGCTCCAGCAGACGCTGTTCTGCTGCTTTGATGATCCCGCGTTGCAATGAGGGTGAAATGGCCATTGTACCAGCATGGTTGAGCTGAACCTGCAGGCCTCCGATTTCTTTCGCCGTTCGGGTTTGCAAGGCTCGAAGATATGCCAACCGCTCCTGCAACGATGGTTCATCTAGGCTGAGCGCGCCCATCTCAATCGCCTTGAGGAGGCGTTTCAGGCGCAGCCGAACCTCCTCACCACGCCGGGTCAATTCGTCGAGCCGTTTACCTCCGTCACGTGCTATCCGCTCCCGCCGGCGTTCGAAGATCTGCGTCAAAATGATCTGGATGCGCTTCGGACCCAGCAGCCGTGCCGTCATATGCTTGGCGATCAGCGTGTCGAGCGCATCCATCGGGAGCGCCATACCAGTGCATCTGGACGTATCTGTCCGCGCCTTCTTCTGGCAGACATAGTAGCGATAGCGCCCCGCCTTGCCGGTACGCATGACCATGGGGCCTCCACATTGCGCGCAGTGCAGCGGGCCGGTCAGCATGTTCGGGCTGTTAACGAGACGCGGTGCGAGGGTTTTCGGATTGCGGGCGCGCAAATGGGCCTGAACGGCATCGAACGTGGCTTGGTCGATCAGCGGTGGAACGGCCACCGTAATGATCTCGTCATCCGATTTTGGCGTCTTACCCTTGCCATGCATGTTGAACCTGTGCCGGCCAACATAGGTCGTGCGCGTCAATATCTTGTGGGTTTGGCCGATGCCCCAGCGACCGCCATCGCGGGTGCATATCCTGCGGTCATTGAGATATTCGACGATCGCCTTCACGCCCATCGGCCCGGTGGTCCCATCGCCGGATAGAGCCAGACGATAGATCAGGCGCACCGTGTCGGCGTGCATGGGATCGATGGCCAATGTCTTCTTGACCTTGGCACCGCGTCGTTCGGCCTCGACAATGCGGTATCCGATCGGCGGCAACGAGCCGTTCCAGAAGCCTTGGCGGGCGTTCTCTTTCATGGCACGGAGCGTGTGCTTGCCGTTCTCCCGCGACTGGTACTCATCGAACAGGGTCATGACCCGTCGCATCATGACCTGCATGGGATCGTCTCCGACCTCCTGGGTGATCGAGATCAGCTTCACACCATTGCGGGCCAGCTTCCGGATGTGGAACTCCAGCTCGAAATGGTCGCGGAAGAAGCGGCTGAAGGAATGGACGAGGACAATGTCGAATGGGGCTGGCTGTTCGCTCGCCGCTTCGATTAGACGCTGGAATTCGGGCCGGCGGTCGCTGGTGGCCGAAACGCCGGCATCCACGAAAGTCTCGACAAGCTCATAGTCATGTGTGGCGCACCAGGCTTCGCCCTGCCTGTGCTGATCGGGAATGGAGACGTCGTGTTCGGCCTGCCGAGCCGTAGAAACGCGCAGATAAAGCGCGACCCGTAGAGCCTCGCCACTACTTGCAACGGTCATGGTTTCGACCGGTCGATGGGGTCGATCGAACCGAAAAGCTCATCGAGGATATCACCGAAGTAGCGCTCGAATATCTCGATTTCCGCTTCGGTAATCGGCACCTTCTCCGGCCAGTCGTCAGTGACGGTCCAGGCGGACACATCGTGCTTGGGGCGGCGGCGTTTTGGGCTTGAAGCGGCTAGGTTAGGATTCGTGGACGAGGCGGATCGGGATTTATGCGGAGGTTTTGACATTCACAGCGTATCGCTGGAATGGCAGGGAATGGAAATATACCTATGCCGCTAATATATTGATCTGGTGGATTATTCCCAAGTTTCTGAACAAGCGCTCCAGCATCGTCGGCCGGAGCGCCGCTATGCGTCCACGTAAATCAGAGCGACGCCTTCGGCAGACCTCAAGCCCACTACCCATCGGAATCGGTATTAAGGAGGGCTATAGCGTAGGTGTAGTTCTCGCCTTCTTCGTTTCCCTCCCGCCAGTCGATCTTCAAAAATCTATTATAAACCAGATGGTTATGCCAGTCTAACCGGTCGGTCCGAGCGACGCAAGAAGGTCGTCTAGCTGACGCGGTGTGGGCTGGTTTGGGCGCTCGCCCGCCGCGGGCAGGAGCTGTCTAGCCGCGCAGGGTGGCTCCGCCATCGACATAGAGATCGGCCATGGTGATGTGGCGGGCCGCTTCGGAGAGCAGGAAGACGACGCTGGCGGCGATGTCCTCGGGCGCGGCCAGCCGACCCAGCGGAATGCCGGTACGGAAGGTTTCGGGCGTGCCGGCGATCACTCGCGCCGCGTCCTCCATATCGGCCCACATGCCGGTCTGCATCGGCGTCAGCGTCGAGCCGGGCGCCACGATATTGCAGCGGATGCCGAGCGGTGCAAGTTCGAGCCCGAGGCAGCGGGTGAACATGGTCGCGGCGGCCTTGGAGGCGGCATAGGCGGCCATGCCGTGGCGGGGAATGCCGCCGGCGTTGGAACTGACGGTGACGATACTGCCGCTGCGGCGCGGGCCCATGACCCGCGCCAGCGCCCGCGACACGTGAAAGACGCCGCCGGCATTGATGTCGAGCACGCGCCGCCAGTCGGCGTCGCCGGTCTCGGTAACGAGCCCGGTCGCCAAAACGCCAGCGACGTTGACCCCGAGGCCGATGGGACCCCAGCGTGTTTCGACGGTATCGACCAGCGCGTCGACCGCAGCGCTGTCGGTGATGTCGAGCGTAGCCGGCCAGAGCTGTTCGGTGCGTTCGGCGGATGCCGCTTGCCGGTTGTCGGCGGCGACCACAAGCGCGCCTTCGGCCAGCAAAGCGCTGACTACCGCTGCGCCGATACCGCCGGCGGCGCCGGTGACGAGGGCGATTTTTCCGGCAATTCCGGTGGGCATGCGATCAGCCTTTCCTGTCGATGGCGTCGAGGCGGCGCACCAGTTGCGGCGCCAGCGCTGCCGTGGCTGCGGCACCCGTCAGCTGCGCGTGGAGGAACGGCACATCGATCCTGTCGAGGGCTGCGGCGTGCGGCGTCCATTGCTCGGGATGCAGCGAGCGACCCTGGTGATCGAGCGCCGCGCGGACATGGGTGAGCGTGCCGTTGTAGCGGTGGTGATAGTGATTACGGACCAGAAAGTTGGTTTGCGTGACTACGCGGATGACGCCGTCCAGTGCCGCCTCGGGCAGGGCGGCGAGCGGGCTGTTGCCGGTGCGCAGGAAGGCGACGATCGCGGCGCGGGTCGTGAGCTCGGGATGGGCAATCGGATCGCACCCGGCAAGGGCCAGCAGAGCGCGCAGCGCCGCCACGGGATCGGGCTCCGGCTCGGCACGCCAGCACTCGGCGGGATAGGCGTCGAGCAGTGCGACCAGCCCGATTTCGCGGCCCTGCTCGGCCAGGTGCACGGCCATGGCCTGGGCGATCAGTCCGCCCACCGACCAGCCGAGCAGATGTATCGGCCCGGGCGTGTCGAGGGCGCTGATGCGGCCGGCATAATCGGCGGCAAGCGCTTGCAGGCTATCGGGCAGCGGCGCCGCCGGATCGAGGGCCGGTGCCTGCAGACCGATAACGCCGCGCGCCGGCCCGAGATGTTGCGCCAGGGTGCGATAGCACCAGGCAAGGCCGCCGGCCGGGTGAATGGCAAAAACCGGTGGCACCTGCATGTCGCCGTGCCCCAGCACGATGGTCGGACCGAGCCCGGAAGCCGGCGCCGCGTCCTGCCGCTCAAGGAGCGCGGCGAGGCCGGCAATGGTGGGATGGGCAAACAGGGCGCCGAGGCCCGGATCCTCACCCAGATGCGCCCGTACACCGAGAAGCAGGCTGACGGCGGCAAGCGAATCTCCGCCCAGCGCGAAGAAGTCGGCGTCGGCGCCCGGTGGCGTCTCGAGGCCGAGAGTTTCGGCAAACAGCCGGGCGAGCAATTGCTCGGTGGAGCCGGCCGGGGGGCGGGATGGCGCTGCGGTAAAGCGCGGCGCCGGCAGGGCGGCGCGGTCGAGCTTGCCATTGGCCGTCAGCGGCAAGGATACGAGCGGCACGATGGCCGCCGGCACCATGTAGTCGGGCAGATGCTCAGCGAAGTGCCGGTGCAGGCGCGCTTCTGTAAAGCCGGGGCCGGGAACGACATAGGCGACGAGCTGGCCACGGCCCTGGGCATTTTCCTGCAACAGCACGCGGGCCTCGGCGACGAGTCGGCTGTCGAGCGCCGTGGCCTCGATCTCACCGGGCTCGATGCGCAGGCCGCGCAATTTGACCTGTTGATCGGCGCGCCCCAGATAGAGCACGGCGCCATCCGGCCGCCGCCGCGCCAGGTCGCCGGTATCGTAGAGCCGTTCGCCGGGCACGAAGGGGCTGGAGCGGAAGCGTTCGGCGGTGAGATCGGGCCGCCCGAGATAATGGCGCGCCAATTGCACGCCCCCCAGATGCAAATGCCCCGTGACGCCAAGCGGTACCGGCCGGCCCTGGCGGTCGAGCACGTGCATCGCGGTGTTCCAGACGGGAAAGCCGATCGGCAGGGGGCTCGACTTGTCGTTGCGAGCGGCGGGCCAGTAACTGACGTCCACGGCCGCCTCGGTGGGGCCGTAGAGATTATGCAACTCGGCCACGATCAGTTGATGGAAACGGTCGCGCAGCTCGGCCGATAAAGCTTCGCCGCTGCAAAAGACGCGCTTGGGCGCAAGGTTTTCCGCACTGGGCTCGGCAAGGAAGGTGCCGAGCATGGAGGGCACGAAATGCAGCGCGGTGATGCGGTGGCGGCGCACCAGAGCGGTGATGGCGGCGGGGTCGCGATGCGCACCGGGCGGCGCGACCACCAGCGTCCCACCCACGATCAGCGGCAGGAAAAATTCCCAGACCGAAACGTCAAAGGTCGCCGGCGTCTTCTGCAATACGCGGTCACTGGCGTCAAAATGGTAATGGGCTTGCATCCACAACAGGCGGTTGACAATGGCGCGATGCTCGATGACCACGCCCTTGGGCGCGCCGGTGGAGCCCGACGTATAGATGACGTAGGCAGCATCGGCCGGCTGGCCCTGATGTTCGGGCGCGGCGCCCGTGGTTGGCCAGTCGCGCGGCGGCAGCAAGGGGAGGCTGGCAATCGGGCTTTCGGCCAGCGCCAGCAGTGGCCTGGCGGTGGCGGCGAGGCGGGCGAGCCGCTCGGGCGGATGCTCGGGATCGAGCGGCAGATAGGCACCGCCGGCGCGCAGGATGGCGACTAACGCCACCACCAGTTCCGGCGAACGCGGCAGCGCCACGGCGACGAGGCTTTCGCGCTCGACGCCCAGCTGCCGCAACCGTCCGGCCAACGCGGCGCTGCGCCGGTCCAGGTCGGCGTAGCTGAGGTTCTGTTCTTCGAAGACGACGGCTGGGTCGGCCGGCGTTGCTGCCATTTGCTCAACGATGAGGGCGGTCAGTGTGGTTTCGGGCAGGGTCCGGACCGGGCCCCGGCCCATGGCGACGAGGCGCTGCGCTTCGGCTGGTGTGACGGTGGGAATATCGGCAGGAGCCGACGCAGTGGCGGCGTTTTCGATGAAGGCGGCGAGGCGTTCGGCATGCGCCTGCGTGGCCGCCACCGTATGGAGCGCGGCGTTGGCGTCCACCTCCAGCCGCAGTCCGCTACGCGGGTCGCCCCGGAAGGTGAAGGTGATGTCGTCCACCGGGCCGGTGCTGAGGATCGTGGTGGCGACGTCGAGGCCGGCCAGCGTCAGCGGCCGGTCGAAGGGCAGGACATTGAGCAGCGGCCCGTACAGCCGGCGCCCACCGCCGACCCGGCCGAGATCGCGCCGGATCTGCTCGCCGCGGTAGCGGCCATGGTGGCGCATCGTTGCCAGCTGCGCCGCGCTGGCGGCAATGAAGGCGGCGAGCGATTGCGCCGGGTCGGGTCGCAGCCAAAGCGGCAGGACGTTCATCACCATGGCGGGAACGCGGGCGGCGGCACTGCCAAACCGGCCCATATAGGGCACGCCCAGAACCACGTCTTCGCCCTCGGCAAAGCGTTGCGCGTAAATCCCGGCCAGCGCCGTGAGGGCGTCGGGCCAGCTGATGCCGGCGCCGTTGGCCAGATTTTCCAGCGCTCCGGCCTGGCCGGCGGTGAGGGTGAGCCCGGCGCGGTGGACGCCCGCGTCACTGCCGGCCGTCTCCGACACCATGCCGACGCTCTCGGGCAGGCCGGTTAGCGCGTCGTGCCAGTAGCGGGCATCGTCGGCGCGGGTTGCGGATTGACGATAGGCCGCGTCTTCGGCGAGCACATTGGCGAGCGGCGCCAGCTTTTCGCCGCTACCGGGCCGCGCGTAAAGGGCGGCGATGCGCTGGTTGAGCAGGGTGGTGCCAAAGCCGTCGATGATCAGATGGTGGAGGCGTTGGTACCAGATGCAGCGCGTCGGGGAGAGCACGTAGAGCCGTTGCGCCGCCAGCGGATGCAGGGTTGGGTCGAGCGGCGTTTCCGCATCGGCCCGGATGGCGGCGAGCGCGGCGGCAAACGCCTCCTCGTGCCCGCCGAGATCGATGATCCTGAGGCGCGGCGACCAGGCGGAGTCGATTTCCTGACGCGGCTCGCCATCGGTTTCGAGTACGCGCAAGGCCAGCGCTTCGGCCTCGGCCATGGTCGTATCCACGGCCTGCCGGAAGCGTTCGATATCGAGCGGCCCGGCGATCTCGGCATATTGGGCGGTGTTGAACAGCGGATTGGTCCGGTCCAGCCGGGCGGCGTACCAGAGGCCAAGCTGAGCCTCGGTCAAGGGCAGGGCGGTGCCGGCAATGGGCGTCATGGCATCCCGGCCTGGCGGGCCTGGGCATGCGCCCACCAGCCGGCGAGGGTCGGGCGCTCCGCCAGCATGGCGAAGTCGAGCTCCACTCCCGCTTCGCTCCAGCCCAGCACGAGGCTCATGGCGCGCATGGAATCGAGCCCCAGATCCATGAGATTGTCGTCCGCCCCGATGGCCTCCGGCGCTTCGCCAATGAGGCGGGCGATATCGGCGCGCATGCTGTCGAATGTGAGGACCATGCTCACAGTGCCCCGAGCAACTGATCCGTGCTGCCGACGCCGCCGCAGCGATCGGCCACATAGGCGAGAGCCATGTCATGGCGCTCGCGCGAGAAATCGGCGATGGCGTCGGCAACGAGGAAAGGCTCGATATCGCGCTGGAAGGCCTCGGCCGCCGTCAGCATGCAGCCGATATGGCCATAGACGCCGCAGATGACCAGCTGGTCGCGCCCGCGCGCGCGCAGCAGCGTTTCGAGATTACTGCGCTGGAAGGCACTGTAGCGGTGCTTGACCAGCACGATATCGCCGGGCCGGGGTGCCAGGGCCGCGACGATGGCCTGGTGCTCGGGTGCGCCGGTCATGCCCGGACCCCAGATATCGGCTTGCAGGCCACGGTCGCGCCGCTCCTGGTCACCGTCCTGGGCGGTATAGAAGACCGGTATGCCGCCGGCGCGGCAATGAGCGGCGAGGCGGGCGATATTACCAATGGCCGGGGCAAGGGGGGCGGCCTCGGGCTGGTAGGGCCGCAGGAAATAGTTCTGCATGTCGTGGATGAGCAAGGCGGCGCGGTCGCGCGCCGGCCGCCACGGGCCGCGTGCGCGAGGCAGCTCGCTTTCGAGCGGCAGTGGATAGGGCGGGATTTGCGGCAGGCCCGTCATGCCTTCTCCTCGGTGGTTTGCTGGCTGGCGAGATAGCCCGCCCGCAATCGTGCCCGCAATTGCCGACGGCTGATCTTGCCCACGGCGGTGGTTTCGAAGGCGCTGACGAAGACGATGAGGTCGGGCACCTTGAAGTCGGCGAGGTGGCGGCTGCGCATCCAGGCCTTGAGTGCGGCGGCCCTGGGCGGCTCACCCTCGGGGATGACGAAGGCGCAGGAGCACTCGCCCAGGAGCGGGTCGGGGATGGACACCACTACCGCGTCGAATACCTGTTCATGCGCCAGCAGGTGGTCCTCGATCTCCTCGGCGGAAATCTTTTCCCCGGCGCGGTTGATGTGGTCGTTCGCCCGTCCCTGGACGGTGAGATAGCCTCGCGCGTCGCGCGTCACCACGTCACCGGTGCGATAAAAGCCGTCGGCGGTGAAGGCGCGCCGGTTGGCGGCCTCGTCGTTGTGATAGGCGCGGATCGTATAGGGCCCGCGCGTCAGCAGGTGCCCGGGCTGACCCTCGGGCACCGGGCGGTCGTCGTCGTCGACGATCAGGATCTCGTCGTGGGGGCTGATCGGCCGGCCCTGCGTTTCGACCACCAGATCGTCGGGATCATCAAGGCGCGTGTAATTGACAAGGCCCTCGGCCATGCCGAACACCTGTTGCAGCCGGCAGCCCAGTTCCGGCGCCACGCGGCGGGCCGCCTCGGCGGTGAATTTCGCCCCGCCCACCTGGAGGATTTCGAGGCTGTCGAGATTTTCCCGACGCGTCTTGCGTGCCTGGAGCCAGAGCAGCGCCAAAGGCGGCACCAGCCCGGTAATGGTCACCTGCTCCCTTTCGATCAACGGAAAGGCGATTTCCGGCCCGGGCGCGGGGGCGAGCACTACGCTTCCGCCGGCCCAGAGCACGCCGAGAAAGCCGGGTGAGCTCATGGGGAAGTTATGCGCTACCGGCAGGGCTGCGAGGTAAATGCTGGTTTCCTTGAGCCCGCAGATGCGGGCGCTTTCGCGCACGCTGTAGAGATAGTCGTCATGGGTGCGCGGGATCAGCTTGGAGAGCCCGGTACTGCCCCCGGAAATCTGCAGGAAGGCGACATCCGAGGCCGAGAGCGTTTCGGCGGGCAGGTCGGGGAGCGGCACGAAGCCAGCGGGGGAAATGAATTCTTCCGCCTCGCCGACCACGACGACATGGCGGATGCCGGGTATGGCCTGCTGCAATTGCCGGGCAAGGACGCGATAGTCGAAGCCGCCATGCCTGTCGGCGCAGACATAGGCGGCGGCTTCCGCCTTCGTGGCGAAATGAGCGATTTCGGTCAGGCGGTGGGCCGGCAGCGCATAAACCGGCACCAGCCCGGCCCGGAAGAGGCCGAAGACGATGGCGAAGAATTCCGCGATATTGGGTAGTTGCACCACCACCCGGTCGCCCGGCACGAGCCCGAGCGCCAGAAAGCCGGCCGCCATCGTTTCGGCTTTTTGCAGCAACTCGGCATAGGTCCAGCGCCTCTTGCCGTCGACGATGGCAATGCGGGTCGACCAGCGCGTGGCGCTGGCGCGCAGCAGGTCGGGAAACGTCTGGCCCGTCCAATAACCGGCGGCACGATAGCGCGCTGCCAGATCGTCCGGCCAGACCTGAAGCAGCGGCTTCATCGGGACGCTCCGCCGAGGGGTCGGCCGTTTTCGTCGATGTCGAGCGCTTGCAACAGGGCGACGAATTTCGCCGAGGTTTCGGCGGCCTCGGCGGCGGGGTCGGAGCCGAGCACGATGCCGGCCCCCGCATAGAGCGTGATCTGCCGGCCGGCGATTTCCCCGCAGCGCAAGGCGATATGCCATTCGCCATCGCCGGCCCTGTCCATCCAGCCCACTGCGCCTGCGTAAAAACCGCGCTCGAAGGGTTCCAGTTCGGCAATCAGCTTCTGTGCCGCAGCGCGCGGAAAGCCGCAGACGGCCGGGGTGGGGTGAAGCGGCGCCAGCAGATCGGCACAGGACAGGTCGGCATCGCGCAACTGCCCCTCGACAAGGGTGCCCAGATGCCACATCGAGGCGGTCGATTGCAGGCCCGGCCCGTCGGGGACCGAGAGGCTGCTGCAAAAGGGAGCGAGGGCGTCGAGGACGGCTTCCACCGCAGCCGCGTGCTCGCGCCGGTTCTTGTCGGAGGCCAGCAATGAAGCGGCCGCCGCCTCGTCCAGGCGCGGATCGGTGTGGCGCCGGGCTGAGCCGGCCAGTGGGTGGGAGCGGATGGTGCGGCCCTGTTTGGCCAGCAGCAATTCGGGCGTGCCGCCGACCAGAATGCGGGGAAGGCCAACGAAGGGCGGCAGAGGCATGGCAAAGGTGGTGACGCTGCGATCGCCGCCCAGCCGGGTGGCGATGGTTGCCGCATCGACGGGGCGATCGGCCTGCAACAGCAGTCGGCGCGCCAGCACGACCTTGCGCAGCCCGCCCGGGCCGGCGTAGGCCCCTGCGATGGCCTCGAGGGCCCGGGCCACCATGGCGCCATAGCCGGCGGCATCGGGGTTCGAGCGCACCTGCCACTGGGGCGCGCCGGCCTGTTCCGGCTTTCGCGGCAGAGTGGCGGGGGGCGTCACGATTTCCCGGGGCTGGACCAGGTAGTCGTCGCGTGCCGGATCGAAAGGCAGGCAACCCAGCAGCAGGTCGGGGCCATCGGGATGGGCGGCGAAAAAGGCCCGTGCCCGTTGGCCCAGCGTCGGCAGCGGCCCGGCGGGCAGCGGCGCGGCGATACCGGATGTCTCGAACTGGCGCCGGCTCGAGCGGAAATGCGCCCGCACGTCGCTTTCGTGCCGATGTGGCGCCAGCGCAGCGCTGCCTGAGGTGAGGGGCATCTGCGTGGTTATTCCGTGACGATCAGCACATCCACGGCCGGACCGCGGGCCTTGTCGTTCTGGCCCAGCGAGCCGCTGAGGAAGTGCACCTTGTGGGTTTCGCCCGCCTGCCAGCCGGCTTCGGGTGGGAAGGGCAGTTCAGCGCTCCAGCTGCCGTCCGGTGCGGCCACGATGCGCAGCCAGATCTCGTCGTCCTCGCTGTCGGGCGAGGGCACGCTGCCGAAATCGTAGACCACGGCGATGGTGGAGCCATTGTCGCCCCTGCTTGTCGTCCAGTCGGCACCGCTGACGCTCAGCACCTGCCCGGCGACCCAGTGCGCGGGCACGCTGTAGCTGGCGCCATCGGCAGTATTGCCCTCAATCCGCTCCTGTGCCGTGGCGGCCAGAGGCAGGCAGGCGAGCACCGCCATGGCCGCGGCAAGGCGGATATGGCGCAAGCAACTGGTTTGCTGCAGATCGATCATCGTGTGGTCCCCTGGTTCGCGGCCGGCTCCGGCCCGGCGTGAAGACCCCGGCGAGCCGGTCGCCGGGGCCTATCCGATCGCAAGGGCGGGCTTTCATGCCGCGCCCCGACGCCGCTTATTGCGGCGCGTGCAGCGTGAAGACGTCGGTGAAGCTGGCGTCGCGGAAATTGGCGACCCAGACTTCGTGGGTCTCGGGATCGACGGCCAGGTTGAGCGCATTCCCACTGGTGGGCAGGCGCAGCAGTTCATCGAGGGTGTCGGCGTCGTAGACCACGACTTCCTGGGCGCCGAGATTGGCGGAGTAGAGCAGGCCGCGTTCGGCATCGACGGCGACGAAATTGGTCGGGCCGGTCTGAACGGTATCGATCACCTTGCCGTAGTCGGCGCTCTGCGGATCGCCGTCCACCACGGTGATGACGCCCTCGGGATCGGCATAGGCCGAGACGTAGATGCGCTTCGCAACGGGGTCATAGGTAGGACGGGCATTTTCGCCGATATCGGCCTCGAGCTCGGTGATGGCACCGGCATTGAGGTCGAGGTTCTGTGCGTCGCTGGGGTCGACCTTGCTGGCGTCGATGACGAACAGCTTGCCACCCGTCATCGAGCCCACATAGACGAGGTTGTTTTCCTCATCCACCGTCACGCCGATGGCGCCGAACATTTCGGGGATACGCACCCGGGCGTCCAGCGTGCGCGACTGCAGGTCGACCACGCCAATAAAGCCGGGGCGTTCGCCGGCATCGGCGCGCGCTTCGGCAAAATTCGTGACATAGGCCTTGTGGGTGTTGCTGTTGACGGCGATGCGGCGGATGCCGTCGAACATCGGCGAGCCATCCTCGAACTGCCACAGCCGGTCGGCATCGGTGGGCGCATCCTGGGAGGCGTTGAAGATCACGACGTGGCCGCCATAATTGAGCGACAGGTCGCGGCCACGCGCCGAGGTGGTGATGATGGTGGCGTCGGCCTCGCCATTGGCATTGGTCGTCGTGCCATCGACGGCGATGCCATTGGGCGAGAAGGATGTGCGGTTGCTGGCCAGCGAGGTGGTCGCCGGATCGGTGACGCCCGACCAGTCGAGCGGCGCGCGGTCGGGGCCGCTGCCGTCATTGCGGGTGAGATCGAGGTAGGAATAGATGTGGGAGACGGTGCGGCTGGCCGCGTCGAAGGCGACGACCTTGCCCGATGCCGTGCGCTCAACGGCGACGGCGCCATCGGGTCCGCGGTTTTCAACGCGCCAATGCGCATCGGTGAAATAGACTTGGCGACTGACCGGATCGTAGGCGAGCTGGTAGCCGAAATTTACCCCCGTGGCGAGGGATTCGACGGTATAGCTCCAGCCGCTTTCGGCTGCTTCCTGTGCGATCGCGAACGGCGCCGTCACGCTCAGGGCCGCCAGGGCCACACCCGTGCGCAGGGCGCGCCGTGGAAGTGCAAAATGCTTCATGTCATGTCTCCAGTTTTGACATTGGCCTCCTCGACCCGAGGACGCCGGGAAGCCCCATCGCTGACCACCTGCGTGGAGGGTGGAGTGGCGGTCGCGCCGAGGCGCGACTGGCGATGAGGTCGCCCCGACACGCCGGCCACGCGCCGGCTGTGTCGGGGCATTGCGGGCGCGGTTCTGGCCTGTGGCCGTCCCGGCACCCGTATTGTTGGCGCTATCCGACGACCCAGACTGCGCCCTGCATTTCTTCGTGGTAGATGCAGACGAAGCCGAACACGCCTGCCTTGTCGAAGCTGAATGTCGGTGTGCTCGATTCTGCGCCCTTGAACGGATTAGCGGCATTGCCGCCCTGCGCATCGATCGGGTGGCTCTTGAGATCGCCGTCGAAGGTCACGGTTTGGCCGACCCGGATTTTTATGCAGCGCTCGGGGTTGGTTTCGATGGCGTAGTCCCAGCTTAGCGTGCGGTCGGCGTCGTCGGCCGTGCGGTCCACATAGGTGCTGCACCCGTTGAGCAGCGGCGCATCCTGCGCAGTCGCCGGAACGCCGGGGGCGAGCATCGCCATGCCCGTGAGGCAAAGCGCGGACAGCATCATCCGGGGGCGATTGTGAAGGAAATCCATGAGGGTAACCGTTGGTTCGTCTTCAATCGCGGCGAAACATGACTCAGAGAATCATATTTATCAAGCTATTTTGAGTGTGATTATCATATTTATGGCGTGTGGCTGAAAGTCGCGCTGCCCGAGGCTATTGACGCGCCGCCAGTTGCAGAGCCGAGGGCAGGGAGCGATCCAGCGTTTCCCGGTGGCTGGCGTCGGGAATGACGGCGAAGGCCACGTTCGGGCGGTCCGGCCGGTGCAGCAACCCTTCGAGCCTGCCGAACGCATCCTTTACCGCGCTGGCGGCGATGGCCGGACTCGCTTCGGCGCTGCCACGCAGCAGCAGCAGGTTGGGGCCGGTTTGCGGCGCGGCCGCCAGGGCGTCAAAGATCATGCCGTCCCCCCACCATAGCGAGGGGCTGGCGACGCACAGCGCCTGGAACAGGTTCGGGGCCTCGCACAAGACATAGAGGGCGAACAACCCGCCATAGGAATGCCCCCACAACGTCCGCCGCGTCGGATCGAGTGGGAAGCGATGCTCGGCGTGGGGAAGGATTTCGTTTTCCAGCGCTGCGAGAAATGCGGCCGCGCCGCCGGAAGGGCGCACCACCCGAGGAGAGTTTTCCGCGAAACCCCGCCCTTGCGGGGGAAGGGGGGTGTAGTCGCGCGAGCGGGCATCGAAATCGAAGCCGTTCCCGGTCTCGTAGCCGATGGCGACGACCGCCAGGTCCGGGTGCCGGGCCAGCGCTGCCGGGGCCAGTGCGGCAAAGGCCGCATTGCCATCGAGCAGGTAGAGGACCGGCGCCGCCGCGCCGCCTGGCTTCGGAATGGCCGCGTGCAGCAGATAGCGCCGTCCCCGCCTGGTCTCGAAAAGCCAGCGGCTCACCGCATGGCTGTCCGGCGGCTCCCGCAGCAGGTGCGGGTTGACTTGCGGATTGGGAACGACGTGGCGCGCCATGGCCGGGCTGCATCCTCGTGAAGTGTTGGAACCGCCGGTACCGGCCGCCGGCGGGTATCGGGGTTGGCTTTTTCCATGCGACATAAAAGTTGATTTTACTAGTCACCTTTCTCTGGTTTTGATTTTTGGACGGTGCTAGCGTCCGGCTGGTCCTGCTCGTGCAGGGCTGCCACCCGCAATTCTCCCCGGAATCCGCACCATGATGAGAATCTTCCAGGGCGTTCGCGCTCTTTCCCTGGCTGGCCTCTGCCTGGCCGCTCTTGCCGCCGGCGCCACTGCGCAGGAGGCCGGCTGGCCGCGCAGCTTCGCCAATGCCGATGGCACCACCACCGAGATTCCCGCGCCGCCGCAAAGGATATTGTCCACTGCGGTTTCCATTACCGGCACGTTGCTGGCCGTGGATGCGCCGGTCGTCGCCAGCGGTTCGGCCGGCAATGGCAGCTATTTCGCCCAATGGGCGCCCGTCGCCGAGGCGCGGGGCGTGGCCAATGCCTGGCCCGCCGGCGGTGTCGATATCGAGGCGGCCTATGCGGCCGAACCCGATCTCATCATCGTTTCCACCAGCGGCGCCGATTCCGCGCTCGACCAACTGGCCGAGCTCCAGGCCATCGCTCCCACCATCGTGCTCGACTACGGCGGGCAGACCTGGCAGCAGCTTGCCGGGGAAATCGGGGAGGCCACCGGGCTCGAGGAACAGGTCGCGGCCCGGGTCAGCGCCTTCGACCAGTATATCGCCGACGCCGCCGGCAAGATCGCCGTGCCCGCAGGCAGCGCCAACATCATCAGCTTCAACGGGCCGGGGCAGGACAACCCCATCGCCCGCGCCGGGGGCGTGCATGCGCAATTGCTGAGCGCGCTGGGATTTGCCGTCGAGGACCCCGATCCCTCCTGGCATGCCCAGGCCAACTTGCGGCAGGATTTCGTCTGGGCGCCCTATGAGAAGCTGGTGGAACTGACCGCCGCAACCACCTTCCTGCTGGCGCGCGACGACGAGGGCGCACAAGCCTTCATCGATGATCCGGTGCTGGCCAATGTGCCCTCGGTCAAGGCCGGCCAGGTCTATGGGTTGGGCAGGAATTCCTTCCGCATCGATTATTACAGCGCCACCGAGATCGTGGACGGGATCGTCGCGCATTTTGCCCGATAAGCCGCTTCGGGGGCCTACCGGGGTGATCCGGCGGGCCCCGTGCATCGGACGGGCGCCATGATTGCGAAAAACCCGGCACGCAAACGCCTTGCCGGCCTGCTGGCCCTCGGCCTGCTGCTTTGCGGGCTGGTGCCGCTCAGCACCATGGTAGGTTCGCACGCCATCGCGCCATCGACCGTCTGGCAGGCCATCCTTGCTTTCGATCCGAGCAATAGCGACCACCTGCTGGTGGTGCATTTGCGCATTCCGCGCACGCTGCTGGCCATCGTCGTGGGGATGGGGCTGGGCGTGGCCGGTGCCATCATGCAGGCGCTGACCCGCAACCCGTTGGCCGATCCGGGCCTGTTCGGCGTCAATGCCGGGGCGGCAGCGGCGGTGGCGACGGCCATCGCCTTTTTCGGCACCGGCAGCGTCGTGGCCTATATGGGATACGGGCTTTGCGGCGCAGCGCTGGCGGGCCTCGCCATCTATGTCCTGGGCGACCTGCGGCACGAGGCCAGCCCCGAGCGCGTGGTGCTGGCGGGCGCGGCCCTCTCGGTCGTGCTGCTGTCGCTCACCCAGATCATCCTCATCAACAGCGACGAGCAGGTCTTCAACCAGTTTCGTCACTGGACCGTGGGGTCGTTGCAGGGGCGCGGCTATGCGGTGCTGGGGCCGGTATCGCTGCTGACCCTCTTCGGGCTCGGTATCGCCCTGCTGCTGGCGCGATCGCTCGACGCCATGGCGCTCGGCCAGGACCTTTCCCGCGCCCTGGGCACCAATCCGGCCTTCGTCTGGAGTGCCGCCTCCGTTGCCATCATCGTACTGGCCGGGGCGGCTACCGCAGCGGCGGGACCCATCATCTTCATCGGCCTCACCGCGCCGCATCTGGCGCGTTTCATCACCGGGCCCAGCCATCGCTGGCTGCTGCCCTATGCCATGGCGATAGCAGCGACGCTGATGGTTGCCGCCGATATCCTGGGCCGCGTCATCGTACCCCCAGGCGAAGTCGGCGTCGGCATCATGGTGGCGTTGATGGGCGGCCCGTTCTTCGTCGCGCTGGTGCGCCGCCGGCGGGTGGCGCGGCTATGAGTTTCAATCGGCGGACCGGGCCGGACGGCAAGCCGGGATTCGCCTTGGCAAGCCGACATTTCTCCCTGGCGGCGGAGGCGCGGCCGGCGCTCGTCACCGCCGTGCTCCTGCTGGTGGCGCTCGTCGCCGCCCTTGTCGCCATGACCATCGGCCGCTTTCCTCTGGCGCCACTCGATGTGGTGGCTATTCTGCTGGGGCAGGGGCCGGGCGGCAGTGCCGAGCAAGTGGTGCGCCATGTACGGCTGCCGCGCCTGCTGACCGGCTTTTTCGTCGGCGCCGCCCTCGGGGTCTCGGGGGCCCTGTTCCAGTCGGTGTCGCGCAACGTGCTGGGTTCGCCCGATATCATCGGTTTTACCACCGGCGCGGCGGCGGGTGCCCTGGCCCAGATCGTGCTGTTCGGCGGTGTCCCCACCGCTGTCGCGTCATCCGCCGTCATGGGCGGGCTGGCGACTGCCGCGCTGGTCTATGCGCTGTCGGTCAAGAGCGGCGTCAGCGGCGGCTATCGGCTGGTACTCACTGGTATCGGCGTCGGGGCGGTGCTGACGGCGTTCAACGGGCTGATGCTGGTCAAGGGCGACCTCGACGATGCCATTGCTGCCAATCTCTGGCTGGCCGGCTCGCTGAACGCCCGCACCTGGCAGCATGTTCATCCGGTAATGCTGGGCTGCCTCGTCATCGTGCCGCTTGCCGCCTTTCTCGCCCGGCCGCTGAGCATCATGGAAATGGGCGATGATGTGGCCCGGCAATTGGGGATACGCGTCGAGCGCACGCGGCTTCTGGCCGTCTTTTGCGGCGTGCTGCTGGCGAGCCTTGCCACCGGTTCGGCCGGGCCGGTGGCCTTCATCGCCCTGGCCGCGCCGCAACTGGTGCGCCGCCTGACCCGCAGCCGCGGCGTGCCGGTCGTGAGCGCTGCCATCATGGGGGCGTGCCTGCTGGTTCTGGCCGACCTCATCGCGCAGGCCATGCCGTTCCAGATTGTCATACCGATCGGTCGCATGACGGGCCTGGTGGGTGGCCTCTATCTCCTGTGGCTTCTGACTCGCGCCAGGCAGCCATAGGAATGGCCAATGCCGTACACCTGTCTCGCCGCCTGGCCATGGCGACCGCGTGAAAGTCGATGAACCGAGGACCCCATCCGTCGACCTCAGATGGGTGATCGAAATTCCGACGGCTCCGAATTGCGATTATCGCCCGGACTTCAGCTGCTCGTGCACGGATCGGATGCCGCTGGCAACCGCCGCAAGATCGTTATCGAGCTGATGATCGCGGCCTTCGAGGCACCGAACGACGGCTTGTGGAATAGCAGTCGCATAGAGGTCGAGATGGGCGACAGGCACCGTATCGTCGTTGCTGCCGTGAAAAAGGAACACCGGAACACCGTCAGGAAGATCGGTGCCAAGGTTCTTGTGGGTGGCAATCTCATCGCTCGGCCAGCCGCCGGCTCCAACGAAGGGAGCGGTGAGGAGGAAGATTCCGGCAAAGGCCCGTTTCGGCGCTCGGGCGGCCAGAGCCTGGGCCAGGATTGTGGCGCCGACTGAGTGACCCACCAAGAATGCGCCGTTGTCGAGCCGTTCAAACTCTTGTTCGAGCGCCGATGCCCAGCTTGCATAGCGTGGTTCGGCTTCGTCCGGCATCCGGGGATAGCGGATATCGTAGCCTGCTCCGAGATGTTGCTGCAGGCTATCGACAAGCTTGTTGTCCCAGGTGTCATGCGTGCCCTCGCCGCCGCCCTGAACGAACAGCACCTGATGTTTCATGGTGGACTCCCGACTTCGAGCGGCTGGCCGGACGGTTTTACCACCATCTTAGCCAGGCGCTTAAGGATCGAGGTTTCCGACCCGCCGAACCTCCATGGTCCGGCAGTCCCAGCCGGGAACCAGATCGGCTGCCGTCTGCCGCGCCAGCACGTTGGCGTTCGGGTTGGCAAGCGCGTCGATGTAGGCGACGTGGCAGGTATTGCCCGGCTCGATCCTGGTGACGACAAGCACCTGCGTATCCGGGATGAACCCTGCCGACCGGTCGAGGTAGTAGCGCAGGATGCTGGCCACGGGCTGTTCGCCGAGATCAGGATGATCGGCGATCAGCCATTCGAGCTTTTCGCCAATGGTGTTGAAGTTCGGCATCGTCTGCCCGGCCGCCATCTCGTCGCGGGCATCGAACCCGTATGATACGAACATGCGAAGGTCGCCGTCCCGGATCAGCAGCGGGTAGCCCTTGTAGCCGGGGCAGGCCAGTTCGGCACTGTAGCCCGGTTCGACCGCGAGCGTGATGCAGTTGGAAGGATCAGTGTCGGTATAGACGCTGCGCCATTCCTGCGCATTTGCTAGGCCGAGGGTCGTCATGCCCATGGCGACACCCATGAGGATAGCCTTGTTCATTGGCGGGTTCCTGCCTTGCCCCCATCAGTAGCAGCGATCGAGGCAAGCGCGGTGAGAATAAGGGCGATCAGATCGGCCTGACGACGGGTTCCGGTCTTGTCGAACACATTGCCCAGATGGAAAGCCACGGTGGTCGGCGAGATCGCGAGATCGGCGGCGATTTCGCTGGTTCGCCGTCCATGTGCGAGCGCGCAGGCGACGTCGGCCTCGGTGGGCGTCAACCCGAACAACTCCGAAAGGATCGTGCCGGAGACCTTCGGCCGGCGTGATGGATCGGATATGAAGATAACCGCCTGCGGCGTGCCGACGCCCCGATCGGGCGCATGCGGAAGCGCACAGACCGTCAGCAACAGATCGCGCTCGGCTGACGATGGCACGCACAGGCTGGCGAGATGCTCCTGGCCTTCGCTCGCGGCAGCGCAGGCGGCCTCGATGATGGCGGCGAGTTCGCCGTTCAACCGCGACGACGGGGCGAACACCGTTTCACCGATGGCGATTCCGCCGCCTGCTTCGTGGATGTGACGCGCCGCCCGGTTGGCAAAGACCACGCGTGACCTTGAAACCAGCACCACCCCGAACGACAGCATGTCGAGGATACCCTCCATGCCGGCACTCTTGCCTGCAGCTGACCCCGAAAGCGCATCCCGGAGCGTCGCCACATCCTCCTCGACCTTCCGGCCGATCCGCTCGATCTGGCCCAGGCGGGCCTCAATGGTTGCCAGCATGAGGTCGAAATCGATCGGCTTGACCAGATAATCGTCGGCGCCCGCGCGTTTGCCGGTGATGATGTGCTCACGCCCGCCCAGCGCCGTGAGGAAAACCAGGGGAACGTCCGCCAGATCGGGCCGGGTGTCGCGCATGGTTGTGAGAAAACCGAAACCGTCGAGGCGCGGCATCGAGATGTCGCACAAAATGAGATCGGGCCGCCGTGCGTCAAGCAGCACCAGTGCCTCGCGGCCGTCGGCAGCGCCCAGTGCATCGTACCCTGCGATCGCCAGTTCATCGACGATGTCCTGCCGCAGGCGATGTTCATCCTCGACGCAGAGAATTATTTTCCCCGCTCCCCCTCCCGACATCGCCTCCCTCCGACGATAGCGGAGCCGCCCCGCTATTTGTATGGTTCCATGTCAATCCTAGCTCAAAACAATGGGGAACGCCCCCTGTAAACGAAGGGGGACGCGCCGGGACGTGTCCGGGTAGATTTGCCGGAATTTGAAACGGCAAACGGGAGTTGCTGGAGCATGTGGGATTTTTCCGTCGGGCGCGCGCTGGGCCTGATGCTCAAGACATCGCCTTTCGTGTTGCTGCGCATGGCCGTCTATTTCGGGGCGGCTCTCGCCTATGTGCTGGTGACGGGCGCCGGCGCCGGTATCGGCTGGGGCATCGGCGGCTTTGGCGACGGCGGCTTTCAGGCGAACGCGACGATATGGGGCGGAGTGATCGGCTTCGGTATTGTCGGCGCCGTGATGTATCTGGCGCGCGAATATGTCCTCTACATCGTCAAGGCGGGGCATATTGCGGTGCTGGTCAAGCTGCTCGACGGCGAGCAGATGCCCGAGGGGCGCTCGCAAATCGCCTATGCCCGCCAGGAGGTAACGAAACGCTTTGCGCAGGCCAGCGTGCTGTTCGGGGTCGACCAACTGGTCAAGGGCGTGCTGCGCGCGATCACCGGGCTGGTGCGCGGCATCGTGAGCATCCTGCCGATTCCCGGCGCACAGCAGTTCGTGTCGATCCTGCAGGCTTTCCTGCGCATCGCGGTCGGCTTCATCGACGAGGTCATCCTCGCCTACGCCATCCGCACCAAATCCGACAACGCATGGGCATCGGCCCGGACCGCCCTTGTCCTTTACGCCCAGAACTACAAGCCGATGCTGAAGAACGCGGCCTGGCTGGCGCTCATCGTCTATGGACTGTCGTTCGTCGTTTTTCTGGTCATGCTCGCGCCGGCCGCGCTGGCGGTCTACCTGATTCCAGGCGCGTGGTCGGCCGGCGGCATCGTCTTTGCGCTGATCTTCGCCTGGGCGGTCAAGGCGGCGCTGCTCGAGCCGTTCGCGATCACCTGCATGATGGAAGTCTATTTCCGCACCATCGCGGGGCAAGCTCCCGACCCGGCCTGGGAAGCCAAGCTCGACGGCCTGTCGGGCAAGTTTTCCAAACTCACGGAGAAGGCGCGGACCTATCAGCCTCCTCGGGCCACGCCGGAGGCATCGGCAACGTAGACATGACGCCCGGGGTCTGGTTTCCTCAAAACGTATATCGTGAGGAAAGCGGAGGGGGTGAGTTGCCGAGGATCGTGCTCATCGATGCAACGCGATGGTTCGCCTGGCCGCGGTCCCCGTCGTCCAGTGTACCGGGACTGGTATTCATCGCCGCGATGCTGAGCTTCGTCGTCGTGCAGGTCGCCCATGCCCATGACGACGCCTTCCCATCCCCCGAAGGCGAAATCATTCTGACGATTACCGGCCAGATTGCTTACATCAATAATGATGGCGGCGCCGTGTTCGACGAAACAATGCTCGCTGCACTCCCGCCCGCATCTGTCGAAACGACCACTGTCGTGACCGACGGCGTCCGGCAATTTGACGGTTTCCTGATGCGCGACCTGCTCGCCCTAGTCGGCGCCGAAGGCGAAAGGGTGACCGCTACCGCGCTCAATGACTACATCATCGACATTCCCATGGAAGATTTCGAGCGGTTCGATGTGCTCGTCGCCACGCATATGGACGGGCAGCGCCTGTTGCCGAGCGACAAGGGGCCGCTCTGGATCGTCTATCCGCGGGACGACCACGCCCAATTGCGGGATATCCGCTACGACTATCGCTGGGTCTGGCAACTCGTCCAGCTGGAGGTCGAATGACCCGCCGCAACGACCTCGTTGCCTATGTTGTTGCGGGAGCGGCCATCGTCGCCTTCGTGATGCTGCTGGTTTTCGCCCTGGTCCGGCTGGCCGGGACGGAAGCCGAAATGCGCGAGAACGAAGGTGACAACATGCTGTGGGCGATTTCGCGGGCGCATGGAGCCGCCGTTTTGTTCGATGCCGAAATTATGCAGACGGTCGGTATCCCCGAGAGCACTCCGGAAGTCCAACGACGCTACAACGTCTTGCTCAGCCGATTGACGCTTCTGACCGAGGGGCCGCAACTGCGCTACATGAGCGAACTGGGCCTCGCCGGTAGTCTGGCCGCCGCCGACAAGGCGATACGGGAAATCGAGGCCGACATTCCTGGCCTTTCCCATGGTGACGTTCAAACCGCCATGGTCATCCACGGGATTCTCGAACCCCTGATCGAGGATCTCGGCCGGGCAGGGAACCAGTCCATGGTCCTCCAGTGGGAGGCGACCGGCGCACGGCTCGACCGGCAACGCGAGTCGATCACCCAGGTCATCGTCTCGATTTTTGCGCTCATCGTCCTGGGGATTGTCCTGTCCGTCGTCATGCTGCGCACCATGGCGCAGCGCCAGCGCCTGCTGCGCTCCTTCATCCGCGAGCAGGAGGTCGCCGAAGCCTATCGCAGCTTCGTTGCACTCGCGTCGCATCAGTTTCGCACCCCGCTGGCGGTGATCGACTCGACGGCGCAACGGCTGCTGCGCAGCGGGGATCGCATGGCGCAGGCTGAGATTGTGGAAAGGGCCCGGAACGTGCGGACAGAAGTTCGCGGCCTCAACGAGTTGATCAGCGCCGCGCTGGACGTCGTCAGGCTCGATGCTGGACAGGTGAGCGCCGATCCCTCCGAATGCAGCATCGCAACGCTTGTGGACAGGGTACGGGCGCGCCAGTTGAAAGCGACGCCGGGCCGCGCGATCAGTGTTCACATTGCGGATGAAGTGCCGGCCACCTTCGAGACCGATCCGCTTCTGGTCGAGCAGGTCCTGGACAACCTTGTGTCGAACGCCATCAAATATTCGCCGCCCACCGAGCCGGTTGTGATCCGCGTGACGGCCGTGAACCGACAGATAGTGTTTGCGGTCGAGGATCGCGGCATCGGCATCCCCGAGGACGAGCAGGAAAACCTGTTCGGCCGCTTCTTCCGCGCCAGTACGGCGCGGGAAATACCCGGCACGGGCGTCGGCCTCTCCATCGCCTCACAGCTCGCGCGGCTGCTTGGCGGCGGGCTGGAGTTCGCCAGCCGCGCCGGGATCGGCTCGAGCTTTGTCCTCAAGCTGCCCCATGAATGGGCGGCGCGGGACGCGGAAGCAGCGGCTGAGCAACTCCCCGTCTGACGATACCGCCAGCCGCCCATTTCCGCGAAGACGAGCCGCGGTCTCATCGCGGCCATAGTCCTGAACATGGCGTTGCCTCGTGTTTCCTGGCGGTGCCGGCTTTACTCCCCGACGGTGATGATGGCGCGTCCGAGGACGCCCTGGCTGGAAATGTCGAGGAAACGCACCTCGTACTGGCCTGGCGCGTCGGGCAGCGTGATTTCCGCTTCCTGCTCGGCGCCCACGCGATACGCCGAAATCCAGGTGAAGTCCGGGGCATCGGCCTTCGCCAGCGCGACGCGGCGGTCGGCGTCGTCAGGCGAGATGGTCCAGGAAACCGTTACGGTTTCTCCCGGCGCAGCGGTGGCCGGAGCGCTCAAGCCGGCCCCGTCGTCGAGCGGCGCGTCCGCGGCTACCACTTCGATGGGGCTGGACGCCAGCGTTTTGCTGCCTTCATCAAGCACGTAGCGCAGTTCATACAAGCCGATTTCGGCGGGCGCAGTCAGCGAGATGCTGTCCCGGCCTTCGACTCGTCGATACGCGAGATAATCGCCTTCATCGGCCCCCGCCGGCACGATGGTTACCCAGTCACGCGGGTGGACGGTCTCGCCCCAGGTCACCGTGAACGCGCCCTCCGCCCTGACGAGGGGCGGCCCCGAAACGGTCTGTTCGGCCTCGACCACCTCGATGGGCACCGAAGCCAGCGTCCTGCTGCCCTCGTCGAGCACGTAGCGTACCTCATAGAGGCCCGGCTCGGCCGGGGCGCGCAGCGAGACGCGGTCATTGCCCTCGACCCGCCGATAGGCGAGATAATCGCCTTCATCGGCCCCGACCGGCACGATGGTCACCCAGTCACGCGGGTTGACCGTCCCGCCCCAGGTCACCTCGAACTCGGTGCCGAACGTTACGGTCGACGGTGCAGAAACGGTCTGTTCGGCTTCGACCACCTCGATGGGGCTGGAGGCCAGCGTCTTGCCGCCTTCGTCGAGCACGTAGCGTACCTCATAGAGGCCCGGCTCGGCCGGGGCGCGCAGCGAGACGCGGTCATTGCTCTCGACCCGCCGATAGGCGAGATAATCGCCTTCATCGGCCCCGACCGGCACGATGGTTACCCAGTCACGCGGGTTGAGCGTCTCGCCCCAGGTCACCTCGAACTCGGTGCCGAACGTTACGGTCGGCGGGGCCGAAACGGTTTGTTCGGAGAAGTCCGGTTCTGCGGCGGGCTCTGGTTCGGGCACGAGCGCCGGCTCAACCGCCGGTTCAGTTTCGATGGCCTCCTGCACCTGGCTCATGGCGTTGCGCAGCTCGTTGGCATTCGCGGCGGGCACGAAGATTCCGCCGGTGTTTTCGGCGATGCAGGCAAGCTGTTCGTGTTCCTCCCGTGAGAGATCGAAGCCGATCACATGCGCCGTAAAGGCCACCCCTTGCCGTTCGAGCTGCGCGGCCAGCGCGCACGGATCGGCTTGGCAGGTTTCGACCCCATCCGATACCAGAACGACCGTCGCAGGATTATCCCGGTAGGAGAGGAACTCGGCGGCCTGCTCAACTGCCGCGGTCAGGGGGGTTCGGCCGTGCGGCACGATGGAATTGATGGCCTCGAGGAACGCCCCTCTCTCCACCGGGCCGGGCTCGACCACCAGTTCGATATCGGTGCAGTCGCCTACGCGGCGGTGCCCATAGGCCAGCAGTCCCAAATTGGTTGACGCCGGCCAGGTTTCGATGAGATCGGCTATCACGCCGCGGGCGATCTCGATCTTGGACATGCCGTCGATCTGCCCCCACATGGAGTTCGATCCGTCATAGACGATCATCACATCATCGGCCGCGGAGGCTGCGATCGGTGCGAGCGCGGACAGAGCAAACGATATGGCAACGAGGGTTTTCATGCGCTTGGCTTCCGGAGATTGGCATTGACCGGGGGTTTTGGCACGGCAGGCTATCGTGGGCCGAAATGGGTGTCCCCCTTCGTTTGAAGGGGGCGAGCGCATAATCGGCAGCGTAAGCTCGAGAGATGCCTGCCCACGCCTATATATCGGGCTCGTCCATGGGGCTGGTCCGTTGTGATTGGGCCAGAGGCCACCAGCGCCGGACGGCAATGGCGAGGGTTTACAGGGTTGACAGGCCGACTTGCGCGATGAGCTGGCGGTAGCGCGGCGATCCCCGGAGCACCCTGAGCGGCAGCTCCAGCTTGATGCCCAATAGCTGCGGTTCGTTGCGCTCGATGGCGCTTTCCAGATAGTCGAGGGTGCGCTCCGTCTGCTCCAGATAGGCCGCCGTTACCGCGAGCTTGAAGGCGGGCATCTGCCCCTCGGCAAACAGCCGCTCCTGCGCTTCGAGCATCGCCCGCAGCATGCCGGCGCGTCCGCCCCGGGCCAGTCCCCGGTCGACGGCGTCGGCAATGGCCAGTTGTCCGGGGGCGCCGAGCAATTGGGCCGCCTGGCGGAAAGCGCCGGCGAAATCGGCGTCTCGGCCGGTATCGAGATAGATGGTTGCGAGATAGCTCGCCGCGGAGAGAAGCTGCGGCTGGTTCCGGGCCAGGGGTTCCAGAATGCCCAGCGCCTCGGCCGTTCGGCCGGCGTGATGCAGGATCAGGGCCTTGTTCGCCAGCACGCTGGGCGAAGTGGGCAGGAGGCGCTGCGCCGCCTCGATCTCCCGCAAGGCGATGTCGAAACGCCGGTCGTGCATGACGGCCAGCGCGTACCAATGGTGAACCTCGGCGTTGGCGGGATCGCGGCGCAAGGCGCGCTCGAACAGCGCGTAAGCGGCGGGAAACTCGCGCAGCCAGTAGAAGGTGGCAAAGGCCTGCGCCGCAAGGCCCGCTGGGTGGTCCGGGTCTTGTGACAGAGCCTTGCGAGCCGTGGCGAGGGCCAGTGGATAGGCCTCCTCCCGCGGGAGGATATTGTATTGGGCAGCGAGATTATAGCTTTGGGCCAGCCCGGCCTCGGCGTCGACGAAGGCCGGCTCCAGCACGAGCGCTTCGCGGAACAGCGTCATGGCGCGGTTGATGCCGTCGCTGGTTCTGAGGTTGAGGTGAAAGAGGGCGCGATTGAAGAGGTCCTGGGCCTCCTCGGAAATGGCCGCGCCCGCCCCTGTCGTTCCCCAGCCCGGCAGCGAAAGGCCGCGCCACAGGAAGGCACCGGCGACCGCGGCGAGCACGAGGCCCAGCCCGGCCCCGACCGCCCGGCGGCGGGACGCGGTTTTGCGGCCCGCTGCGGGTTGCGCGGCGGCGGGCAGCAGGGCCGGGGCCGGTGCGTCCCCGGCGGACGCCCCGTCCTCGCTGATTGCTGCCGGCGGCGATTGGTTGGGGCGGCCGCGCAGCCACGCCTCGAGCTCGTCGCTATAGGCATAGACGGGCGTACCCCGGCGGGCCGCGCCGCCCCGGGGACGGTGCACGGGCAAGGCGCCCTCGGCCGCCCAGCGGCGCACCGTCGAGATATCACGATTGAAATAGCCGGCGATCTCGCGCCAGCCTTTCAGCAAGGTGCCCGCCGATGGGCGATTCATCCCGTCGTCCGCCATCCTGCGGTCCCCCTGCTTTCCAGGCGCACCCTGGCCCGGCCGCGCAATGGCGCTGCACGGCCGGTGCTATACTTAGGATCATTTCTACCGATGTTTCCAGATATTTTGCTGCCGCGGCTCCGACGGGCGTGCCGGGCCGATTCGAGCATGCCGCCTGTTTTCGCGTGAAAACGCCGCAATAGCGGGCCTCACGGGCAAATGAGCGAACTTGCATATGATTGCCCAAACTTATCAATATTTTCGGATCGACGCCTTCCGCCTAAAATGGGCTTTGGGATAGGACTGCATTCCGTTGAGGTTTATATTGATAGATACCAGTAATATCATAATTCTGATAAATGTATCTGCCTTATGCCTGCAAATATCCGCGTATTATTGAAGTGTGATAAAATATCAATCCAATACGGCGCCGAAAATAACTTCGGAATGACGCCGTCTGCGGCATGGGCCGCATAGGCGGCCGGGAACAGACGGGGCCGGGCCGGCGGGCCCGGACAGCGGAACAAGGAGCAGGGCGGCATGAACGAGGTTTTGGCGACGGGAGCGGCAATGGCCGGGGGTAGGGAAAGCGGTGGGGCGTTGCCTTCCCCCAAAGACATGGCCTTGACGCGAGCCCTGCTGTTGGCCGGGGTGTCGATCCTTGCCGTCGCGTTGACTGCCGGGGAAGCCCTGTCGGCCGATAAGTTCTTCCAGGGCGCCTTTTCGGACGACTGGTTCGATGACGACAATTGGTGGCAGCCCGGTACGGCGACCGCAGCTGACTATGTCTATATCACGCAGGGCGCTGCGCGCATCGACGGTCAGGCGGCCGGGGCGATCCAGGTCTATGTTACCCAGGGCAATGCGCGGACGGCCACGCTCGTCATCGAGAATGGCGGCACGCTGATGACAGGAACCGGGATCGCCTATATCGGGCAGGGAACCGGCAGCAATGGCCACGTAACCGTGCGCGGAACGGGTTCGCGCTGGGACGCAGGCGCCGGGCTTCGCCTCGGTGAGCTTGGCATCGGCCGCATGGATATCGAGGGCGGCGGGGCCGTGACGGCGGACGGGATCGTCATTCTCGGCCAGGGCAGTTTTACCAACACAGTCGCCGAAGGCATCCTCGATGTCTCCGGCACCGGTTCCGGCCTTGTCGCGACCAGCAGCGTCATTGTTGGCGGCTATGGGCGCGGGACGCTGACGGTCGAGGGTGGTGGCACGCTTTCCGCAACCGAGCTTTTGGTCGGCAACGGTTCGACGGGACAGGGGGCGGTCGTCGTCACGGGCGCCGGGTCCTCCATCGCCACCAGCGGCATCGTCCAGTTAGGGCTGAATGCCGCGACCATGACCGTGGCCGATGGTGGCACGGTGACCATCAACGGGGGCAGCGGCGTCCTCTATATACTGGATCGCGGTTCGGGACCGTCGCAGCTGAACATCGGCGCGGCATCGGGCGACGCCGCGGCAAACGCCGGCATCGTTCATGCGGGCACGATCTCTTTCAGCGACGCCGGTGGCGATCTCAACTTCAATCATCTCGATTCGGCTTACAGTCTTTCTGCCGACATCGTGAGCAACGCTCCGGGCAATGGAAGGATCAACGTCAAATCGGGCAGGACCATCCTTTCGGGGGACAGTTCGAATTTTTCCGGCTCCACGACGATCGATGGTGGGCAGCTCGATATCACCGGCCAGCTTGGCGGCGTGATTACCGTCAATTCCGGCGGCATCATCGGCGGCACCGGCACGCTTGACAATCTCGTTATGGCCAATGGCGGCATCCTCGCGCCGGGCAATTCCATCGGCACGCTGACGGTGACGGGCGATGTGGTCCTCAACGACACCTCGCGGCTGAACTATGAGATTGGTGCGCCGGGCAGCAGCGACCTGCTGGCGGTCGGCGGCAATCTGACCCTCGATGGCAAGCTGTATCTCACAGATGCAGGAGGCGCGGGCATCGGTCATTACCGGCTGATGACCTACGGAACGCTGACCGACAACACGCTGGACGTGATGACGCCCTACCCGGTGGCGAGTGCGACCTATACGATCCAGACGGGCGGCGGCAATGTCGATCTGGTGATCGCCAGCACCGGCGGCCCGGTCATCGGCGACCCCAACCTGCAATACTGGCAGGACAACAGCGCCACATGGACGGCGGCCGGCACCGACTGGCGCAACTCGGGTGGCGACATCGATGTCGCCTGGGCCGGCAATCACGGCGTCTTCAAGGGGACCGGATCGACTATTGCCGTAACCGGCCCGCACAGCTTCAAGGACCTTCAGTTCGTGACCTCGGGCTATACCCTTAACGGCCCCGGCACGCTCCAGACCGTCGCTGGCGGCAGTGAGTTGCGCGTGCTCGGCGGCGAGACCGCGACCATTGCCGCGACGCTTGTCGGCAGCGGCGGTATTTCCAAGACGCAGGGCGGCACGCTGATCCTGACGGGTGGCAACGCCTATACCGGCGCGACGGTTATCGAAGCGGGAACGCTGGCGCTGCAAGGCGGCGGCTCCATCGCTTCGAGCGCGGCGCTGAGCTTTGCGGGTGCTGGCGTACTCGACGTTGCGGGCGTCACGGCCGGCAACACGCAGATCGGCACGCTTTCGGGTGTCGCCGGCTCGAAGATCGTGCTCGGCGCAACCGACCTGACCGTTGATCAGGCAACCAACGGCACCTTCGCGGGCGTAATCTCGGGCGATGGCGAACTGACCAAGACCGGCATTGGCGTGTTGTTCCTGACCGGCGAGAACACCTATGCGGGCGATACGATCATCGATCAGGGCACGCTGTCGCTGGGCGACGGCGGCACCAGCGGCTCGGTGGTGGGCAATATTGTCAACAATAACAGCTTCCTCGTCTTCAACCGCTCCGATGATGTGACCTATGCCGGCGTTCTCTCTGGCTCCGGCGCGACCAGCTTCATCGGCTCGGGCATGACGCGGCTGACCGGCGACAGCGGCACGCTGACCGGCCCCGTCTTTGTGAACGCCGGTCATCTGCGTCTCGGCGTCGGTGCCAAGCTTGGCGCGACGACGCTGACGGTCGGGGCCAACGGCACGCTCTCCGGCATCGATGCCACGATCATCGCCAACAATGTGAACGTCGAGGGCCGGCTGGCCCCAGGCGGCGAGAATCTCGGCACGCTGACGGTCGACGGCAATGTCGCCTTCCAGACCGGCTCGACCTATGCGGTGAGGATCAGGGGCACCGATCCCCTGCCGGCGCTGCAGACGGTGGACAGCCTGAGCGTCAGCGGCACGGCCGATCTGACCGGCGGCACGGTCGAGATCGCGGCCATCGACCCGCGCACCAGCTATGTTGACGGCCATCGCTATGCGCGGCCGATCCTGTCCGCGACCGGCGGGCGCAACGGCACTGAGTTTGCCGGCGTCGGCATGGCGAGCGATTCCGCCTTCATCACGCCGACCCTGAGCTATGAGGGCAACGACGTCTTCCTGACCATCGCGGTGACGCAGGACTTCACCACGGCCGCCGGCACCTTCAACCAGGTGCAGGCTGCGGGTGCGCTCAACGGTCTTGAACAGAGCGGCGACGCGCTGGCGGCCTTCAACGCCATCGCCAATATGAACGAAGACGATGCGCGCCGCGCCTTCGACCTGACCTCGGGCGAGGTCCATGCCGCTGGCCAGCAGGTCATCGACCAGACCTTCGCCCTGTTCAACCGCACGCTCCGCTATCAGGGCGTGGCGGGGATCGGCGCGGGCAATGTCGGGGCGGAGACCTTCACCGCGCCGCTCGGCTACGGTCCGGCTCCGGGCAATCCCGGCGTCGTCGCCATCGATGATGCGACGGCCATGGCCGACCTTGGGGCGCGCGGCGTCTGGGCGGCGCCGCTCGGCGGCTTCGGTCGGGTCGAGGCGGATGGCAATGCCGGCCAGCTCAACTGGTGGAACGCCGGGCTCGCCGGCGGCTATGAGGGCGTCATCGACGTCGCCTCCGGCACGGCGGTCGGCGGCTTCGGCTTCGGCTATCTCCATAGCCGCGGCGCCGTCGATGCCCGGCTCTCCAGCTTCGATGCCGACGGCTTCTATCTCGGGGCCTATGGCGCCTGGACGGACGGTCCCTGGAACATCGCCGGCTCGCTCGCCTACGGGGCCAACCGCGTCTCCACAGAGCGCAGCATCGCCTTCATGGGCACGACGGCAGCCGCCAGCTACTGGGCCCACACGATCGGGCTCTCGGGCGAAGCCTCCTATGCCTTCGACTTGGCCGACACCACCAGGATCGCGCCGCTGTTCACGCTCGATGCCGGCTGGTCCGGTCATGGCGGCTTCACCGAGACGGGTGCCGGCGCGCTCAACCTGACCGCAGGGGTGGCGAGTTGGAGCCGGCTCGATGCCGGGCTCGGCCTCGCGTTGACCTATACGATCCTCACCGAGGGCGGCAAGGTGACGCTGGAAGGCCGCGCGGTGTGGGAACACGCCTTTGCCGACGTGGTGCCGAGCCAGGCGCTGGCATTGGCCGGCAGTCCGACGGGCTTCACCGTTCTCGGCCCCGACGCCGGCCGCGACCGGCTGCGCCTCGGTGCCGGGCTTTCCTGGGACGTTTCGGCCGATATGACGCTGCGCTCCCGCTATGACGGTCTCTTTTCCCGCCATCAGGCCAACCACGCCGCTTCCCTCGGCCTCAACGTAAAATTCTGACGTGCCACACGCTTTTCAGACCGCGACCTCTCTGATCTTCGGTGCCGCCCTCCTCCTGGGCGGTGCCGGCGTTGCCGCCGCGCAGGGTCTGCCCGGCGGCGCGTCGTCGCTCAACGAGACCCCATGGCGACTGGGCGGTCACCTGCCTGGCGCCAGAGGGCACTGTCCGCTGCGTTGTCTCGCAGGTGCAGGTCAATACCGAGAACCGCCAGCGCGTCCTTACGCTCGAGCTGACGGCGACCGAAGGCGGCAATGCGGCCGGCGGCACGCTGGTCATGCCGTTCGGCCTCAGGCTGGACGATGGCATCACCCTTGGGATAGACGAGGCGACCCCCTTCCAGAACCTGCGCTTCTCGACCTGCCTGCCTGCCGGCTGCCTTGTGCCGCTTATGTTCGACGCCAGCACGATAGCGGCGCTGCGTGCCGGCACGGTGCTGGCCATCAGGCCAGGGCCAACAATGGCGGCCAGGAGATCTCCCTGTCGGTCTCCCTGCACGGCTTCACCACTGCCCTCGCGCGCGTGGCTGAACTGGGCGGATCATAGCCCCCAGACGGGCAATTCCGGCGGATCGATGCGCCCACCGGCTGCTGACCTCTGAAACCGGCACACGGCGCCTGCCGAGGCGCACATGGCGATCCGGCCGAAGGCTTCCAGTTTATCGGCCGTTCGCCGCAGATTGGGCTGGGTGCGACCACTATTCGCGGCCCCGGTGCCGTAAATGGTGGCGGTGGAAAGGGATACCGATAGGCACGTGCTAAGGCACGTGGGCTGGAACCGATCGGCTCAAAGTCCCTGGATCAGCCTGCTTAGTCCGGACTCTCTCTCCGCCAGTCGATGCTTCGGAAACCCTTGAAAAGCCTGCTGCCCTGGTGGCCTTGAACCGGCAGTGCCTCCCGGACGAGGGCCCGGGAGGGATGTTCGTGCAGCGGCGGCGCTAGATTTCGCCGCGGTCGAGAATTTCGGGGACGATGTCCCAGATTTCGCAGCGATGCTGCGCGGCAAAGCTGGCCGCGGCCACGGCCTGGCTGTCGCCGCCGGGACGCAGGGCGAGCATGCTGCCATCCGTCGTCGCCAGGCGGGGCCAGGCGGCTTGGCCCGGCACAGCGGGATCGTGGTTGCGAACGAAAGCGCCCCAATAGCGCACCATCTCATCGGCAAGCTGCGCCTGCGCGGCCGAGAATTTGGCGTCGGGGGCGGCGAAATCTTCCGGCGCCGACCAGAGATACTGCACGTCCAGCCCGTGGCTTGCGAGCATGCGATAGCCTTCCGGGCCTTGCCAGGCGGGCGGATTCCGGTCCTCGAACTGGTAGTAGAAGACGGGAGCCTGGGCGGCGATGTGCCGCGCCAGCGCGTAATTGGGGCAGCCGCCCAGGCCGCGCATGCCGCTATCGGTGATGAAGGCGCCGATCCGATAGGGCAGTTCATAGGCCTCGCCGCTCGCTTCGAGCCCATAGGCCGACTTCACCAGTTCCCCATAGGCCGGGCTCACCAGGCGCTCGATCCAGCGTTCGTAGTCATCGGCGTCGAAGCCGGTATAGGCGATACCCGCGCTGCGGCCCTCTTCGCGCGTGCTGCCCAGAAGAACGGGAACCTTGTTCCACTCGCCGGCAAAGATCAGGTCGCGCGCTGGCCTCGTGGCATTGGGGTTCCAGCCGCCACCGCCGGTGAGAAGCTCGTCGGCGGATTTGGCGCGCAGACAGGCCACGACATCCGGCGTGCCCGAACAGCCGAGGTCCTCGGCCAGCTTCTCTGCCCGGCTCTGCGATTGGGCGATGGTGTCGACGTCGCGCACGCAATCGTCACTGGAGAGGATCGCCGCCGCGTAGAGGCCGGCCGCGTCCGGATCGACCAGCAGCCGGCAGGTATTGGTCGCCCCGGATGACTGGGAGGCGAGGGTTACGCGCGTCGGATCGCCGTTGAAGGCGGCGATATTGCCCTGCACCCATTCCAGCGCCGCCTCGAGGTCGAGCACGCCGTAATTGCCGCCCGCCGCCGATGCGCCCCCGGCATCGAAGGCGGTCAGGTTGAGAAAGCCCAGCGCGCCGAGACGGTAGTTCGGGACAACGACGATTACCCCGGTCTCGCTGGCGAGCCGGGCGCCATTCTGCTCGACCGCCCCGCCGCCGGCATTGCCGCCGCCATAGGCGTAGACCATGACGGGCAGGGCGGCGCCTTCATCCGCGCCGATGGGCCGGAATACGTTGAGATAGAGGCAATCCTCCGATTTTGCCGCGGCAATTGCGGCGGAGCCGCCATTCTGCGGGCAACTCGCGGCGGACTGGCTGGCGTCCTTCTCCCCGCTCCAGCCCATGGCGGGCTGCGGCGGCGCCCAGCGCAGAGCGCCAACAGGCGGCTGCGCGAAGGGAATGCCCAGGAACTGCTCCGCGTTCTGGGTGGCGATGCCGGAAAGGCCGCCAAGCGGGGTGGTGACGGTAATGCGCTCCTGGGCGAGGCTCGGCCCCGACAGGGCGCAGGAGAGTAGCGCGGCTGCCAGACAGGCAGCCGCTGATGCGGTCGATTTCAATTTATAGATCCTCCTCACGTCCGGCGCCCGTCAAAGGCCTCCGGTATCGTTTGCATTGCCAGGTTAGTGGCTCAGGGGTGGGCGGAGAACACGCCGGTGGTAAAATTCAGCTATTGAAAAAACGAATAACGCGCCGGGCCTGTCGCCTACACCGCGCCATCCATCGCGCCGTCGCCGAGCGCTAGGCGAATTTCCTGGCGAATGGCGGCGGAGAGCGCGGAGGACAGCTCTGTCGGCGCCTTCGGGCCGTAGGCCATGCAATAGTAGATCTTTATCGCAGGCCGGATGGGCCGAATGACGAGCTTGTCCCGTGTCGATGGCGGCACCAGGGACAGGGGCAGGATGGTGCCGGCGCGCGGATCGGTCTCGAGGGCGAGCAGATCCAGCACTTCATCGGTCTGGGCCAGAATGGTGAGCGAGGTCCCCTGTTTGCGCGCGGCATTGTCGATGGCGCGGCGCAGCGCATGCTGCCGGCTATGCAGATAAAGCGGCTGATCGGCGATTTCCGGCAGGCCGATCGCCTCCCCGTTCCCGGCGGGTGCGTTCCCATCGGGCGGCGCGATGAAGTAGAGCGGGGCCCAAAGCAGGTGCGATTGCCTGTGCGGATGGGCCTTGCGCTCCGAGTTGAACACGCCGATGTCGATCATGCCGGCATCGAGCAATTGCTGGATATGCGTGCTCGAACCCCCCATCGTAACCATCTCCACATCGGGATAGGCTGCGGTGAAGGCTTTGACGATGCGTCCCCCCAGGGGGTTGGCGATCATGCCGGTCCAGCCGAGGCGGATGCGGGTCGGTTGCGATCGGGCCCGCTCGACGAAATCGGCCTTTGCTTCGAGGATGGCGCGCGCATGCGGCAAGACCCTGTGGAGGAACGCCCTGCCGTCATCGGTGAGATGGACGCCGCGCCCGGTCCGATGCAGCACCCGAGTGCCCAGGGCACTCTCCAGCAGCCGGATTTCTCTGCTCAAGGTCGGCTGACTCAGCGCCAGCATGGTCGCCGCGCGGCTCAAGCTGCCGGCTTCAGCGACGGTCGCCAGTATCTCGATCGATCGAATATCCATCGTCATCCGTGATTTGTATGCTGCCCCCGGGTCTTGTGGCGCAACCGAATTTGCCGCCGGCGGTTCAAGAGCAAGTTGAGTGCCGGGCCCGGCAACGAAAAACTGACTATCCAGCCGATGTAAAGAGAGTGCCGCAGTCTCCGGAAAATACTTCTCCGTTGCTGGTCTGCTTGTCATCCAGCGTTTCTTTATACGGCTAGACGGCGCCTAAGACCGTGCCGGTTACATTTCGCTCCCCCTCCCACCGCGCCGATACGCGGGAGAAAGTGGGTCTTGCCGGAAAGGCTCAGTTTCGAATGGTCCCCCCGGGCCGTTCTGGCGGGTGATTAACTTGACTTTTTTAATCAGAAAACGATAACTCCGCTCGAAAAAAGTTGGGCGGCCAGAATGAACGACAGCGGCAGCGGCATTGGCGATCTGGCTCCTGCCCGCTCCGGCGCTGCGGCTTCTCCCCTCGAAGCGCAGCATGTGGGTTTCGATTATTCCGGCCAGATCGTGCTCCGGGATTTGTCGCTGCGCCTGCCGGCACAGAGGCTGACGGCCCTGGTCGGCCCGAACGGCTCCGGAAAATCCACGCTCATGTCCACCCTGGCCCGGCTTCATGCCCCGTCCGCGGGCCGGATCGTCCTCGATGGTCGCGATATCGGCTCCTATCCGACCAAGGAAGTGGCGCGCCGGATGGCCATTTTGCCACAAACGCCGATCGTTCCCGAGGCGATCACCGTCTTCGACCTGGTGTCCCGCGGCCGCTATCCCCACCAGACCACGTTCCGGCGCTGGACCGAGGCCGACACGGCGGCGGTGGAGCGCGCCATGGAGATGACCAACACGCTCGACTTCTCGACGCGCCCCGTCGATTCCCTCTTCGGCGGGCAGCGGCAGCGATGCTGGATCGCCATGGCGCTGGCCCAGCAGACCGAAATCATCCTGCTCGATGAGCCGACATCGGCCCTCGACCTGCATTTCCAGCTCGAGATTCTCGATCTGCTGCATCGGTTGACCCGGGAGCATCGGCAGACCGTGGCGATCGTTCTGCACGACCTCAACCTGGCGTCCAGCCACGCCGATCATATGGTGTTCCTCGCGGGCGGCCGCATCGTCGCGGAAGGCCCCACCGTCGAGGTCTGCACCGCCGAGACGATCGAGACGGTGTTCGGCGTCCCGGTGCACATGTTGCCGCATCCGGAGACCGGCCGGCCCGTGTTCACGCCGCGCGGCGTGCGGTCGTGAGCAGCCTTGCCGCCAATGCGGGGCGCGACGCGGCGCGAGGGCGCTTCTGGATGGGCTTCGGGTCCCTCGCCGCGCTGTTGCTGGCACTGAGCGTCCTCAACCTGGCGATCGGTTCCAAGTTCATCGCGCCGGCGACCGTGATCGAGGCGTTTCTTCAGCCCGACGCCAGGAGCTTCGATCATCGCATCGTCACCACGCTCCGGCTGGTCAGGCTCGAGGCCGCCCTGATGGTCGGCGCCGCGCTGGGGATTGCCGGCGCGCTGCTGCAGGCCATCATCCGCAATCCGATCGCCGAGCCGGGCATTCTCGGCCTCAATGCCGGCGCGGCATTGCTGGTGGTGGTGGCCTCGACCGTAACCGGCGGCACGATCTTCAACGGCTGGGGGCGGCCCTGGCTCGCCGCGGCCGGCGCCTGCGTCTTGTTTGGCCTCGTCATGGGGCTGGCCAGCGCGGGCCGCAATGGGCCGACGCCGCTCAAGGTGACGCTGGCCGGGGTGGCGATGACCTCCTTTGCCGGCGCGCTGACCAACGCCATCCTCATTCTCAACGAAAACTCGCTGCAGATGCTGCGCAACTGGTTCGCGGGCCATCTTGCCGGCAAGCAGCCCGAAGATCTGCTCCATGCGCTGCCGGTCGTCGTCACCGGCGCCGTCATCGCCATGGCCGTGGCGCCATCGCTCAACGCGCTGGCGCTGGGCGACAAGGCGGCGGCGGGGCTCGGCGTCAGGGTGCGGGAAGTCCGCCTGGTCGGACTGGTGGCGACCGCGCTTCTGGCCGGGGCGGCGGTCGCCATTGCGGGCCCGATCGGTTTCATCGGCCTCGTCGTCCCCCATGTCGTGCGGCGGTTCGCGCCGGCCGACATGGCTGCCGTCATGCCGCTTGCCGCGCTCGGCGGGGCGATCCTGCTGCTGGCTGCCGATATCATCGCCCGTACGGTGCTCTCGCCGCAGGAGCTGGCCGTCGGTATCGTCACGGCGGCGGTGGGTGCCCCCATCTTCGTCTATCTCGTCGCGCGGTATTTCCGATGAGCCAGCTGCTGCGGGCAAACGGCTACTGGTTCATGCGGCTGGGCCGCATCGGCGGCATCATGCGCCCCAAAGTGCTGCTGAAGACCGCCCTGGTGCTGGCGCTGCTGGTCGGCGCGGCGCTTTGCCTCGTGCCGGCGGGCCTGTTCGACATATCCGGCGAGCGGGTCTGGCGCACCTTCTTCGATCCCGCATCGGCCAGCCGCGAGGAAGCGCTCATCGTCTGGACGCTGCGCGTGCCGCGCATCCTGATGGCGCTCCTTATCGGAGCCATGCTCGGGGTGGCCGGCGCCTCCATGCAATCGGTCACCCGGAACGGGTTGGCGGATCCCGGCCTCATCGGGGTCACCGAAGGCGCGACGGTTGTCGTGCTCGCCATGGTCGTCTTTTTTCCCGGCGCCGCGATAGAGTGGCGCCCGGTGCTCGCGATGGCCGGCAGTATTGCCGTCAGCGCGCTGGTGATGGTCATCGCGCGCAATCTCTCCAGTGTCCGCTTCGTGCTGATCGGGATCGGCGTATCGTGGTTCCTGACGGCGGGCATTTCGTTTTTCATGACCACGGCCAGGATCACCGAGGCCCAGCAGATGCTGGTGTGGCTGACCGGCAGCCTGGGCATGGCCAGCTGGAGCGCCCTTGTCGTGGCCCTGCCGTGGTTCCTGATAGGGGTCGTCCTGTCGCTGCTGACCGCCAGAGCGGGCGATGCCGCGCAGCTGGGGCCACAGGCGGCACGCGGGCTGGGCGTGCGGGTCAATGCGCTGAGCCTCACCCAGGTCGCCGCCCCGGTCATGCTGACGGCGGCAAGCGTCTCGGCCGTCGGCAATCTTGGCTTTGTCGGCCTCATCGCGCCGCATATCGCCCGCTTCGTCATCGGGCCGAACCAGGCGCCCCTGATCTGGGGCAGCGCCGTATTCGGCGCCTGTCTGGTACTGATCGGCGACAGCGTCGGCCGCCTGGCCTTCGCTCCCCTGCAAATACCCGCCGGCATCGTCATGGCCGTGCTGGGCGTGCCCTTCTTTCTCATCCTCCTCTGGCAACGGCGCGACGCGCTTTAACGAACAAGGACAATCGACGTGGACCTGCTCAGAAAACTCGTTCTCGCAATCGGCATCGCCGGCGCCCTGGCCAGCGCGGCGCCGGCGCAGGACGTGCGTGTCTTCACCGACGACACCGGCCGCGACGTCACCATTCCGGTCAAGCCCCAGCGCATCGTCGCGCTGCAGGACCTGTTCTTCACCATCCCGCTGATCGAACTGGGCGTGAACCCGGTGGGAAGCATGGGCCGTACCGCCGATGACGGCTCCCATTTCATCCGCTCCAGCAAGACGGTAACCGGCCTCGACTTCGACAATTCGGACATCGTCTATGTCGGGGGCAGCACGCCCGATCTCGAGGCCATCGCCGCCCTCCAGCCCGATCTGATCATCGCGTAGCCCAGCACCGATGCGCCGGTCGAAACCATGCAGGCCATCGCGCCGACCGTCGTCATCGACAACGGCATGCATACCGGCACCGGCACCTATGCCGTGATGGCCGACCTCGCGGGCGTTACCGGGCGCATGGCGGTGTTCGAGGCGCGCTATCAGGCCCAGATCGCCCAGATCAGGCGCATCCTCGATACCGGCAATACCAGGGTCAGCCTGATCGACACCTTCGACGGCGTCCTGTGGAGCGCCTACCAGTTCGGCGCGCTCGGCCAGGTGCTGCGCGATTCCGGCTTCCAGTTCCCCCGGATCGTCGAAGATACCGGTATCGGCGGAGAGGTCGAGCTGAGCCCCGAGCAACTCACGGAACTCGATGCCGACTTCGTCTTCATGCAGTACCGCAACGACATCGACCAGACCCCGCAGGACGTCCATGCGGCGATGGAGGCGGCGGTGCCGGGCTATTGCGACTTCCTCGTCGCCTGCCAGCGCAACCAGTTCATCGTGGTGCCGCGCGATGAAGCCGTCGCGACCTCCTATTACACGCTCGGCCTGATGGCGATGACGGTGCTGTCCCATCTGAGCGGCGTGCGCATCGAAACCGGCCCCGCCAACTGACCTTCTTGACCAGGACTTGATCGCAATGAACCTTCCAAGCTTTATTCGGGGCGGCCTCAGCGCAGCGCTGCTGCTGTTGCTGTTGGGCGTCCATCCGGCGAGCGCGCAGGATACGCGCGTTTTTACCGACGATATCGGTCGTGCCGTCAGCATTCCGGTAAAACCCCAGCGCATCGTCGCGCTGCAGGACCTGTTCTTCACCATCCCGCTGATCGAACTGGGGGTGCCGCCCGTCGGCAGTTTCGGGCGCACCGCGGATGACGGATCGCCCTATATCCTGTCGGGCCGGCTGGTGACCGGCGTGGATTTCGACAATTCCGACATCGTCTATGTCGGGGGCGGCACGCCGGACCTCGAGGCAATCGCGGCGCTCAAGCCGGATCTGATCATCGCCCAGCCCCGGACCGATGCGCCGGTCGAGACGATGCAGGCCATCGCCCCCACCGTGGTGATCGACAACGGCCAGCATACGGGCACGGGCACCTATGCCGTCATGGCCGACCTTGCCGGCGTCACCGAGCGCCTGGCGATCCTCGAGGCGCGCTACCAATCGCAGATCGCGCAGATCAGGCGCGTCGTCGATACCGAAAACATCAGCGTCAACATCGTCTATACCTATGACGGCGTGCTGTGGAGCGCCTATCAGTTCGGCGCCCTGGGACAGGTCCTGCGCGATGCGGGGTTCAGGTTTCCGGATGTCGTGGAAGCGCTGGGCATCGGGGGCGAAATAGAGGTTGGCCTCGAACGCCTGCAGGACCTCGACGCCGATTTCGTGTTCATGAACTACGAAAACGACAGGGGGCAGACGCCGCAGGATGTCCACGACGCCATGGAAGCGGCGGTTCCCGGCTATTGCGATTTCCTCGTTTCCTGCCAGCGCAACCAGCTCATTGTGCTGCCGCACAACGAAGCCGTCGCGACGTCGTATTATACCTTGGGCCTGATGGCGATGACGGTGCTCTCGCATATGAGCGGGGTGCGCATCGTCGCGGGAGACGCAGCGCCGTGACCAGAGGATCGGGCGGGGTGCCGCAAGGCACCGCGCCGCTCGCCGCCATCGTTGCCGACCTGCCCCTTTTCGTCGGGCAGGACGGTGGCGGATGGCGCCCCTGGTCGAAGCTCGCTGAGGACGGGCCGGCCCGGAGCGAAGCGCTGGGCAAGGAAGCCGAATTCAACGGCCTGGACGCCAGAGGCCAGGCCGCCTATCTCATCGGCACCATGGCCTACAGCATCACGACGCTGCTCGTGGCGCTGCGCGCGGCCGGCGTGGATATCGGGGAAATCACTCCGGGCAATCTCTTCTACCGGCACGAACTGGTGCATTGGGAGGAAGGCGGCGCGGCAGGAGAGTACAATCGGATGGTGTTCCGCCTGCCCGATACCCTCGCTGCCGGCGGGCCGCCAATCGAAACAGAGGCGCTGCGCACGCAGATCGTCGCCCTGCTGGAGCCTGCCCTGTTGCGGATCAGCGCCGAAACCGGGTTGGCAAAGGCCGCCCTGTGGCGTCAGGCCGCTGATAACGTCGCCTCCGGATTTCTATATACCGGCCGGCCGCTGGGCTTTGAATCCCAGGCCATTATGGAGGGCGCGACGCTTCTGCGCGTGCCGGCCTCGCCGCTGACGAACAAACAGACCGGTTTCATAGAAATAACGGCCTCCGACCCCGTATCGGGAGCCACGCTGAGCGAAACCTTCCGGGCGCGTGGCGGCTGCTGCCGCGCCTATACAACCGGGGACGGCGGCTATTGCTCGACCTGCGTTCTCGTGCCGGTTGCGGAAAGGGATGCAAAACTGCGGAACAGCCTGCTGCAGCGCTTGCTGGACGAGGCTTCCTGAAGGTAACCGGAACGCCGCTTTTCATCGCGCTACGCGTAGGCCCGCGCGCCGGCGACAGCCGGACGGGTGCTTACCATTCCTTCTATCGTCCGTCAGAGAACGCGGAACCGGTGGCGGCTCCGGCTGGTTTGATCGGCGGGTCGGCTTTGGGAAGCGGGTGGTATAAGGATCTTATATACCTTGTCCGACACTCTCTATTTGTCACCGCTGGCCGAAATTCTTAAGCGTCCCCGAAAAGGGAGTTCATCATGAAATCAGCCGCACTGCCCATCGCCTTCGCCGCCTTTGTCAGCCTCGCCCAGGTGGGCGGCGTGCTGGCCCAGTCCGCCGCGGACATCCTGGCTGCCGCCAAGGCGGAAGGGGAGGTCCTCGTCTATACCTCGTCCCCCGATGCGGAGATGGAAGCCAAGATCGCCGCCTTCGAGGCCAGCTTCCCCGAGATTCGCGTCACCCATATCCGCCTGCCTTCGGGGCAGCTGTTCACCCGCTTCATCAGCGAGCACGATGCGGGCGTCACCCAGGCCGACCTGCTGGCCGCGCACTCCTCGGCGCTGTTCCAGGAGCGGCCGGAACTGTTCGTGCCGCTGACGCCGGACAACCTGCCGGTGTTGAACGAGCAGCAGATCATCGTCACCCCGGAGAATGCGAGCTATCAGATCTTCTCCAACGATATCCAGCTCGTCACCTACAACACCGATACGGTCAGCCCGGACGATCTGAGCGCGCATCTCGCGTCCTGGGAGGATTTGGCCGATCCGCGCTGGAAGAACAAGGTTGCCCTGGTCGACCCGCGCAACTCGGCCAACCAGGTCTCCTTCCTGCTCAATATGGAGCGGCTCTATGGCGATGCGTGGTTTACCGGCTTCATGGCCAATGAGCCGGAGATCGTCGGCACGGCCTCTTCCGCCTCACAGCAGGTAGCCGCGGGCGCCTTCGATATCCTCGTGCCCACCATTCCCAGCCAGTCCGCCGCGGTGCGCGAGCAGGGGGCGCCGGTCGGCATGTACAGCCCCGCGGGCCTCAGCCACGTGACCAGTGCCGGCTTTGCCGTGCCCGAAGGGGCGCCCCACCGGAACGCCGCGCTGGTATTTGCCAACTGGCTGCTCTCGCCCGAGGCCCAGGTGATCCAGTGCGAGTTCAGCGGCGTGCCCAATATCGGCATCGAGGACGCGGCTTGCGCCAAGCTGCTGCCGGCGGAATTCACCCCGGCGCGCGACGTCATTCCCGCCGAGGACGCGGAACGGGTCTTCGGCCTCGTGGGCCTGCAGCCCTGATTTTCTCCAAGGATGGCCCGGCCGGATCCACCGGCCGGGCCGTTTCGAACAGGCGAGGCCGGTCATGGTCACAGCTGCAAAATCCCCCCGCATCGAGATCACCAATCTGGTGAAGCGCTATCGCCGCGAAGGCGGGGCCAGCATCACGCCGGTCAACGATATCAGCCTCGAGGTCGCCGCCGACGAACTGGTGGCGCTGCTGGGGCCGAGCGGCTGCGGCAAGACCACGCTGCTGCGCTGCGTGGCGGGGCTGGAGCGGCCGGACGAAGGCGAGATCGTCATCGACGGCAAGGTGGTCTTCTCCGCCAAGAGGGGCATCTACCTGCCGGCCGAGCAGCGCGAACTTTCGATGGTGTTCCAGTCCTACGCGCTCTGGCCGCATATGACCGTGGCCCAGAACGTCGCCTATCCGCTGCAGTCGCGCCGCGCCCCCGCCGGCGATATCGGCGCGCGGGTCAGCAAGGTGCTGGCCATGGTGGGCGTCGCCGGGCTCGAGCAGCAATATCCCAGCCAGATCAGCGGCGGCCAGCAGCAGCGCGTGGCGCTGGCGCGGGCGCTGGTGAGCGGCTCCTCGGTGGTGCTGTTCGACGAGCCGCTGTCCAATGTCGATGCGCAGGTGCGCGCCCAATTGCGCTTTGAATTGCAGGCCATGCAGCGCTCGCTGGGCTTTTCCGGGCTTTACGTCACCCATGACCAGACCGAGGCCATGGAACTGGGCCATCGCGTGGCCGTGCTCAATGCCGGCGTCGTCGCCGCGCTCGACACGCCGCGCAACGTCTACAACAAGCCGCCCAGCGACTATGTCGCGCGCTTCGTGGGCGTCGCCAATATCTGGCCCGGCAGTATCGCCGCCAGCGGCCCCGAGGGCGCCATGGTGGAGGGCGCCTTCGGGCGCATCGCCGTCGCCCCCGCGGCGCTCGCCAATGTCGAGGCGTCGGCGGGCCAGCGGGTGGGCGTGGTGACGCGCCCCGAAAACCTGCGGCTCAGCCACGCCGCCTCGGAGGAGGCGGGCTGCGCCTCGCTGCCGGCCCGCATCGTCACCCAGATGTTCTCCGGGGCCCATACCGAGGTGGTGGTCGAACTGGGCGGGGGCGTGCTTGCCACCGTCTGGGTCCAGGACCAGAGCCGGCTCGAGGCCTTCCCCGTCGGGCTCGACGCCTTCGTCACCATCGCCCAGCAGCAGGTCGTGCTGGTGCCCGGGACGGCGCCATGACGGCCCTGGTCGCGCGCTTCCGGCCGTTCACGCTGCTCACCCTGCTCTGCGCCGGGCTCATCGCCGTGCTGCTGTTCTATCCGCTGGGGCGGATGGTCCACAGCCTGCTCTTCGGTGGTACCGGCGGCGGCATTGCCGACGCCTTGGGGGTGCTGTCGCAGCCCTGGCTGGGGCCGGTCCTTTTCAATACCGCCGTCATCGTCGGCTCCAGCACGGTCCTGGCGCTGGCCATCGGCGCGGTGATGGCGTGGGGCAATGTGCGCACCAATGCCAGCATCGGCATGCTGGGCACGCTGCTGCCGATCATCCCGCTGCTGATCCCCAATGTGGCGCTCGCCATCGGCTGGGTGTTTCTCGGCGCGCCGCGCGTGGGCTTTCTCAACGGCCTGTTGGCGCTGCTGCCGTTCGGGCTGGAGCTGAACATCTATAGCTGGGGCGGGCTGATCTTCGTCTATACGATCAACGCCGTGCCCTACGTCTACCTGATCGTTTCGGCCGCGCTGCGCAATCTCGACCCGGCGCTGGAAGAGGCGGCGCGGACCAATGGCGCGGGGCCGCTGCGCATCCTGCGCACCGTGTCGCTGCCGGCCATCCGTCCGGCGCTGATCTCGGCGGCCCTGCTGGTCACCATCACCTCGCTGGGCGTCTATTCGATCCCCAGCGTCATCGCCACCACCGCCAAGATCGACGTCCTGACCACGCGGATCGTGTTCCTGCTCAACCGCGACTTCCCACCCAAGCTGGCCGAGGCGCAGGCGCTGGGCATCATCATGCTGCTGGCGGTGCTGGCGCTGTGGTGGATCGAGGTCCGGATGACGCGCAGCGGCAAGGCGGCCACGGTGGGCGGCCGGGCGACCGGCAATGGCGTCATCGAGCTGGGGGGCTGGAAGTGGCCGTTCCGGCTGGGCTCGCTCGCCTATCTCGCCATGACCTCCATCGTGCCCATCGGCGCGCTGCTCATCGTCTCGCTGCAGCCCTTCTGGACGCCCAAGATCAACTGGCTGGCACTTAATCTCGGCAATTACCACCAGGCGCTGTTCGTCAACCGACTGGTCTCCGGCTCGCTGGGCAACAGCCTCTTTCTCTCCGGCACCGGCGCGGTGATCGCCATGGTCATCGCCATCGTGGTCGCCATCTTCTCGATCAACCGCTTTGGCCTGCTCAGCGCGCTGGTCGACGGGGCGATCAAGTCCTCGGCGGCGATCCCCAACATGATCCTGGCCGTCGCCTTCCTCTCGGCCTTCGCCGGCGCCCCGTTCTTCCTGTCGGGCACCACGACCATCCTGCTGATGGCCTTCGTGGTCATGTACCTGCCGCCCGGCGCCATCGCCGCCAGCGCCACCGTCAACCAGATCGGCCGCGACCTGCGCGAGGCCTCCAGCATCGCCGGGGCGGGCGAGGGCCGCACGGTGCGCAAGGTCATCGTGCCGCTCGCCGTTCCCGGGTTCCTGTCGGGCATGGCTATCGTCTTCGTCCACATGATGGGCGACCTGTCGGCGGCGGCGCTGCTGTCGGGGCCCAACAATCCCGTGGTGGGCTTTGCCATCCTCAGCGTCTGGGAGGCCGGCACCTTCGGCGTCCTGGCGGCGCTCTCCGTCATGCTCTGCATCATCAATATCGGCGTCATCGGCCTGATCTTCGGGGTCGGCCGCCTGTTCGGCCGCCGCTGAACCCCTCGCGTACAGGATCCACCATGCCGCACGTCATCACCGCCTTTCCCCGCCCCGCCGCCGCCGCCATCGCCGCCATCGGCAAATATTCCACCGCCACCATCCACGAGGCGCAGGGCAAGCTGGGGGCGCTGGACAGCCGCATCAAGCCGGTCCGGCAGGGCCTGCACGTCTTCGGGCCGGCGCTCACCGCCCAGTGCCATATCGGGGACAATCTGATGATCTTCGAGGCGATCAACAGGGCGCAACCGGGCGATATCCTCGTGGTCAGCGCCGGCGACAATCCCGAACAGGGTGGTTTCGGCGACGTGCTGGCCGCCGCCTGCGTCGGCCGCGGCATCGCCGGCCTCGTGATCGATGCCGGCGTGCGCGACGGGGCGGGCCTGCGCCGCTCCGGCTTTCCGGTCTTTTCGCTTGGCCTTTCCATCAAGGGTACCGCCAAGGAGACGCTGGGCACGGTCGGGCACCCGGTCACTGTCGGGGGCGAACTGATCAGCCCCGGCGACATCATCGTGGGCGATGACGACGGCGTGGTGGTGGTCCGGCAGGAGCCGCAGGCCCTGGCCGTCGCCTGCCAGGCGCGCGAGGACGCCGAAGCCGCCATGATCGAGGCCTTCCTGCGCGGCGAGGTCGACTTCGGCGACCGCGTCGGGGCCATGCGCGCCAAGGGCTGCACCTGGGATTTCTAGACCGGGCGTTTCCGGCCGGGCCTTCGCCCGCCGCAACGTCCTTCTCGTATCGGATCGAGCGCCGAACTATGTATCAGCCAGCAGATATAACGATCAGTGGTACGATGCTGGATATTCGGCGCCTGAAATATTTCCTGGCGGTGGCCCGCAGCGGCTCCATGGCCGCCGCCGCCCGCGAGCTCAACATAGCCCAGCCGGCCCTCAGCCATCACACGGCGGAACTGGAGCGCCTGACCGGCGTCAAGCTGTTCGACCGGCTGCCGCGCGGCGTCCGGCTGACGCCGGCCGGCGAGGTGCTGGCCGGCCATGCCCGGCAGGTGCTCGAGGCGGTGGCGGTGGCTGAATTTGCCATGCGCGAGCATGCCGACATGATCCAGCGCGTCGGCATGGTGCGGCTGGGCCTGCTGCCCTCCTGGCAGACCAATTACGGCGAGGAAATTTCGCGGCTCGCCAAGCTGCGCTTTCCCGACATGAAGCTGACCGTCATGGAGGTCCGCAACGAAGAGGCCAACCGGCTGGTGGCCGGCGGCGAGCTCGACATGGCCACCACGCTCGACGTCGAATTCAGCCGCTTCGAGCGGCCGCTGGCCAGCGAGCCCATGGTGGTCCTGTCCAACCGGCCGCTGAGGCCAAGCTATCGCTTCGCCGAACTGGGCGGGCTCGACCTGGTGCTGACGACCATGGAGCACCCCACCCGCCGCCTGCTCGAAGAGGAGACGCGGCGGCACGGCGTCGCGCTCAAGGTGGTGCTGGAGATCGATGGGCATACCGCGCTCAAGAACGCCGTCATCAACGGGCTGGGCCAGGCCATCTACACCACCGCCGCGGTGCGCCAGGAAATCGAGGCCGGACAATTGTTCGCCGCGCCCATCGTCGACTATCCGGGCGGGCGCGCCATCTACCTGGCCCATGCCGATGCCTTCGACCACCGCATCGCCGGGCAATTCCACCATCTGCTGACCTCCGTGGCCGCCGGTGCCTAGAGCCCGGCCCGCCCTCATTCAGGAACAACCATGCCCTTGCGATCGCCCAACAAGCTGCGACAGAAACTCGAAGCCGGCCTCTGCGTCACCGGATCGGCGATCTATTCCTATTCGCCCAATATCGTGGAGGCGGTCGCCCATAGCGGCGTCGATTTCGTGCGCATCGATTCCGAGCACGCCTGGCGCCGCGACGATTCCATGGACCATATGGTGCGCGCGGCGCTGCTGGCCGGGGTGGTGCCGATCATCCGGCTCGACCGCGACGATCCCTACCTGCCGCGCAAGGCCTTCGAGATCGGCGCGGGCGGGGTGGTGGTGCCCAATGTGCGCGATGCCGAGGATGCCCGAAGGGTGGTGGATGCCGCCCGCTTTCCGCCTTTGGGCAGCCGGGGCCTGGGGCCGCTGTCGCTGGCGGGGGAATGGGGGCGGCGCGATGCGGCCGAATGGGTGGCCTATTCCAATCGCGAATTGTTGGTCGGCATCATGATCGAAAGCGCCGAGGCCATCCCCGAACTGGACGCCATCATGGCGGTACCGGGCTTCGACTTCGTGCTGTTCGGCCCCGGCGATTTCGGCCTGTCGCTGGGCGCGCGCACGCCGGCCGAGATCGCCGCCGAGACCCGCAAGGCGCTCGTCGCCACCGCGCGGGCGGCGCGGGCGGCGGGCAAGCACATGATGTTCGGGGTGGGGCTCGACGACGAACTGGCCCGGCAATGCGTCGGCTTCGGCGTCAACATGATCGAATTTTCCCATGACGTGCTCATGGTCCGCCTGGCGCTGGAGCCCAAGGTGCAGGCGTTCGGCAACATGGCGGCGACGCCGGCCTGAGCGCCGGACGCTGCAAATTTTCGGAAAGGCACGCGGCATGGCAAGAAAAGTGGCGATCATCGGCTCGGGCAATATCGGCACCGACCTGATGATCAAGATCCTGCGCAGCACCAATGGCGCGCTGGAGATGGCGGCGCTGGTGGGCGTCGATCCGCAATCGGATGGCCTCGCCCGTGCCAGCCGCATGGGGGTGCGCGCCACCAGCGAGGGCATCGAGGGGCTGCGCCGGCTGCCCGACTACGGGGAGATCGACATCGTCTTCGACGCGACCTCGGTCCGGGCGCATCTGCAGCATGCCGAAATCCTGCGCGCGGATGGCAAGCTCGCCATCGACCTCACGCCGGCCGCCATCGGGCCCTTCGTCGTGCCGGCGGTCAATGGCAGCGGCCACAGGGGCGCCGCCAATGTCAACATGGTCACCTGCGGCGGCCAGGCGACCATTCCCATCGTCGCCGCCATCGCGCAGGTGGCCCGTGTCCCCTATGCGGAAATCGTCGCTTCCATCGCCTCGCGCTCGGCCGGCCCCGGCACGCGCGCCAATATCGACGAGTTCACCCAGACCACGGCGCGCGCCATCGAAAGCGTGGGCGGCGCCGAGAGGGGCAAGGCCATCATCATCCTCAATCCGGCCGAGCCGCCGCTGATCATGCGCGACACCGTCCACGCCTTCGCGCTCAGCGAGGACGAGGCGGCGCTGCGGGCCGCCATCGATGCCATGGTGGCCCGGGTGCAGTCCTATGTGCCTGGCTACCGGCTCAAGCAGGCGGTGCAGTTCGAGCGCTACGATGCCGCCCGCGCCGCGCTGGTGCCGGGCGTCGCACCCGGCGAAAGTGGGCTCAAGGTGAGTGTGCTGCTCGAGGTCGAGGGCGCGGCCCATTACCTGCCGGCCTATGCCGGCAATCTGGACATCATGACCGCCGCGGCCCTGCGCACGGCGGAAGACCATTCCCGGGCGTTGTGAGGCCGACATGATCCATCGTCTCTATATCCAGGACGTGACGCTGCGCGACGGCATGCATCCGGTGCTGCACCAGATGAGCCTCGAGGCGGTGACCCGCATCGCCCGGGCGCTCGACGCCGCCGGGGTCGACGCCATCGAGGTGGCGCATGGCGACGGCCTTTCCGGTTCCAGCTTCAATTACGGTTTTGGCCGGCACAGCGACGACGAATGGATCGGCGCGGTGGCCGCCGAGCTCCGGTCGGCGGTGCTGACGACGCTGCTCATTCCCGGCATCGGCAATATCGAGGACCTAGAGCGCGTCCACGGGCTGGGGGTGAAATCGGTGCGGGTGGCGACGCATTGCTCGGAAGCCGACGTCTCGGCCCAGCACATCGCCCACGCCCGCGCCATGGGCATGGATGTCAGCGGCTTCCTGATGATGGCGCATATGCTGGCGCCCGAGGACCTGGCCCGGCAGGCGCTGCTGATGGAATCCTACGGCGCCAATTGCGTCTATGTGACCGATTCGGCCGGGGCGCTGACCATGGAGGGCACGCGGGCGCGGGTGCGCCAGCTGCGCCAGGCGCTCAAGGCCGAGACCGAGGTGGGCATCCATACCCACCACAACTTGTCGCTGGGCGTCGCCAATGCCATCGTGGCGGTGGAAGAAGGCGCCGTCCGGGTCGACGGCTCGCTGGCGGGCATGGGGGCCGGGGCGGGCAACGCGCCGCTCGAGGCTTTCGTTGCGGTGGCCGACAGCATGGGCCTCGATCACGGCTGCGACCTGTTCGCGCTGATGGACGCGGCCGACGACCTGGTGCGCCCGCTCCAGCAGCGCCCGGTGCGCGTCGACCGCGAAACCCTGTCGCTGGGGCGCGCGGGCGTCTATTCCTCGTTCCTCCGCCATGCCGAAATCGCCGCCGCCGAACACGACCTCGACGCCCGCTCGATCCTGCTCGAACTGGGCCGCCGCAAGATGGTGGGCGGCCAGGAGGACATGATCCTCGACGTCGCGCTGGATCTGGCGCGGCAGCACGAAGCGGAGAAGCCCTGACGAAACCTTCTCGGCAGCCGTGCGGGAAGGGGTGAGGCGCAAGCGCCTTGCCAGCGAACCTGTGCCCGATAATATCCGCGTCGGTGCATCGGCTCCGGGCTACGCATGACGCCGGTGCCGAGGGCCGGGCGGCCGGAAGAATTGCGGTGGGCTGCTCCGTTTTCTGTCCTCCCGCTGCCAGCGTATCACCGGCGCGGCGTTGGTGGACGATGACGGCCAATGGGTGAGCTGGGGAGCGTGCCGGCATGAGCAAGGTGGTCGTCATCGGTGAAATCCTGGTGGAGATCATGGCCGATCTGCCGGGGGAGGGGTTTCGTGAGGCGATGAGCCTTACCGGGCCGTTTCCATCGGGAGCGCCCGCCATCTTCATCGATCAGGTTGCCCGCCTGGGGCAGCCCTGCGCCATCGTTTCGGCGGTCGGCGACGACGATTTCGGCCGCCTGAATCTGGCGCGGCTGGCCGGCGACGGCGTCGATGTCTCGGCCGTGCTGGTCGATGCCGAGCGGCCGACCGGCAGCGCCTTCGTGCGCTATCGCGAGGATGGGTCGCGCGATTTCGTCTTCAATATCCGGCACAGCGCCTTCGGCCGGGTGCCGCAAACGGCGGCGGCCTCGCGGGTCCTCGCCGAGGCGGGGCATCTGCACGTCATGGGCTCGTCGCTTTCGAGCGCCGACTTCGTGACGCTGAACCTCGAGGCGGCGCGCGCGGTCAAGTCGAGGGGCGGCAGCGTCTCCTTCGATCCGAACGGGCGCAAGGAAATGCTCGACAGGCCGGGGACGCGCGAGGCCATGCTGGCCATGCTGTCGCTGACCGATATCTTCCTGCCCAGCGGTCCCGAGCTTACCCTGCTGACTGGCCAGGCGGACGAGGCGGCGGCGCTCGCTGCCCTCTTCGACCGTGGCGTGTCGCTTATCGTGCACAAGCTGGGCGCCGACGGCCTGCGCTATCACGACAGGGCGGGCAGCAAGAGCCTCTCCGCCTATCGCGTCAGCGAACGCGACCCCACCGGCGCCGGCGACTGCTTCGGTGGCGCTTTCATCGCGCTCTGGCTGCAGCATCGCGCTCCTGAGGAGGCGCTGCGTTTTGCTGCGGCCGCGGGGGCGCGAGCGGTGCTGCACCGGGGGCCGATGGAAGGCGCTTCCACCCTGCTGGAGCTCGAAGCCTTCATGGCTGCCCACGCGCCGCTGGTTCCGCACGCCTATCCGTGATTGTCGTCGAATAGGGGTGCCGCGACCGGGCGAACGAAGCCGTCGCCCGGCCCGGTTGCCGATTATTGCGAAATAATACTTGCAGAAAAACGCAATCGATATTATCTGATTGTTGCTTGCCGACACTGGCGACCGGAACCCGAGGAAATCCATGCCTGCCCAGCCCGAGGTCACCGGCTTTTTCGATCCGCGCAGCTGGTCGATCCAGTATGTGGTGGCCGATCCGGAAACGCGGGCCTGCGCCATTATCGATCCGGTGCTCGATTTTGACGAGAAGTCGGGCTCGACCGCCACGACGCATGCCGACGCCATCCTTAAATTCGTCGCCGACAGGGGCTACAGGATCGAGTGGATTCTCGACACGCATCCGCATGCCGACCATTTTTCCGCCGCCGCCTATCTCAAGCACCGGACCGGCGCGCCGACCGCCATCGGCGAGAAGGTCACGGCGGTGCAGGCGCTGTGGAAGGGTTTTTACAACTGGCCCGACTTTCCGGCGGACGGCTCGCAATGGGACAAGCTGTTTGCCGATGGCGAGCGTTTCCGGGTCGGCACTATCGAAGGGCGGGTGATGTTTTCGCCCGGCCATACGCTGGCCTCGATCACCTATGTCATCGGCGACGCCGCCTTCGTGCACGATACGCTGTTCATGCCCGATAGCGGCACGGCGCGCGCCGATTTTCCCGGCGGCAGCGCCAGCCAGCTATGGGCGTCGATCCAGGCCATCCTGGCCCTGCCGGACGAGACGCGGATTTTCACCGGCCACGACTATCAGCCGGGCGGGCGCGAGCCCTTGTGGGAATCCACCGTCGCCGAGCAAAAGGCCAAAAACATCCACATGGCGGTGCACAGGACCGAAGCGGCGTTCGTCGCCGCGCGCGAGGCGCGCGACAGGACGCTGGCCATGCCCAAGCTGATCCTGCACGCCCTGCAGATCAACACCAATGCTGGGCGGCTGCCGGCGCCCGAGGACAATGGCCGGCGCTACCTCAAGATTCCACTCAACCTGCTCGACGGCGCCGCCTGGGACGACTGATGGATACGATGCTGATTTCGACGGAGACGCGCGCGTTAAAGGGCAGGGTGGGTGAAGCCACCGCCTTTCTCAAGAAGCTGGCCAATCCGGACCGCCTGCTGGTCGCCTGCGCCCTGGTCGAGGGCGAACGGTCGGTGCGCCAGCTCGAGGACGGGCTGGGCATCCGCCAGCCGGGCCTGTCGCAACAGCTGGCCGAATTGCGCGAGGCCGGACTGATCGTCGGGCGCAAGGCGGGCAAGCAGGTGTTCTATCGCCTCGCCGATCCGCGCATCGAGATTTTCGTCCACACCATGCACGACCTGTTCTGCAAGTAAGGCAACGGAGACCACCATGAAGATCAATGTCGGCACCCCCGACCGCATCGCCCGCCTTGTCATCGGCGTGCTGCTGGTCATCGCCCCTTTCGTCACCGGCTGGGCGCTGTTCGCCAATCCGGTCTGGACCTGGGCTTTCGTCATCGTCGGGCTGGTCCTGGCCGTGACGGGCCTCGTGCGCTTCTGCCCGGCCTACGCGCTGTTCGGCCTCTCGACCGCGAAGACCCGGGATGAATGACCAAACCCAAGGCGGCTCGCGCATGTGGCCCTTCAATCTATTTGGAAAAACTAGAAAAATGAGCATCAGGACAATCGACCAGCGCTTCGCGACGAGCGGACAGATCCGGCCCGAAGACGTCGCGCAACTCGCGCAGGACGGCTACGCCGCCCTCGTCTGCGCACGGCCCGACAACGAGGAGCCGGGCCAGCCCGCTTTCGCGGCGATTGCCCGCGAGGCCGAAAAGCACGGCATGCAGGCGCTGCATATCCCCGTCTCGGGCACCCCGTCGCCCGCCCAGGTCGAGCGCTTCACCGAAGCGATGGAGGGTATCGAGGGGCGCGTGCTGGGATATTGCCGCTCCGGCGCCCGCGCCGCCGCGCTCTATTCGGCCAGCGGGCGGTAAGCCGAGCATCAGGAAGAGCGCCGATCCCTTTATCGGAGCAGCGCCCTTTTTACGATTTCCCGCCGTTGCCGGCCTGCCGCCTTATGCCGTGACAAGAGCAGGCGTATCGCACCGCTACGTCTCGTCCTCGGCGAAGATCGTTTCCCGCCCTTTGCGTATGGCGGGCAGGATCAGCATCAGGAGCAGGGCTGCGGCGATGAGGAGGAATGTCGCGCTGATGGGCCGCGTCAGCAGCACCGTGGGGTCGCCGCGGGAAATCAGCATGGCCCGCCGCAGGTTCTCCTCCATCATCGGGCCGAGCACGAAGCCGAGAATGAGGGGCGCGAGTTCGAAGCCGACCTTGCGCAGGCCGAAGCCGATGAGGCCGAAGGCCGCCATGACCAGGACGTCGACATAGGACATGTTCATGCCGTAGGCGCCCACGGCACAGAAGATCAGGATGGCGGGAAACATCAGGCGGTACGGTACGGTGAGCAATTTCACCCAGATGCCGATCAGCGGCAGGTTGATGATCACGAGCATCAGGTTGCCGATCCACATGCTCACGATGAGTCCCCAGAACAAATTGGGGTGCTGCTCCATCAGCAGGGGGCCCGGTGCAATGCCGTGGACGATCATGGCACCAACCATGACGGCCATGACCGCGTTGGACGGAATACCCAGCGACAGCAAGGGAATGAACGAGGTCTGCGCGCTGGCATTGTTTGCCGATTCCGGCCCTGCCACGCCCTCGATGGCGCCATGCCCGAACTCCTCGGGACGCCGCGACACGCGCTTTTCCACCATATAGGAGGCGAAGGCGCCCAGCGAGGCGCCGGCGCCGGGCACCAGCCCGGCTATGGAGCCGACAATGGTGCCGCGAACGGTTGCCGGCGCCGCGCGCCGGATATCGCTGCGGCTAGGCACGAGTGAATTGATCTTGGTGGCGATGACCTCGCGATGCTCCGGGTTCCGCAGGTTGGTGAGAATTTCCGCGATGCCGAACAGCCCCATGGTCATCGCCGCGAAATCGATGCCCTCGCTCAGTTCGCGAAAGCCGAAGGTCATGCGCTGAGCGCCCGAATTTATGTCGACGCCGACCGAGCCGAGCAGCAGCCCGACTAGGATCATGGCGATGGCCTTGACTACCGACCCCGAGGCGATCGCGATGGCCGCGATCAGGCCGGCCACCATGATGGAAAAGTAATCGGCCGGCCCCAGATTCATGGCCACGCCGATCAGCAACGGCCCGCACAGGGCGACCAGCAGGGTGGCGACGCACCCGGCGAAGAACGACCCCAGGGCGGCCGTGGCCAGCGCCACGCCGCCGCGCCCCTGCCGGGCCATCTGGTAACCGTCAATCGCGGTGGCCACCGACGATACTTCCCCCGGCAGGTTGAGGAGGATAGCGGTGGTCGAGCCGCCATATTGAGCGCCGTAGAAAATACCGGCGAGCATGATCAGGCCGCCTTCGGGGGGCAGGCTGAACGTTATCGGTAGCAGGACCGCAATGGTGGCGACCGGGCCGAGCCCGGGCAGAACGCCGATCATGGTGCCCAGCAGCGCACCGACGAAGCAGAAGGCCAGATTGCCGGGCGACAGCGCCACCCCCAGGCCAAGCAGCAGATTACCGACGATATCCATGGATCTATCCGAAGTTTGGCCAGGCCGGCAGCGAAAGCCCCAGGCCCCAGGAGAAGATCGCCGTCACCATCACGGCGAGCACGAGCGAGAAGACGGCAATCTCCAGCGGCCGGACCCGCGTCGCGGCGAGGCTCGTCAGCCCGATGGTGCCGAACCCCGACAGCAGCAGCCCGAACTGTTCGACGGTGGCTGCGAAGAAAGCCATGGCGAGCATGATCATGACCAGCGCGCGCCAGGGAACGCCGGGCATGGTATCGGCTGATCTTGGCAGCCTGCCCCTTGCCAGCCCCATCGCCACGATGGCGAGGCCGAAGAGGCCAATAAGGCCGCTGACGATCTTTGGAAAATAGCCCGGCCCCATGCGTGCTGCCGAACCGAATGCCAGATTCTGCGTGGCGACCATGCTGAGCGCCGCGAACAATAAAAGCACCAGCCCCGCCACGACGTCGGTGGGTACCGCCTGCCACGGGGCGCGGCCGCTCTTTTTCGCTCCTGTCTCGCCCGCCGGTTGGCCGGTCATTCGACTTCGCCCGCCAGCCGATGCCGCGGCTTCCAGGCGTCGAATTCCGCGGCGATCGCCGGGTCCGTGGCGGGATAAAGGCCAAGAATGGAGCGTCCCTCCTGCACCCGCTCGGTGACGAAATCCTCGAAAATCGTCATGCCGACCGCTTCCTGGGCAATCTCGTCGGCGAGATGGGCGGGGATCACGATGACGCCCTCGCGGTCGCCGACCACGACGTCGCCGGGGAATACGGGCACATCGCCGCAACCGACCGGCACGTTGATGTCGATGGCCTGATGCAGGGTCAGATTGGTGGGCGCGGACGGCCGCTGGTGGTAGGCCGGGAAGCTCAGCCCGGCAATTTCGGGAGAATCGCGGAACCCGCCATCCGTCACCACGCCGGCGCAACCACGCATCTTGAGGCGGGTCACCAGGATGGAGCCGGCCGAAGCGGCCCGCGCGTCCTTGCGGCTGTCGATCACTAGCACGGCGCCTTCCGGGCATTGCTCGACGGCCTGGCGCTGCGGATGGCCCCGGTCGCGGAAGACTTCGAGCGGGTTGAGGTCCTCGCGCGCCGGGATATAGCGCAAGGTAAACGCCTCGCCCACCATTTGCGGCGCCGCGGGGCCCACCGGATGGACGTCCTGAAGGAACTGGTTGCGCAGGCCGCGCTTGAACAGGCAGGTGCTCAGGGTCGCCGTGCTGACGACCATCAACCGCGCGCGTGTTTCTGGATGAAGGGGCATGGTCCTACTTTCTTGATCGATCTTGGGGCAGGCGTATCGCTAGCAAGGCACGGCCGGCTTGGTCACATCGACCTGCAACGGGCGGATTTCCTCGATGAAGGCCGCGAGATTGGTCGCCACGGCCTCCACCATGCGCTCGCCCTTTTCCGCACTGGCCAGCAACGCGTTGCCGCGAACGCCCACCGTATCCTGCGCTAGCGCGAAGAGTTCCCGGGCGATGGTAGGGGTATAAACGCTGTTGCCCGACACCGCCGGATCGAGCTGGCTGTGCCCGCGGGCAAAAGCGCTGCCATGCGTGTTGGCGCTGGAAGCGGCGCTGCCATCGACGGCCTTCGCCATATCGGTGAACTGGGGACAGCGCGCCAGGATCATCGAGGTCTCGGCTTCGCCCGCATGGCCCAGGGCACCCGGCCCGGCACTGCACAGCGCCTTGATTTCCTCCTTGGCGATGAGGCCTGCATCGACCACCGCCACGAAGGCCCCCGTCTCGTTGCGGATCCGCACGGCCGCAATGTCGAGCGGCTGCAGCACCATGCGGTTGCCGTTGACCAGGATCAGTTTGCGAAAGCCGTGCACGAGCAGGCTCCGGCAGATGTCGAGGGCCAGCGCGGTCATGGTCTCGGCGCTGAGGGTAAGCGTCCCGGGAAACGCCATATGGCTATACGACCAGCCGAAATGGGTGGGCGGCGTGATGAGCACGTTGGCCTTGCGCGCCGCCGCCTCGGCGGCCGCGGTGGCCCAGACGGTATCCAGCATCATCGGCGCGTGGGCGCCGTGCTGCTCGGTCGCGCCAAAGGGGATGAGCGCGATATCGTCGGTCTTGAGATAGTCGGCCACCTCGACGTGCGACATCTCGTGGATCCAATGGCTTCTGGTGCGGGGCATTGCAGTTTCCTCTTTGGTTTTCGGCGTCAGGCGCGTTCCAGTTGCGGCAGCGCCACGCCCAGTTCGTCGGCCAGCTCACGCATCGATTGCAGGGCGACGGGGCTGGCCGGAATACCCTCGGCAAGGCGTTTTTCCCGCTCGAGAAAGCCGCGTTCCCCGGGAACAAAGATGCGATCCACATTCGGTCGCCGGCGCGAATGGCGCAGCGCGGCGATCATGGCGTCCATCCGGGAGCGGAAGCTTTCGAGCGAAGTGAAGGCCGCGACGTCGATCGCCTGGAAATACTGCGTAACGCGCATGGGATTGTCGTAGGGGCGGAAGCCGGTGCCGGCGCCGGTAAACAGCTCGCCGCCGAACAGCACGCTGGTCAGCAATTCATGGGCCATGGCCAGGCCGACCGCCTTATGACCGCCAAAGGGTAGCATCACCTGCGAGGCGAGGGCGGCATGGGGGTCCGTGGTGGGATTGCCATCGACATCCAGCGCCCAGTTCTCGGGGATTTTCCGGCCTTCCGCCGCCGCCTGGAAGATCTTTTCCTTGGCTGCCGCGCAGGCCATGTCGAGGACGAATGGATATTCGGCGCCGGCCGGGGCGGCAATGGCCACCGGGTTGTTGCCGATGACCGCCGCGGCGCCGCCCTGCGGCGGCATCATCGGGCGGCTGTTGGCATAGGTGATGCCCACGCAGCCTTCGGCGACCGCCAGCAGCGGGTAGTATTTGGCCGAGGTGAAGGAGCTGGCGCTGCGCACGCCGACGATACCCACGCCGAACTTGCGGGCCCGCTCGATGGCGAGGCGCATGGCCCGGGCGGCAACCACCTGTCCCACACTATGATGGGCGTCGAACAAGGCGATGGCGGCGTGATCGGAAAGCACAGTGACCTTCGGCCTTGCCCTGATCGCGCCGGCCAGAATCTTGCGTAACTGCACCGGCAGCAGATGCATGCCGTGGGAGGACTCGCCGCGCAGTTCCGCGTCGATATGCACGTCGACCAGCAGGCTGGCATCTTCGGCCGGCACGTCGACGGCGGCAAACAGCAGCTCCCAGGCCGCTCGCACCGCCTCGACATCGAGGATCGCGCCGCCATCGGCAATTACATTTGTCATGAAGTCCACCATTCTGCCGCCTGCCAGGGGCGGGCTGATCGAAACCGGGCCGCTCCGTGCCGGGCCGTGCCGTTGCGGCGGCGGCCGGAGCCGCCGCCGCGCGAACTAGAGCTGGATGTCGATGGCCGAAATCACGCTCCGCCATTTCGCCGATTCGGCGTGTAGCAGGGCCTCGAAATCCTCGGGCGAGCTGACGGAGGGCGTGATCCCCTGCTCGTTCAGCTGTGCGCTGATCTGCGGGTCGGCGATGGTCGCGGCCAGGGCCTTGTTGAGAATCTCGATGATCTCCGCTGGCGTGCCCTTGGGTGCGACGAGCCCCCAATTGCCGACCAGGCCCAGGTCCGGCTGGCCCAGTTCGGCGAAGGTCGGAACCTCGGGAAAGGTAGCCGAGCGCTGCTCGCTGGAAATGGCCAGGGGCGTCAGCAGGCCGCTTCTCGCCAGCTCGGTCACCGCCAGCACGCTGTCGAGCGCCACGGGAACATTGCCGGCGACGACGTCGTTCAGGGCCGGGCCACTGCCATTATAGGGAATGTGCTGGATGTCGAGATCCGCGGCCTGCTTGAAGAATTCCATGGCCAGATGGGTGGCGCTGCCCACGCCGGCCGACGCGTAGTCGTACTGGCCCGGGGCGGCGTGAATGAGATCGATGAAGGCCGCATAATCCTGGGCCGGGAATTCCGGATTGACCACCAGCACATAGGGCGAGACGCCAAAGGTGCCGATCGGCTGGAAATCCGTCACCGGATCGTAGGTCAGGTTCTCGTAGAGATTGGGTGCCGAAGTATGGGGCAGGGCGTTGAAAATCAGCAGGGTGTAGCCATCCGGCTTGGCAGCGGCGGCATAGGCCGCGCCGATACTGCCGCCGGCCCCGCCGCGATTGTCGATCACGACCTGCTGGCCGAGCTCCTCGGAAAGCCGCTGGCCGACCAGGCGGGCCAGCACGTCGGTGCCGCCCCCGGGCGAGAAGGGCACCACCAGTTGGACGGGTTTGTCGGGAAAGGCTTGCGCGCCCCCGCCCATTGCCAGGACAATTGCAGCTGTGGCAACGATCTTTTTCATGCTTGTTCCTCCATTTAGCATCAGTCGGATCCGATAGCGTCAGATCCGGGTTTGAGAGCGGACCGGGTCGGCCGTGGGCACTTCCGATCCGAGCAGGCGGTAGCGGGATGAGAGCAGATGATCCCGCATGGCATTGCTGGCCCCGTCGGGATCCTGCCGGGCGACGCACTGCACGATGGCGCCGTGCTCGCTGCGCACCGTGGCGGCGCGGGAGGCGCCAGCGGTCGCGAGTTCGCTTGCCAGCCGCATGCCGACGACGATCTGCTGCTGCAGCAAGGACAAGGCGGTCGCGAACATGGTGTTGCCGGAGGCCTCGGCCATCGCCAGATGGAAGCGAAAGTCGGCGTCCCCGAAATTTTCGTCGTCCATGCCCTCGCCGATCAGCTCGAGGGCTGCCTCGATCTGGCTGAGCTGATGCGGCTCGCGACGAGTGGCGGCATAGGCGGCGGCATCGCATTCGACGCTCAAGCGGAATTCGAAGGTGCGGAGCAGATCGGAGATGGTCTCGATCGGGCGAAAGCCGGTGACCGGCGCCGGGCCGGCCTTGATGACGAAGCTGCCCGAGCCACGGCGCGAGGCAATTGCGCCATCCTCCTTGAGGCGCGCCAGTGCCGCACGAACAATGGGGCGCGAAACATCGAAATCCTGAGCCAGATCATGCTCGGTCGGGATTCGCATGCCTTCGACCCATTTGCCGTCGACCAGCATCTGGCGCATCCGGTCATAGATGCGATCCGAGAGTCGCGATTTGCGAAGGTCAGACAAGTTTGTCCTCCAAATTACATCTTTGTGCTTTTATGCGAGATTTTGGCAAACTTCAAGCTTGAAAGCGCATTTTTGTTATTCTAATTACATCTTAGTAATGACGCCGGGAATGGAGAGGTTTGGTGCCGAAGCTTGGGAACTTGCCGCAGGAGGGAGGCGACGCCGCGCCGGGGAGCCCGTCCGCCATGTCGCCGCCACTGGTGGGGCAATCGATCTTCGGCGGGCAGTTTTCGCCGCCGCTTCCCCTCATCAAGCGATCGGCCATCGACCACAATGCGGCCTGGATGCAGGGATTTACCGCGGCGACCGGCGCGGTGCTGGCGCCGCACGGCAAAACCTCGATGTCGCCGGAAATCTTCGGCTGGCAGTTGGCGCAGGGCGCGCAGTGGCTCACCGTTGCCTCGGTGGCGCAGGCCCGCATAGCCCGCGAGGCCGGTGCCGACCATATCCTCATCGCCAATCAGGTGATCAACGCGCCGGACCTCGACTATCTGGTGCAGGAGATGGATCGGGACGAGGGCCTGTCCATCGTCTATTTCGTCGATTCACTGGCCGGTGTTCGTCTTGCCGCCGAGGCCGTGGCCCGCAATAACGGCCGCCGCCCGCTACGGGTCATGCTGGAGGTCGGGGTCACCGGCGGGCGCGCCGGCGTGCGCGACCTGCAAAGCGCTCTCGAAGTCGGACGCGCGGTGGCCGGCGCGGCCGGGCTCGCGCTGGTCGGCGTCGCCGGCTATGAAGGTGTGTTCTCGCCGCGGGAAGCCGATGCGATCGGAAAGGTCGACCACTATCTCGAAACCATCGTCGCTGCCGCCGAGGCCTGTGCGGCCGAGGGCTGCTTTGACGGGCCACAGATCACGCTGAGCGCCGGCGGCAGCAAATTCTTCGACCGGGTCGCAGCCTGTTTCAGCCAGGCCCGGCTGGACCGCCCCGTGGAGGTGCAATTGCGGTGCGGTTGCTATCTGTTCCACGATATCGGGATTTATGCCGAGGCCATGGAGTTGATGGCCGCGCGCAGCCCGGTAGCCGCCCAATTAGGCGCCCTGCGACCGGCGCTCGAGATCTGGGCGACGGTTCAGTCGCGCCCCGAGCCGGGGCGGGCGATCGTCAATATGGGGCGGCGCGACGTATCGTTTGATGCCGGCCTGCCGGTGTCGCACATGATCTGTCGACGGGGCAGCGGCCGGCCCGAAGCCCTATCGGCGCCCTGCACGCTGATCAAGCTCAACGATCAGCATGGCTTTCTCGACGTCTCCCCGACGCTCGAGCTCGAGGTCGGCGATGTCGTCGGCTTCGGGATTTCGCATCCCTGCACGTTCTTCGACAAGTGGGATGCCCTTTACGTCATCGATGACGACTATGTCGTCACCCAGATCGCCCATACCCGTTTCAGCTAGGTGCGCCATGACCACCTCCTCACCGACGATCCCTTCGCTTCCCGAGTACCAGGCGCCCGCCAATGTTTATGCCTCGGTCGTGCGGCACGGTTCCACCGCCTATATCAGCGGTCATATCGCCAAGACGCCAAGCGAGGTGCTGTTTACCGGCAAGGTCGGCGCCGATGTCTCAGTAGAGGACGCCCGGCGGTCCGCCGAGTTGGCGACGCTCAACGCCCTAGCCTCGCTCAAGCACGCGCTGGGCGGGTTGCAACACCTCGACCGCGTCGTCAAGCTTACGGTGTTCGTCGCCTCGGCGCCCGGTTTCAACGGGCAGCCGCAGGTCGCCGATGCAGCCTCGACATTGCTGCAAACCATGTTCGGCGAGAAGGGAACGGCGGCGCGTTCCGCTATCGGCGTCGCGGAATTGCCGCGCAATGCCTCGGTGGAAGTGGAAATGATCGTCGCGCTGCCGGAGGTCTAGCCGGCGGGGTCGGCTGACCGGAGGGCGTTAGAGCATTTCACCGTTTCGCTGAAACGGTGAAATCGCTCTAAGTCTTTGTTTTGTCGCGTTTCCGAACTGCAAAACCGTTGTCCCTTTTGCTGGAAACGCTCTAGGGCTCGCCGGGGATGTCGGCGGGCTGGTTTTCGGCGATGCGGTTGCCGCAGATATAGCCCCAGGTGAGGCAGGGGCCGATGGTGGTGCCGGGGCCGACGGCGCGGGTGCCGATGGGGTTGGCCATGGTGAGGCCCGCCGCGAACAGCCCGGGAATGGCCGAGCCGTCGCTCCTGAGGACCTGCCCGTGCGCATTCGTGCGGGCGCCGCCCTTGGTGCCCAGGATCGAGCGATTGAAGGGCACCGCGTAGAACGGGGCGGCATCGATGCCGCCAAGCGCCGGGTTGCCGGCAAGGCCGCGCCGCGCCCCGGATTTGTGGCGCTCCCACAGCCCTTCGCCGCGCTGGAAGTCGTCATCCTTGCCGTTTCGGCAGAAGGCGTTGAAGCGCTCGATAGTTTGCGCGAGCGCAGGTGCCGGTATGCCCATCCGGCCGGCAAGCGCCTCGATGGACGCGGCCTGGATCAGCCAGCCTTGCTGCTGCCGGGCGAAGTAGCGGAAGACGGGCAGGGTGGCGAAGGAGCGGGAATCCGCCACCAGCCACACCGGCAGGTTGACGGGCGCGCCCGTGGCCGGGTCGCGGGCATCGAGCGCCTCGAAGAAATTGAAGTCGTATTCGCTCGCGAAGCGCTTGCCCTCGGCATTGACCGCAATGGCATGCGGGTCGGCCTGGATCGTCATCGGCAAGCCCTGCAGGCGGCCTTCATAGGTGGTGGGAATGGTTGGGTAGACATTGGCCTGGTCCATCCGCGCCAGCACGGCGCCCGCTTCCTGCGCGATCCGCTGGCCGTCGCCGACATTGCCATTGGGGCTACCGGAGCGGTCATAGGGGCCGGGAAAATATTGTTCGCGCCAGGCGGTGTTCCACTCGAAACCGCCGCTGGCCAGCACCACCCCCAGCCGGGCGCCGAGGCGAAGCGGCTTGCCGCCCTGGCTGGCCCGTACGCCCACGACGCGGCCCGTTGCATCGAGGATCGGCGCTTCTGCCGGCGTTTCGCGGTGAAAGCGGCAGCCGGCCGCCTGGCATCCGGCCAGCAGGCCGGCAATCAGCGCATTGCCCTGCGCCCGCTCGTCGAGCAGGTAGCGCCGGACGAAACGCGGGGCGAAGGCAATCGCCGAGCGCAGCGGCTGGCGGAAGAAATTGAGGCTTTGCGCTTCGTTATAGGAAAAAATCTGCGGCCAGGGTGGGCGGCGGATATGGCGCCGCAGCCCCGCGGCCACGCTCCGCCGGATCGGCTTCGTCGACAGCATGCGGCCATATTCGATGCCGCCCTCGCGCTCGGCAAAAATATCGGGCTCGTCGATCATCTCGAATTCGAGCGGCGTGTTGGCTTCGAGAAATGCGAGCATTTTTGGCGCGTGGTCGGCGAACGCCTTCCAGAGCGCGTCTTCGTCCTCTTGCCAGCCGTCGCGCGCGGTGGCCCGCAGATAGCGCCACGCGTTGTCCGGGGAATCCTCGATGCCGGCGGCCAGCATGTGGTGATTGGCGGGCACCCAAGTGCCGGCGCCGGACATGGCGCTGGTGCCGCCCAGATAAGCGGTTTTTTCAAGCACCAGAACGCGCTTGCCGCGCCGGGCCGCGGTCAGCGCCGCCGAAAGCGCCGCGCTGCCCGAGCCGACCACGATCACGTCCACGATTTCGTCGAAGCTGGTCATCGATAAAAATTCCGAAGGCAAAATCTGAGGCGCCGGCCGCAGCGGCGGCGCCAGGGGTATGAGGCGGGATCAGGCCGAAAGAGGCATGGTCCGCTCGATCAGCCGCGCCCAGAGCGACACGCCATAGGGCACGGCCTCGTCGTTGAACTTGTATCGGGGGTGATGGTGGGGGGCGGAGGGACCGATGCCGAGGAAGATGTAGGCGCCCTGGCGCTCTTGGAGCATATAGGCGAAATCCTCGGCGCCCATCACCGGCGTGAGGTCGGTATCGACGCTGTGCATCCCGCCCACGTCCCGCGCGGTATCGGCCAGAATTTCGGTCGCTTCCGGCTCGTTGACGACCACCGGATAGCCGCGCTCATAGCTGATATCGGCCGTGGCACCGTAAGCCACGCAAAGCTGGTGGGTCATGGTTTCGATGCGCTGCTGGCAAAGATCCCGCACCGCCGCGTCGAGGGCGCGCGTCGTCCCCACCAGCCGGGCCGTTTCGGGAATGACGTTGAAGGCCTCTCCGCCCTCGATCGCGCCCACGGTGACCACCGCCGATTGCAGGGGATCGACATTGCGCGCGGCGATAGTCTGCAGGTTCATGATGAGGCTGGCCGCGACCACCACCGGATCGATGGCTTCGTGCGGCCGTGCGGCGTGTCCCCCACGGCCGGAAATGGTGATGGTGAACTTGTCGGTCGAGGCCATCATGGCGCCGGGGCGCAGCGCGAACTGCCCCACCGGCAGGTTGACCATGTTGTGCAGGCCATAGACCTGCTGGATGGCGAAGCGGTCGAGCAGGCCGTCCTCGATCATGGCACGCGCCCCCGCTCCACCTTCCTCGGCGGGCTGGAAGATGATCACCGCCGTACCGTCGAAATTGCGCGTTTCGGCGAGGTGGCGGGCCGCGCCCAGCAGAATGGCGGTATGCGCGTCATGGCCGCAGGCATGCATGCGCCCGGGAACGAGCGAGGGAAACTCGACATCGGCCTCCTCGTGGATGGGCAGGGCATCCATGTCGGCGCGAATGCCGATGACCTTGCCCGAGGCGGTGCTGCGCCCCTTGATCACCGCCACGACGCCGGTCCTGCCGATCGCCTCGACCACCTCGTCACAGCCGAAGCCCCGCAGCTTTTCCGCCACGAAGGCCGCGGTTTGCGGCAGGTCGTACATCAGTTCGGGATGCTGATGCAGGTGCTGGCGCCAGGCAACGACGTCCTTGCTGATCTCGGCGACGCGATTGATGATCGGCATGTTCTTTTTTCCTTTACCGGCGCGCTTCGAAGCAGAGGTTGACGCCATTGGCGTGGGCGGCAGCGACAAGGAGCCGCCCCTCCGCGCGTGTGGCCAGATCGCCGATGGCCGCCCGGGCCTGCTCGAGGCTGGCGGTCACGAGGCGGACAACGCAATCGTGGATTTCGAGCCCCGGCCGCACGGTGACAGCGGGATAGAGCGCGGCGAAGGACTGCATGCCGACAAAGACCAGATCGGCGCGCTCACCGCCGGGGCGAACGATCCAGCGTTCCCCGGCTTCGCGCACGAGTTCGGCATCGGCCAGGGCAGCCAGGCGGCGCGCCTCGCCTTCCGGATCGGCGCTGGGAATATCGAGGGCGGCAATCGCCTCGGCACCGTTGGCGTGCGTCAGCAGTTCGGGCAGCCACACCATTTGCGGCGTCAGATGCTGGCAGGCGAAAAGGCGCATGCCTTGAGGGCGGCTGTCGTTGTCCCAGTCCACGACGTTGAACGACACCATGCCGGTGCTGCCATCGGGGCGGGTGATCGGTCTTTCGATGAATTTGGGGCCGTGCGTCAGCAGGTCCCGGCCGGACCAGAAGGCCGCCGACGCCTGCGCGTCGCTGCTGCCCAGGGCCACCCGTTGCAGGCCCTGGCCCACGGTTTCGAGGAAGGCGCGGCCGGCGGCATTGTTCGGCGTCGGGCGCAGATTGCCCAAAAGTTCGAGATAATCCCGCTCGAACATCATGGTGTAATTGGCGGTACCGCTTTCGCCGCTGTGAAAACCCTTGGGCGACAGCGTGAAGCCGAGCCGGCGCCATTGCGCGGCGGCGGCGTCCAGATCGTTGACCATGAAGACGAGGTGTTCGAGGCCGGTAAAGGCGGGCATTGGTTCCTCCTGGGCGCGAAGCCCTTATTTTTCCCAGTCGTCGGTCCAGTCATGGACCAGGTGATCGTCGCCCACGACGCGATAGCGCCGTTCCGGCGGCTGGAAGTTCAACGGGCGGATGGGGCTGCGCAATTCGAAACTGGCCATCTTCCGGCGCCGATGGCGCTGGCTGGGGTCGGGTACGGGAACGGTGGAGAGCAGCCGGCGGGTATAGGGATGCTGGGGATTGCCGAAAATGGCGGCGCGCGTGCCGATCTCGACGATCTCGCCCAGATACATGACCGCGACGCGGTGGCTGAAGCGCTCGACCACCGCCATGTCGTGCGAGATGAACAGATAGGCCAGGCCCAGCTCCTGCTGCAAATCCAGCATCAGGTTGATCACCTGCGCCTTGATGGAGACGTCGAGCGCCGACACCGCCTCGTCCGCCACCAGGAGCTTCGGATTGAGAGCCAGGGCCCGCGCGATGCAGATGCGCTGGCGCTGGCCGCCCGAAAATTCATGCGGCAGGCGATCGGCCATGTCGCGGCTGAGCCCGACCTTGTCGAGCAGGTCGAGTGCCTTTTCCCGTGCCCCGGCGCGGGTGGCCAGGCGGTGCGTCAGCAGCGGCTCGGCGATGGTATCGCCGATTTTCCGCCGCGGATTGAGACTGGCGAAGGGGTCCTGAAACACCATCTGGATGTCGCCGCGCCGCTTGTGCAGTTGCGCCCCGTCGATGCGGGCGATGTCCTCGCCTTCCAGCAGCACCGCGCCCGATTGCGGCTGGTTGAGGCGCATGATCGTGCGCCCGAGCGTGGACTTGCCGCAGCCCGATTCCCCGACGAGGGACAGGGTTTCGCCGGCCCTGAGGTCGAGCGACACCTTTTCCACGGCGTGAACGCGCCCGCCGACCCGGCGCAGCAGGCCCGACCGCACGTTGAACCGCACCACCAGATCGCGAACGCTCAGGAGCGGCGTATCGGCAGCCGATTTTCGCGCCGGGCGGTCGGCAACCAGCGGGGCGTCTTTTTCGGCTTCGTCGCCCAGGTTGAAACGCCGCGGCTGGGTGACGCCCGCCATGGAGCCGATCCGCGGCACGGCGTTGAGCAGGCGGCGCGTATAGGCTTCGCGGGGCGCCGCGAAAATCTGCGCTGTCGGGCCCTGCTCCACGACATTGCCGTGATACATCACCACCGTGCGATCGGCCATCTCGGCCACCACGCCCATGTCGTGGGTGATGAACAGGACCGCCATGCCCTCATCGGCCTGCAATTCCTTGATCAGCTCGAGAACCTGGGCCTGGATGGTCACGTCGAGCGCCGTGGTCGGCTCGTCGGCAATGAGCAGCTTGGGCTTCAGTGCCAGCGCCATGGCGATCACCACGCGCTGGCGCATGCCGCCCGACAATTGGTGCGGAAACTCGTCGAGCCGCCGCCGCGCCGCCGGAATGCGGACCTTTTCCAGGAGCCGCAGGGCTTCGGCGCGGGCCTGCCGCTGCCCCATCGCGTGGTGGGCGGTTAGCACCTCGGCCACCTGATCCCCGATCTTGAAGACGGGGTTGAGGCTGGTCATCGGCTCCTGGAACACCATGGCGATGTCGCGCCCGCGCAGCGGCCGCATCCGCGATTCGGCGAGGCCCACCAGCTCCCGACCGTCGAACTGCACCGAGCCGGCAATGGCGGATTGCCCCCTGGGCAACAGGCCCATGGCCGCCAGCGAGGTGACGCTCTTGCCCGAGCCCGACTCTCCCACCAGCGCCACGGTTTCGTTGCGCGCCACGTCGAACGAAACCTTGTGCAGCACCTGGCGCCAGGCGTCGCCGTTCCAGAAAGCGACCTCGAGGTCGCTGACCTTGAGCACGGGCGGCGGGGTGGCGGGTGCAGGGGAGTCAGGGCCGCCGGTCATGACTGGTTCTGCCGCGCAACGAGATTGCCGTAGAGGTCGACGGTGCAATGCCAGCCGGGCAGGATCCAGATGGTGGTATCGTTCTGCTCGACCAGCGCCGGGCCGGTAAAGAACTGGCCGGCCAGCAGCTCCGGCCGGCGATAGACCGGCACGTCGGCGAGGCGCCCGTCATTGAAGACCCGGCGGCTGCCGCTCGCCGTCGCCGGACCGTCGCGCTGGGCCGTGCGGGGCATGGGCACGGAGGGAACGGTTCCGACGACGCGGACGCGTTCGGCGTTGACGATGATGGCGCTGTCGTCGTCGCTATAGCCGTATTTGGCCAGGTGCGCGGCCTCGAACACCTCGCGCACGCGCGCGGTATCGAGCGCCTGCCGCAGGCTGGCGGGCAGGGTGACCGACAGGTCGAAGCCCTGCCCCACATAGCGCATGTCCAGAATGTATTCGTAGCCGACGGTTTCGAGGAAGTCGCCTTCCCCGGCGATCCAGTCGCCGGCTTCGCTTTCGAGGCCGGTGAAGATGGCATCCAGCTCGGCCAGGGCGCCCGGCTCGCTTTCCAGCAGCAGGCGGCGCGACACGACATAGTCGCGCTTGACGTCCGCGAGGATGGCGCCCAGCGCGCAGAAGGTCGCCGGCAGGGCCGGGACGATGAGGGTGCGGATGCCGGCTTCGTCGGCCACCAGATTGGCCGTGGTCGGCCCGGCGCCGCCAAAGGCGAGCAACGAATAGTCCCGGACGTCGCCGCCATGCTGGGCGAGCTCGCGCGACATTTCGGAAGCCATGACGGCGGCGGCGACCCGCAATGCCGCCTCGGCGACGCGCTCGGGCGCGGCCTCGCCTTCATAGCCCAGCCGGGTAGCGATCCCGGCTAGCGCGGCGCGCGCCACGTCGCGCTGCAGCTTGACGCGGCCGCCTAGGAAATTGTCGGCATCGAGATAGCCGGCGACGAGGAAGCAGTCGGTGATGGTGACGTCGGTGCCGCCATTGCCGTAGCAAATCGGCCCGGGATGGGCGCCGGCGCTATGCGGGCCGATCTTGAGCATGCCGTGCTCGTCGACCCAGACCACCGAGCCGCCGCCGGCGCCGATGGCGTTGACGCCGATAATGGGCATGACGAGGGGGAAATCCCCCACCCGGGCATGGGTGGTATTGGCCGAGCGGCCATCGTGCACCATGGCCATGTCGGCGCTGGTGCCGCCCATGTCGACGGTGATGATGTGGCCTTCACCGGTCTGCTGGGCGATGGTCATCGCCGCGACGACGCCGGAGGCGGGACCTGAGAGAATGGTGTCGATGGGGCGCTGCCTCGCCGTTTCGAGGCTGAGAATGCCGCCATTGTTGGAGGTGATGTAGATGGGCGCGGCAACGCCCAGCGTGGCGACGCGCTGCGCCAGCCGGTCGAAATACTGGTTCATCAGCGGCTGGGTGTAGCTGTTGAGCAGTGCCACCATGGCCCGCTCGAATTCGCGCTGCTCGGGCCAGATATCGGAGGACGCCGATACCGCGATGCCGGGCAGGCGCGCCTGCAGTTCCGCCACCACTTCGTGCTCCAGCGCCGGGTTGGCGAAGGAATGCATGAGCATGACGGTGATGGCCTCGACACCCGCCTCGGCATAGGCGGCGGCCAGCGCGTCGAGCTCGGCGGCGTCGATGGGGATGAGCACATTGCCGTCCCGGTCGGAACGGGCGCCGATCTCGCGGACGAGGCTGCGCGGCACCAGCGGCTCCTCGCGGTCCATCATGAAATCGAAGGCGGTCGGCATCTGCGAGCGGGCGATTTCCAGGACGCCGCGCAGCCCGCGGCTCACCACCAGCCCGAGCCGCGAACCCTTGCGCTGGATGGTGGCATTGAGCGCCAGGGTGGTGCCGTGCACGATGAGCTCGACATCGCCGGCGGTGACGCCGGCCATTTCGAGCAGCTTGGGCACGCCGCGCTCGATCGACATGGAGGGGTCGGCGGGAACGCTGGGTTCCTTATGGCGCAGGATCTGGCCGGTGGCCTGGTTGGCCAGCACGAAATCGGTGAAGGTGCCGCCCACGTCGATGCCGATGCGGCATGATGCTGAAGAAGAATGGGTCATAAGAACGGGTCCTGATCAGGCAACGGCGCGGCCGGGCAGGCCGGCTTCGGAAAGAATGGTGTCGAGGGCGTGGCTGAGGCGCAGCCGCGCGGCCGCCACGTCGCCGATCAGCTGGTCGAGGGGCGTCATGGTGTCGTGGCTGATGCCCGGCACGACCGCATCGAAAAACGCCCGGCGCACGCTGTAGCGGCGCGGCTGCGGCAGTAGATAGAGCCGGCGGTTGATTTCCAGCATGGTGGCGTCATCGAACACCGCTTCCCAGGCGTCACGCTGCGCGCCGAAAGCGAAGAGGGCTGGCGCCAGGTGCGGGCGGGCACGCAGCGTCGCCGTCGCCTCGGCGTCGACCGCGCCGTCGACGATGACGACACCGTAGTCGCGGGCCGCGCCCGCCACGGAGATGAAGCCTTGCTCGGCGTCGTGCAGCACGGCCTGTTCGTCGCGCTTCAGCGGATCGCCGAAGCCGCCGCCGCCCGGCATGCGCAGCGTCACCGTATCGCCCCTGGCCAGGTTGAGCGGCAGGCCCTTGGTGACGGGGCGCTCGTCGGCGCGGCCCTCGTTGATGATTGCCGCGACCAGTGCGCCGGGACGACCGCCCTCGAAACCCCAGGGCGCCATGCGGGAGCGTTCGAGGCCGCTGATCAGGATCTCGCCGCCATTCTCGCCCACCAGCTCCACCGTCAGGGCTTGGCCGACGCCGCCGCGCCACTGTCCGGGGCCACCGGAATCGGGATTGATGTCGTAGTTGAGCACTCGCAGGCCCAGCTCGCGCTCGACCAGCTCGGCCGGGCGGTTGCGCATGTTGTTGACGCTGTTGTCGCGCGCATCCACGCCGTCGCGGCCGCGAATGGCGCCCATGCCGGAGCGCAGCGGCTCGACCACCTCCACCTTGAGCTGACCATGCGCATCGGTCTCGGCGAACTGGAACGTCGCCATCGAGCCGCCCATGGCGGCGGTCATCATCTCGGGGTTGGCCTTGAGGATGGCGCCGCTGACGCAGTCGAACAGGCGGAACGGGGCGCTGTGGCGCATGCCGACCGCGGTATGGCCGCGCGCGTCGAACACGCAGCCCGGCTGGTTCTTCACCTCGATATGCCGATAAAAGCCGGCATTGCGGGGGATCAGCGGATCGAAAGTGGTGAGGAACCCGGTGAGGCGGAAGGAGAGCCAGTACATGCGGCGCCCGAGCGAGGCCAGGTTGAACGAGGAGTCCGAGAGCGGATCGGTGCCGGTCAGGTCCAGCAGCACCTGGCCGTCATTCACCTCCAGCCGCAGGCGGACGCGCAGCGGAATGCCGCTGACCACGTCGTCGTCCAGATAGTCCCAGAAATCGTAGCTGCCATCGGGAATGCGGCGGAAGACCTCGCGGGCCCGGTCGGCGGTATAGTCCTGAATATCCTGCGTCGCCTGCACCATGGTATCGGCGCCATAGCGGGCCACGATCTCCTGCAGGCGGCGATTGCCGATTTCCAGGGCGCCCATCATCGCCTTGAAATCGGCGATGGTGACGTCCGGCACGCGCGTGTTGAGCCGGATGAGGGTGAGCAGTTCCTCGTTGAATTTGCCCGCCTTCATCAGCTTCATCGGCGGAATGCGCAGGCCTTCCTGGAAAATCTCGGTATTGATCGCCGAGACGCTGCCGGAGACGGCGCCGCCGAAATCGAGCGAGTGAATGAAGGCCCAGCCGTAGCCGATGATCCGGTCGCCGTCGAAATAGGGCTGGATGAGGTGCACGTCCGGCAGGTGCGTCGACAGCCCGTTGGAGGTGTAGGGGTCGTTGGTGATGATGATGTCGCCGGGCACCAGATCCGGCACGGCCTCGATGGTCGAATAGAAATTCGTATCCATGAGGAAGTTGAAGCTGGCCGAGGGCGGATAGGCGAAGACGTCTCCCTTGAAGTCAAGGAAGGCCACGGCGAAGTCGGCAACTTCGTTGACGAAGCTGGAGCGCGCCGTGCGCTGGACGGTGAAATACACCTCGTCGGTGATCGCCACCATCTTGCGGCTGAGAATCTCAAGGGTAATGGGGTCGAGCTTCATGAGGTCTGCCTTGAAGAAGGAGTGGACTGGAAGGCGTTCTTGATGGCCTTGCGGGAGGCCTTGCGCGTCACCTGGCCGGGATCGAGATGGTCGCGGATGCCGTCGCCCAAAAGGTTGAAGGCGAGGACCGCGAAGGTGATGGCAAGGCCCGCCGCCGTGGACATCCACGGCTCGGCGCGCAGGTATTTGAGGCCATAGGCGAGCGACCAGCCCCAGGTCGGGGTGGGCGGCTGCACGCCGAGGCCGAGAAAGCTCATGCCGCTTTCCGCGACGATGGCGGTGCCCATGCCGAAAGTGGCCAGCACCACCAGCGGCCCGGAGATGTTGGGCAGGATGTGCACCAGCAGGATCTTGAGGGGCGAGACGCCGATCGAGCGCACGGCAAGGATGTAGTCCTTGTGCCGCTCGGTCATGGTCATGGCACGACTGACGCGGGCATATTGCGTCCAGGATACGGCGGCCAGGGCCACGATGAGGTTGACGGGCCCGGGCCCGAGCACGGCGATGATCGCCAGGGCCAGGATGAAGGCCGGGAAGGCGAGGAAGATATCAGCGAAGCGCATCAGCACGGCATCGAGCCAGCCGCCGAAATAGCCCGCGAGCATGCCGACGCCGATACCGAGGACGGACGACACCAGGACGGTACCGAAGCTGATGAACAGGGAAATCTGAGCCCCGGAAGCGAGCCGCGTCAGCAGGTCGCGGCCGAAATTGTCGGTGCCGAGCCAGTGCTGCGGCCCGGGCAGGGCGAAGCGGTTGGGCATGTCCATCTGCTCGACGCCATAGGGGGAGAGGGCCGGCACGAGGCCGGCGAGGCCGACCAGCAGCAGCACCATGACGGCGCCCAGCACCAGATAGGTGTTCTTGTAGAAGCGTTTCATTCGTCACGGACCCGCGGATCGATGGCGCCGTGGATGAGGTCGGTCACGAGGGTGATGAGGCCGAACAGGACGGCGAAGCACAGCGCCAGCCCCTGCACCAGCGGAAAGTCGCGCTGCGAGATGGCGGCAACCGTCAACTGGCCCAGCCCCGGCCAGCCGAATATGCCTTCCACCAGCACGGCGCCGCTCAGCAGGCCGCCGAACTGCAGCCCCACGATGGTGACGGTGGGCACCAGCGCATTGCGCAGCGCATGGTGCCAGACGACGCGGCGCTCGGAGACGCCCTTGGCGCGGGCGGTGCGCACATAGGGCTGGTCGAGCACTTCGAGCATCGAAGCGCGCACCATGCGGCAGATCATGGCGGCCCCCTGCAGGCCCATGGCGACGGCGGGCATGATGAGATGGGAAAGGGACTTGAGCAGCGGCTGCGGATTGCCGGTCAGCAGCAGCCCGAAGGCCTCGAGCAGCGGCGTGCCCCGGCCGATGGCCGGCAGCCAGTTCAGCTGCACGGCAAAGACGTACATGAAGACGATGGCGAGCCAGAACACAGTCAGCGCCACGCCGAGCTGGGAGAAGACCAGGGCCGCCGCGTCGATCCAGGTGCCGCGGAACCAGGCGGCGACGACGCCCAGCGGCAGGCCGATGACGATCGACACCACGATGGCGCCGAACGCCAGTTCCAGCGTCGCCGGCAGGCGGATCATGATCAGCTCGAAGACGCCCTGCTTCTGGAAATAGGACTGGCCGAGATCGCCGTGGAACAGCCCCACGACGTAGTTGTAGAACTGCACCCAGGGCGGGTTGTCGAGCCCCAGGGCCTGGCGCACGGCCGCGATCTGCTCGGGCGTGGCGCTCTGGCCGATCAGGGCTCGTGCCGGATCGCCCGGCACGAGCTGCACGAGCAGAAAGGCGACCACGACCACGCCCGCCAGCATGGGAATAAACTGCGCTATTCTCTTGGCGACAAAGCCGATCATGGTCAGCCTTCCTGATGACGCGGTCAGTCTTTGGTCAGGCTGCGCAGATTGCCCAACACATCCGGGTCGAAGCCGGTGACATCGGCCGCCGCGAAGGCGTCGAAACCGGCATTGGTGAGGACGTAGTAGGGCATGTCCTCGACGAGCAGGCGGGCAGCGGCCTTGTAGGCCTCGCCGCGCTCCTGCTGCGTCTGGGCGGTGCGGGCGCGTTCGAGCTGGGCGTCGGTTTCGGGGTTGGAATAGGCACCCCAGTTGCGCGATTCGCCGGTATGCAGGGTGACGTACATGAGCACGTCCGGGTCGACCAGGTTGTCCCAGCCGAGCAGGGCCGCGTCATAGGAGCCGCCGATGACCTCGCCGATAAAGGCGGGGAAGTCGGAAATGGAGACGTTCGCCTGCACGCCGGCCGCCATCATCAGGTTCTGGATATATTCGACCGACTGGATGCGGGCGGAGTCCTCGCTATGGGTGGCGAGCGTGAAGGCCAGCTTGACGCCGTCCTTTTCCCGGATGCCGTCGGCACCCATGACCCAGCCCAGTTCGTCGAGCGCGGCCGATGCCGCGGCGATGTCGAAGGCGGGCTGGGTGATCGAGGCGTCGTAGCCCCATTCGAAGACCGGCATCAGGATCGAGGTGGCGGGGGTCTCGACGCCGCCGAAGATGTCGTTGCCGATGGTCTGGTTGTCGATCAGCATGGAGAGCGCGCGGCGCAGCGCCGGATCGGACAGCAGCGGGCTCCTGGTGTTGAAGTTGACGTAGGTGATCTTGATGCCGGGCTTGGAGACGGACTGGAAGCGGTCGTCGGCGCGCAGGCGGATCGTGTCGTCGGCGTTGAGCGGCGCCATGATGATGTCGAGGCTGCCGGCCTCGAGGGCCTGGGCGCGGGCGCTGTTGTCGGCCAGCGGCACGAACACGACCTGCGCGGTCGCCGAAACGCCGCCGTAATAGTCGGCATTGGCGTTGAGAACGATCTGCGAGCCGCGATCCCACTGGCCGAAGGTGAACGGGCCGCTGCCGACCGGCTGGGTGGAAAGGTCATGGCCGGCTTCGGCCAAGTGCTTGGGCACGATGCCCAGGTCCATGTAGCTCAGCAGCGGCGCAAAAGGCGCCTTGAGCTTGAAGACCACGGTGTTGTCGTCCCCGGCGGTGACGCTGTCGATGGCGTTGAGGTTGGAGGCGTGGTTGGAGGCGAGGGCCGGATCGACGACGGTTTCATAGGTGTAGATCACGTCATCCACGGTGACGGGCGTGCCGTCGTGGAACTTGGCATCGGTGCGGATGTCGAAGATCAGCGTCGTCGCGTCCGGCTGCTCCCAGGACAGCGCCAGGTTGGGCTGCGGGGTGAGGCTCTGGTCGAGCGAGACGAGACCATCATAGAGAAGGTCGAGGACGCGCACGTCGGTGGTGTTGCGCTGGGTGCGCGGATCGAGCGACTGGGCGTCGACGTCCATGCCGACGCGTACCACGTCGTTGGCCGCATAGGCGGGGACCACGGCGGCCACCATGACCGCCGCAACCAGCCCATGGTTGATGAGTTGATTGATCTTCACTGTTTTTCCTTCCTTTTATGAGTGATGGTCAGCCGACCACCAACAGCTCCCGGGGCAGGGTGCTGAAGCTCTCGCATCCCTTGTCGGTAATCAGCACATCGTCCTCGATGCGCACGCCCACGCGGCCCGGCCGGTAAAGGCCCGGCTCGATGGTGAAATAGTGGCCCGGCGCCAGCGGGGTATGGTTGCCGCGCATGATCTGGGGGGCCTCGTGCACGTCCAGGCCGAGGCCGTGGCCGGTCTTGTGCACGACGAAATCCGCGTAGGGGCTGGCTTCGAGATGGCCGCGCACGGCATCGTCCAGCGCATGCGCGGTAAGGCCGGGCCGCGCCGTGTCGCGGCCGAGCGCATTGGCCGCAAGGACGACGTCGTAGAGCGCCCGGTCCTCGTCGGCGACGCCGCCGACGAAAACCGTGCGGGTGATGTCGGAAGAATAGCCGTGATGGGTCACGCCGAAATCGAACAGCAGGGCATCGCCCGGCTGGATGGCGTAATCGCCCGAATGGCCGTGCGGCAGGGCCGAATTGGGGCCGGCCAGCACCAGCGGCGCCCCGATGGGCCCCACCACGGGCTGCTCGAGGAAGGCCTGCATCATGCGGCGCTGAACCTCGAGTTCGGTCATCCCCACCCGGACCTGGGCGAGGGTCTGGTTGAAGGCGGCCTCGGCGTAGTGGACCGCCTCGCGCAGCCGGCCCAGTTCGTCGGCTTCCTTGATTGCCCGCATGGCATTGGTGTGCTGCTGGACATTGGCGAAGGTGGCGGCCGGAAAAGCCGTTTCGAGGGCGCTGAACTCGGCGTAGCGCATGGCAAAGCCCTCGACGCCGAGGCGCTGCGCCGATACGGCTCGCGCCGCCGCGGCAAAGGCGCCGGCAAAGCCTTCCTCGTCCTTCCAGCGGCAGATTTCGGCGTCGATGCCAAGCGCCTGCCAGGACTGGAATTCCAGGTCCGGCAGCACGATGGCGGGGCGCCCCTCGACCGGCACGATGAGGACGGTGGGGCGCTCCATCAGGTGGAACTGCGCCCCGGTGACGTAAAGAAAGGTGCTGCCGGGGATGATGGCGATGGCATCCACGCCAGCCCGGCTGGCGACGCCGCGCAGGCGGTCAAGACGAAGTGCTGGGGTCACGGGGGAAAACTTCTTGGTGTTGGAAACTAGGCCGCCTGGTCGGCGAGCGCGAAATCGAACGCCGCATCGGCATGCAGCAGGGTGGAATCGAAGGGCGGTACGGCCGTCGGCAGATTGCCGATGAGCAGGCCGATCTCGGTGCACCCGAGGATGACGCAATCGGCGCCCTGCGCCGCGCCCTTCTCGATAATCCGCTGGTATGTCGCCTGCGATTGGGGCGAGATGATGCCCTGGCAGATCTCGTCGAAGATCACGTCGTGGACGATAGTGCGATCCGCCTCGTCGGGCACGAGCGCGTCGAGACCGTATTTCTGCTTGAGGCGGCCCTTGTAGAAATCCTGCTCCATGGTGTAGCGGGTGGCCAGCAGCAGCGGGCGGCCATAGCCGGCTGCGACGATCTTTTCAGCCGTCGCATCGACGATGTGCAGCAGGGGTATGGTGGTGGCCGACGCGACCTGGTCGGCCAGCAGGTGCATGGTGTTGGTGCAGATGATGATGACCTTGGCCCCGGCCGCCTCCAGGCCGCAGGCCGCCTCGGCCAGGGTTTGGCCCGCCTCGTCCCAGGCGCCCTTTTTCTGCAGGGCTACGATCCTGGCAAAGTCGAACGAGCGCACCACCAGTTCGGCGGAGGCCAGGCCGCCGCGCAGGTCACGCATCCGTTCGTTCAGGTGCCGGTAATAGACCGCCGTGCTCTCCCAACTCATGCCACCCAGCAAACCAATAGGCTTCATCGACCTTGTCCTCAGCGATAACACGCCCATTTCGGAGGAACAGATTGCCTGTTCATGCCAAAAATGAGCAAAACCGTGCCATTTTGTCGCGTAGATAGAGAACATGATGCTCAAAAATTGAGCAATACGACAAAATGACTATCGCGTATGACATTGCCGTGACCAACGGCCGGAGTCAATCTGCCTAACGAAGGTAAAAATGCTCAATTTAGCTATTAAAATAGCATGCTTTTCTAATTTATGATCGTGATGCGCTATCCTATGCTCATTATTGCCTTATATGTAGAATCGTGCAATTTGGCCGTTCGTGCTCGAAAGGCGGGCTGCCCCGTCTGTTAGCAGGTGGGCCGCATACCGGAGATAAAATGACCGTTACCGTTGAAATCGAAACTGAGCTCGGTGCCTTCGTGCTGGCCGTCGAAGAAGAGGCGGCGCCCGTGACCGCCGCCAACTTCCTGGCCTATGTGGATGGCGGCTTCGTGCGGGAGATGTCGGCTTATCGCATCGTCACCCTCGCCAACCAGCCGGCGGAAACGGTGCATCGCATCGAGGTCATCCAGTGGGGCTGGCGCCCATCGGACCCGGCGCTGCCCGCGCCGTTTCCGGCGATCGCGCACGAGCCGACCTCGAAAACGGGCTTGCTGCACCAGCACCTTACCCTCTCAATGGCGCGCGACGCGCCGGGAACGGCCGCGGGCGGCTTTTTCATCTGCATCGGCGAGCAACCGGAGCTTGACGAAGGGGGACGCCGAAATCCGGACGGCGCCGGGTTCGCGGCGTTTGGCCGGGTGGTCGCGGGAGAGGACGTCATCGCCGCCATTTTCGCGCGCGCCGAGGCGAAGGAATATGTCGACCACCCGGTACAATTTTTGGCTGCGAGGCGTTTAAGCCCGGATTCCCGCGCCTAGCCTTTGCCGTTCCATGGCCTTCGGCGCGGCAACCTGTCGTCCCGGCTGGAGGGGCTAGCGCGCCTGCCCGGTGGACAGCTCGCGCAGGCGGGCGAAGAAGGCCTGCTTTTCCGGCGTGTTGATGGTCCAGTTGATCGGCAGGGTCTGATAGCCGCTCAGGGCGCCATAGCTGCTTTCCCGCTCGCGGGCCTGCCAGTCGAACTTGCCGTGCCGGGCGCCGCAGCCATAGCCCTGGTCGTAATAGCCCCAGGAAACGCCCAGTTCGGCGCTGATGTCGAGATTGGCGACGAAGTGGGAATCCTCGTTGCAGAGCACGGGGCGTCCCTGGATACGCGGATCGGCGAGATAGACTTCCAGCTCGCGACGCCAGGCGTCCGGTTCGCTGTTGTTGCCGTGCGGCATGAAGAAATCGACGTGATCGTAGAATGCCCCGTCCGGCAGGTGGTTGATCTCGGGCATGGGGAAGGTGCTGGTGCCGATCAGGATGGGGTGGTTGGCGCCGGCGACGTCGCGAATATGGGCGATCACCTTGTGGATGCCGCCCGCCGCGAGCAGGCCGTCGCCCTTGTGGATCTCGTTCTTGACGTCGAGCATCCAGTTGCGATGGCCGCTGGCGAGCAGCCATTCGGTCATGTTGCGGGCGGCGGCGAAAACTGCGGCCTCGTCTTCGAAGCGGCGCTCCTGGCGGAAATAGAAATAGTTGACGATGACCACCATGCCCAGCGCATCGGCCGTGTCGAGTACCCTGGCCAGCCGCTCGAGATAAGGCTGGCGCAGGCCACCCTGCGGGGTGAAGGCGTTGTTGTCCACCTTGTCGAAGATGTCGGGCCGGTAGATCGAGCCGCCGCCCTGCATCCCGACGGTGACGGCCAGCAGGCCGTGGTCGCGATAGGTAGGCAGAGCAGCGCAGAACTCGTCGGTATTGCGCTGCGGGTCCCATTTGCCGGTATCGGGATAGGCCCATAGCGCCCGCGTTTCGGGGCAGGCGTCGTCGAAGATCGCCTGGATCATGCGGGAATTGAACAGCAGGCCTTCGAGGGACGTGCCCCGGAAGGCGGCCCCGCGATAGGTGGGCTGGGCATTGATGGTGAAACCCGTGCCTTCGATGCCGACAATGGTGCTCATGAGGGTCCTCTCCAGTCTGCACCCGTTCGCCGGGCGGCTGCCAATGTGTTTTTCGCCGCGCGGGGCCGGGCCGTTGCCGGTCGCGCCGAGATGCCGGTCAAGCCCTAGCCCAAGGCAGGGTTTGGAGCAAGATCAATGCATTCATTAATTTGTTGAGAAATCCGATACGAGGCTAGGGAAAGCCTGCTTCTTTCCCGATAATGCGGCGGCCTGGCGAATGGATGAGCGAATTTACGCTACATTATCCACTGCTTACCGGCGGCAGATTCTTGTATTATGAACTCATTATTGAATACGTTAAATGATGTGGTGCGGGAGGATTCATGCGCAGCGCGACGAAAACGGTGGTCTCGATCGAGGGCAGCAAGTTCTGTATCGATGGCCAGCCGACCCATGCGGGCAAGCAGTGGAAGGGGCATTCCATCGAGGGGCAGCTGTTCAATTCCCGCATGGTGCAGGCGCTGGCCGACGATGAAAACCCGGCAACGCGCGGGGTCTGGATGTATCCCGACCAGAGCGAATTCAGCGCCGAGCGCAACAATGCCGAGTTCGTCGCGGCCCTCAAGGACTATCGGGCCCATGGGCTGGACGCCGTGGGCATCAATCTGCAATGCGGCAGCCCGCAGGGCTACAGCTTCGTGCAGCCCTGGATCCTTAGTGCCTTCAACGCGGACGGATCGCTCAAGCAGCCCTGGCTGGCACGGCTCGACCAGGTCATCACCGAATGCGACCGGCTGGGCATGGTGGTGATCCTGGGGCTGTTCTACTGGAAGCAGACCCGCATCTTCCGCGACGAGCAGGCGGCCCGCGATGCGGTGACCAATACGGTGGACTGGCTGGCCGAGCGCGGGGCGCGCAATGTGCTGCTGGAAATCGGCAACGAGGTCGACCTGCCCTATTACCAGCCGATCATCCATGTCGAGCGCTGCCACGAACTGGTGCAACTGGCCCAGCAGCGGGCGGCCGGCCGGTTCGATACGCCGAGCGGGCGGCTCCTGGTCTCGACCAGCATCTGCAAGCGCGAGCCGGTGACGCCGGCCCTGATGGCGTGCATCGACTATCTGCTGTTCCACGGCAATGTCGCGGACCACCCTGATACGCTGCGGCTGCTGGCGCGGCTCAACCGGGCGCAGCCGGCCTTCCGCGACATGCCGGTGATGGTCAACGAGGACGACCATTTCGACTTCGACAAGCCGGATAACAATTTTGCCGCCGCCATCGGGGAGAACGTCTCCTGGGGCTATTTCGACTACCGCATGAACCGCGAAGGCTTCGAGGAAGGTTTCCAGTCGTTGCCGGTGGATTGGTCCATCAGCACGGCGCGCAAGAAAGGCTTTTTCGACATGCTGAAGCAGGTAACCGGCGCATGACGTCGCCGGTGGCCGAAAACTGCGTCGTCGTCGTCGACCTTGTGGTCGAGGGCGACGCGCTGGTGCGCTTCATGCCGCTGCTGCGGGCCAATGCGGCAGCCTCGCTGGCACAGGAGCCCGGCTGCCTGCGGTTCGATGTCTGTGTCGACCCCGCTGAACGGACAAAAATCCTGCTCTATGAAATCTATGTCGATGACGCCGCTTTCGCGGCGCATCTGGCGTCGGCGCATTACCGGGCGTTCGACGAGGCTTCGCAAGCGATGATCGCGCACAAGGCGGTTCACCGACTGACGCTCATAGCTGGCTGAGGCCGAGCCGTTCGAGCAGTTCGACCAGCATGGTGCCGGCGCGCCGGCGGTGTTCCTCGTGGATGCGGCGCGCCGCGGCCGGATCGCCGCCGGCAATGGCGTCCACCAGGGCGGCGTGCTCGGTGACGGAATTGGTCGGGGTGGGACGAAGCTTGAGCGTCAGCATGCGGGCGCGATGCGCCTGGTCCCAGAGCTGGCCGACCATCTGGATCAGCCGCGTATTGCCGCTCATCTGCACCAATTGGGAGTGGAAGCGCTCGTCGGCTTCGGCCCAGGCCGGCAAGTCGCCGATTTCGAGCGCCTTGCCCATGTCGTTGACGGCGCCGCGCAGCAGGTTCAGTGGCCGGGCGGACAGGCCGCGCCGCGCCACCGCTTCGGCCGCGGCCCCCTCGAGAGCCGTCAGCACCTCGTAAATCTCGGCCATGTCGCGGGCCGAGACCGGCAGGACGCGCATGCCGTGGCGCGGCCGGATTTCCACCATGCCGTCCTGGCGCAGCCGGACCATGGCTTCGCGCACTGGCGTGCGGCTCATCTCGAGACGCTCGGCCGCCTCCTGTTCCAGCATCTGGGCGCCGGCGGGCAGGGTGCCGTCGAGGATGAGCTGCTTGAGCCGGTCATAGGCGATATCGGCCTGGTTCATCCGCTCGCGCGTGCCTTCCGGTTCAACTGAGGACAATGCGTCTTCCTTGGTTGTGGGAGGCATAGATTGCTTCCTCGATCACGAGATTGGCCAGATAGGCGCGCGCCGTGTTGACCGGGGCGGCTTCGCCGCGGATCGCGGCCACGGCAGCGGCCTGGGTGCGATACACGCAGTCTCCACCAAAATCGATATCCGTCCAGTCATAGTCGAGCCCGACGACTTCCTGCCGGCCGTGCTCGCGCCAGCCGATCCGTCCGTCGCCATCGAGGCTCAGCGCGCCGTTCTCCGCCTCGATCAGCATTTCGCCCATGGTGAGGCGCCGGTTTTTTGCCGGATGGTCGACGAGGCGATTGGCGTCGAGCGTCGCGAGGACGCCATTGCGCATCTCCAGCGTGACCAGCGCCGCGTCTTCGCCGCGAATGGCAGGGTTGAGCCGGCGCAACTGTGCCGACACCGCCTTCACCTCGCCAAAAAGGGCGCGGAAGACGTCGACCAGGTGAATGCCGGTCTCGTGGATCAGGAAGCGTTCCATGTCCCGGAAATAGGGCTGGCGGTCGCGATAGGCGTCGGGCCCCTGGCCGTCGCCGGGACGCAGCCGGAAGGTCGCGGCGTAGACCTGCCCCAGCCGGCCCTCGGCGATAATATGGCCAAGTTGTTCGTACCAGGGCTGGAAGCGGAAATTCTCGTGCACGATAAGCGGCGTATCGTGGCTTTCGGCCAGCGCCGTGGCGGTTTCGGCGGCGGCGAGCGTGCCGCAGAACGGTTTTTGGCAGATCATGGCGATGCCGCGCTCGGCGGCGGCGCCGATGGCCGCCATATGGCCCGCAGGCGGCACGACGATGTCGAGAAGATCAGGACGCTCGGCGTCCAGCATGGCCGCCAGATCGGTATAGAGGCGGGCTTGCGGAAAGCCGGCGGCCTGCTTTCGGGCCGCCGCCGCGTCGTGGTCGCAGATGCCGACGAGGTCCACGGCTTCGATCCGCGCCCAGGCGCGGTAGTGGAACTGGCTGAAATAGCCGGCGCCCAGCGTACAAAGCCGCAGTTTTCGCGTCATGCCACCGCTGCCTCCGCCGCGTCGAGGGCCGTCATGACCGCCGCGGTGATGGCGGCCGTGCCGTCGCGACCACCGATCTCGAAGGGCCGGGTGCCGGCCTCGAACGCCGCATCGACGGCGTCGCGCACCAGCCGTCCCGCCCGGATCGCGGCCTCGTTGCCGTGCTTGTCGCCCAGCCATTCGAGCATCATGGCGCCGGAAAGGAAAGTGGCGGTGGGGTTGGCGACGCCTTTGCCGGCAATGTCGGGGGCCGAGCCGTGGCAGGGCTGGAAGACGGCATGGTCGCTGCCGATATCGGCCGAGGGCGCAAAGCCCATGCCGCCGACCAGCGCGGCCGCCAGGTCCGACAGGATGTCGCCGAACATGTTCTCGGTGACGATGACGTCGAAATCCCAGGGGCGGCGCACGAAATTGAGCGCCGTGGCGTCCACATAGGCGTGAGCGGCCTCGATATCGGGGTTGTGCGCGTGGCGCTCGTCGAAAATCTTGCGGAAAAATGCCATGCTGGCAAAGACATTGGCCTTGTCGACGCAGGTGAGGATGCCGCGCCCGCCGCGCGCCCGGCGCCGGCGTGTATAATCGAAGGCGAAATCGAACAGCGGCTCGCAGACGCCGCGCGTGATCACCATGGTGTCGCGCGCTTCCCTGTCGTCCACCACCTTGCCCTCGTGGCGCAGCGCGAACAGCCCCTCGACGGATTCACGGATGATGACGAAATCGAGCGCCGCGGCCCGCGGGTCGGCCAGTGCCGGGCTAATTCCGGGCAGGAGGCGGGCCGGGCGGATGCCGGCAAACAGGCCCAGTTCGGTCCGCAGGTCGAGCTGGGGCGCGATCTCGGTGCCGTCGGGATAGCGGACTTCCGGCCAGCCCATGGCGCCGAGCAGGATGGCGTCGGCGGCGCGGCAGGCTGCCAGGGTGGCGGCGGGCAGCGCCTCGCCGCTGCGCAGATATTCCTGGGCGCCGGCGGGAAAATCCTCGTATTCCAGCGTGAAGCCGCCAATTTTTTCAGCCGCAGCATTCAACACGTCCACACAGGGCGAAACCACTTCGGGTCCGATGCCGTCGCCAGCCAGCACTGCGATTCTGAAGGTTGAACTGGTCATGAAAGATCCAAGGTTTCGAGTAGAGGGGTGATGTCTAGGTCGTAATGAGGCGGCCGCAGGCCTCGCATCGGCGCCTCAAACCGGAACAGCGCCTCGCCCAGGAGGCAACCGAGATAGGCCACGTCGAGGTTCGGGCCACCAAAGGCCAGCGAGGAAATATTGCGCAGCACGGGTGCCGGCTGACGGTCCAGGTGCGGCCGTCCCATGGCGTCGGCGCGGTAGGCGGCTTCGGTCCAGGCCAGATGAGCCGCGTCGCTGTCCTCGAGGATGAGGCGGCTGGCCGTGCCGTCCGGCTCGATGCGGATGACCCGGTTGGAGACGATGCTGGTCACCCAGAGGCCCCCCGCCGCGTCGAGGCAAAGCCCGTCGGGATAGTCGCCCGGCCCGAACCGCCAGACCGTCTGCCGGTCGGAGAGCGTGCCGTCCTCGGCCACGGCGAAACGGCTGAGCCGCCGGGCGAAGGTCTCATTGACGAAAAGCTGGCGTCCATCGGCGGAGAAGGCGAACTCATTAGCATAGCCCAGACCGTCGGCAACGATCCGCGTACCCCGCTCGTCCTGCAGCACGATAAAGCCGCTGGCCGCAGCGGCGCGGTAATCGTCGGCGCGGGGCGTCTTGCGGGTGGAAACGCTCAGCCAGAGGCGGCCCCTGGCGTCGCGAAGCGGGAAATTGGCGGGCGGCAGCGGCACGCCCGCGACCTGCTCGATCAGCGGCTCGACCGAGCCATCGGGAAACAGCCGATAGGCGCCGCCGGTTTCGTTGCCCAGATGCGCCAGCACGAAGCTGCCGCCGGCTTCGAGCGCGATGCCGTTGGGCCGCAGGGCCAGGCTCGGGTCAGCGATGGCAAGGCGCCGGACGCGGCCATCGGGAAGGATGATCGCGACGCCGCCCGCCCCCTGCCAATCAGAACAGAACAGCAGGCCGGAGCGATGGGTGAGCACGCATTCGGGGCGCACGAGGCCGCTGCCGACGCGTGTCAGTTCCGTGATATCAACCGTTTCCACAGCAGTTGCGGTCATGGCTCTCGCCTCATTTCTATGCATACATAGATCGTCTGAAATTTGCACGCAAGGCCGTATTTAACGGAAGAATTTTGGGTAGGAGAAGCTTGGTACAAAGATTATACATATGATTTATATGGATAAATTAGAGTATGAGATGCTGAAGAGTTTTAAGTTGACGTGCGCATTAATGAATGCGTTATATATTCCACGTCAGTCAGCCCATGCGGGCGTGCCGGGCCGCGTCCGGGTCGCCGTGGCGCGACGAGCCGGTGTCGTTCGCATGGGTGGTACGGGTCCCGCCGCGGTCGCCTCCGGCGTCGGCAGCAGGGGCCGCCGGCTACATGGCTGATCTATAATCCGGGCATTGCCCTGCAAGGAGGAAAGCATGGGATTTGTTGACATCAGCCGCCGCGGGGCGGTGCGCGTTATCGGAGCGTCGCTGGCGGTCTTGCTGGCTGGCAGCGCGCTCAGTGCGGCAAACGGGCGGGACATCACGTTCTGGACCCAACCGCAGGGCGATCTGCTGGCCTATCAGGGCCTGTTCGACGAGTTGACCAGCGAGTTCCGGGCCCAGTCGGGGATCGATGTCTCGGTCGAGGTCATCAACTGGTCGGTGGCCTTCAATACCTGGCTGACCGTGGCACAGGGCGGCGCCTCGCCCGATTGCGGCGACATGTACTGGCTGCATTCGCTCTCGGGGATCGGTGCGGGCAAATACGGCCCCATGCCCATCACCCAGTACAAGGACCAGTGGCCGACGCTGGAGGAGGACTTCTATCCCGGCATCCTGGCGGACGTGAACTGGAACGGGGAATTTTACGGCATTCCGTGGCGGGCCGATATCAGGCCGATGATCTATCGCAGCGATTTCGTGCAGGAGGCCGGGTTCGATGCGCCCGCCGATACCTGGGACGAGATCGTCGAGCAGGGCCTCGCCCTCACGCAGCGCGACGCCAATGGCAATGTGACGCGCTGGGGCTTTGCGCCCGGCAACAACAATCCCGCCCAGACCCTGCTGCCCTATTACTGGCAGGCCGGCGGCGAGATGATGTCGGCCGACGGCAAGACCGCCACCATCGACAACGAGGCGATGCGCCAGACGCTCAAATTCCTCCAGGACCTCGTGCATGTGCACAAGATCACCTCGCCGGAGATTTTCGAGAAGAGCGCCGACGCCTTCGTCGACTTCACCTCGGGTTCGGTCGCCATGATCGGCATGGGCGGCAATACCTATCCGGTCCAGCTCGATCGCGACTATCCCGAGATGGACGGCCAGTGGGCCCTCGCGCTCAATCCCAAGGGTCCGGAAAACCGGGATTCCTATTCCGGCTCGGGCTATTGGGGCGTGCTTTACGGCTCGCGGGATGTCAAGGCCTGCGTGGAGTGGATCAAGTTCCTGTCCTCGCCGGAAAACATGCTGCATATCAGCGAGGTGACCGGTGCCGTCAGTCCGCGCCGCTCGGTGATGGAATCGGACGCCTGGACCGTCCGGCCCTGGCAGGCGGTGATGGCCGATACGCTCAATTACGGCCATACCTCGCAGCACCCCAGCTCGGTGTGGAGTGCGCTGGCGGCGGTCGATGCGGGCGGCGTGCTCTACGACCTGGTCTATAATACCGTTATCGGCGGCGCCGATATCGACGCCGAAATCGCCACGGCCCAGGCCCGCATGCAGGCCGAACTGGACCGCGCCGACTGACACCTCCTCCCGAGGCGCCGGCCGGGGCAAGATCCCCGGCCGGCACGTTCGTTCCGATGCGACGGAGACCCGAGCCGTGACCCGGCAGAAATATATCTTTTGCTACCTCATGCTGGCGCCGGCGCTGCTGGTCACCGCGGCGCTGGGCATCTATCCGATGCTCTATTCGCTGTGGATGAGCTTCGTCGAATTCGACCTGCTGCGGGTCAACCAGTTCGGCACGCCCTTTGTCGGCATTGACAACTACCTGGCGGTTTTTGCCGATCCGCGCTTCGTGCAGACGGTGCTCAACACCGTGCTGTTCACGGCATTTTCTGTCGCCGGCGTCCTGGTTTTCGGCCTGCTGCTGAGCCAGATTCTCAACGGCAAATATCGGGGCCGCACCGCGCTGCGCATGCTGGTTTCGGTGCCCTGGTTCGTGCCTCCCGCCGTCGCCTCGGCGATCTGGATGTGGCTGCTCAACACCGACCGCAGCCCGATCAATTTCCTGCTGCAGGACATGGGCCTCATCACCTCGAATATCCGCTTTCTTTCCGATTCCACTACCTGGGGGCCGCTCAGCATACCGATGTTCTCCATCATCGCGGTGCGCGTCTGGAACGGCCTGCCCTTTGCCATCATCTTCATCCTCGCGGCGCTGCAATCCATCCCGGCCAGCCTTTATGAGGCGGCGGAAGTGGACGGCGCCAATCTGTGGCAGAAATTCTGGTACGTCACGCTGCCGCAATTGCGGCCGGTGCTGTCGATCCTCACCCTGCTGCTGGTAATCGGCGGGCTCGGCTCCTTCGAGATCAACTACATCATGACCGGGGGCGGGCCGCAGAACCTCACCAATATCATGGCGGTCTATTCCTACCAGCAGGCCTTCTCGTTCTTCCGGTTCGACCTGGCCTCAGCCGCCAGCGGCGTCATCTTCATCATGACCGGGTTCATTTCGGTCTTCTATCTGCGATCGCAGTTCAACAAGGGGACCCGATGACGGTGGTGCAGACAAATGCGGAGAGGCCCGCCCGCCTGCGGCCGGGCCTGTTCGAGCGCTTTTCGAGCATGAGCAAGGTCGATCTCTTGACCCGCATCCTGGTGGTCGCCGCCACGCTGGCGCTGCTGGCCTATATCCTGTTGCCGGTCTACTGGATGGTGAAAAGCTCGTTCCAGACCAATGGTGAAATCCGCGCCCTGCCGCCGGCCTGGATCCCGCAGGACTGGACCTGGCAGCCCTATCTCAACGCCAATCGGCTGATCCCGCTCTGGCGCTATGTGATGAACTCGCTGTTCGTCTCCGGCACGGCGGCGCTGCTGTCCACCATCATCGCCTGCTCGGCCGCCTATGTATTGGGGCGCTTCCGCTTTCCCGGCGCGACGCTGATCCTGGGGCTGATCCTGCTCACCAATCTGATCCCGGCGATCACCCGCGTCTTTCCGATCTATTTCTTCATCCAGAACCTCAACCTGCTCAACAGCTATGTCGGCCTGATCTTCGCCTATGTCGGTTTCTCGCTGCCCTTCGCCGTGCTGATGCTGCGCGGCTATTTCGAAACCGCGGCGCCGGCCGAGCTGGAAGAGGCGGCGATGATCGACGGCTGCGGGCATTTCGAGGCGTTCTGGCGCGTCATCCTGCCGGTCTGCCTGCCCGGCATCGCGGCGGTCGCCATCTTCACCTTCCTCAATGCTTGGAACGATTTCCTGTGGGCCAGCCTGCTGCTTAACCAGGGAGAGATGAAGACGATCCAGGTGGGTATCGGCGATTTCGCGCAGGAGGGCGGCAGCGTGCAGTACGTCAACGCCTACATGGCGGCCTGCGTGGTCGCCACCGTGCCGGCGCTGGTGGTCTTCGTGTTCGTGCAGCGCTGGCTGGTCGGCGGCCTCACGGCGGGCTCGGTAAAAACCTGAGGGGCGGCGCGCCGCCGGCCTTTTTCATCAAATCCGACGAGGGAACTGCGTCCATGGCCTCCATCACCATACAAGACGTTCGCAAAAGCTACGGCGCGGTGGAAATCCTGCACGGCGTGTCGGTCGATATCCCGGACGGCGAATTCGTCATCCTGGTGGGGCCATCGGGCTGCGGGAAATCCACCCTGCTGCGCATGATCGCCGGGCTCGAGGACATCAGCGGCGGTACCATCGCCATCGGGCAGAAAGTGGTCAACAACCTGCCGCCCAAGGCGCGCGACATTGCCATGGTGTTCCAGTCTTACGCGCTCTATCCGCATATGAGCGTGGAAGACAATATGGGCTTTTCGCTCAAGCTCTCGAAGGTTCCCAAGGCGGAAATCGCCGCCAAGGTCAGGGCGGCGGCCGAAATCCTGGGGCTGACGCCGCTGCTGGCCCGCAAGCCCGCGCATCTGTCCGGCGGGCAGCGACAGCGCGTGGCCATGGGCCGAGCCATCGTGCGCGACCCGGCGGTGTTCCTGTTCGACGAGCCGCTCTCCAATCTCGACGCGCAATTGCGCGTGCAGATGCGTGCCGAAATTAAGGCGCTGCACCAGCGGCTCAAGACCACCGTGGTCTATGTCACGCACGACCAGGTGGAAGCGATGACCATGGCCGACCGCATTGTGGTGATGAGCGAGGGCAATGTCGAACAGATCGGCGCGCCGCTGGATTTGTTCGACCGGCCGGCCAACCGGTTCGTCGCCCGCTTCATCGGCTCGCCGTCGATGAACCTGATCGAGGGCCGGATCGAGGGCAGTGGTGACGCGCCGGTTTTCGTCGCCGGGGCCCTGCGCCTGCCGCTCCCGACGGGGGCCGCCGTGGTGCCGGGCCAGGCGGTGACGCTGGGCTTCCGGCCCGAGCACGTGATGCTGGCCGCCGCGGGCGATAGCGCGCTGGCCGGCGAGGTGACGGTGGTGGAGCCCACGGGCACCGAAACCCTGCTGCACGTGCAGGTTGGGGACGAGACCGTGCTGGCGGTGTTGCGCGAGCGGCTGGCGGTGGTGCCGGGGGACCGGATTTTCCTCGCCGTCGACGGTGCGCAGGTGCACCTCTTCGATGCGGCGAGCGGCAACCGCCTCTAAAACATTTCCTCGTTCCGCCGGCAGCCATCAAGAGGCGGCGAGGGCGGCGAGGGTTTTTTCGATTTCGGCGAGGCCGGCGGGGGAAACGCCGCTTTGCGGGGCGATGGGGGCGCCGAAATCGTGGCCCTGCAAGGCGAGGGCGGCCTTGACGCAGGCGGCCAGATTATAGCGGGCGAACACTTCGTTGATGGCCCACAGGCGCTTTTGCAGCGCGATCGCCGCTTCCCAGCGTCGGGCACGGCACAGCTCGTAAAGCTCGACATAGGGGCGCGGGACGATGGAGGCGGGGCCGGCGAACAGGCCGCGGCCGCCGATCATCATCACGGCGACGGCGATATGGGCGGAGGCGGCGAAAATGTCGAGGTCGTCGCCGCAGCGATTGATGAGCGAGAGCAGCCGCCCGGTCTGGCCGGAGGCGTCCTTCAGCCCGACGATATTGGGGTGGCGCGCCAGCCGGGCGATCAGCTCCACCGTGAGGTCGGTGCGCTGGAAACTGGGATTGGTGTAGATGATCACCGGCAGGTGGGACTGGTCGGCGATGGTGGTGAAATAGGCTTCGACTTCCGCCGGCTGCAACGGAAAATAGGTTTCGAGCACCACCACGACGCCGCTGGCCCCCAACTGCTCGCAGGCGCGCAGCTGCGCCAGCGCGCCGGGGGTGGCGGCCGCCGAAATGCAGGGGATCACCGGCACGCGGCCGGCCGCCGCCGTGGTGACGATTTCAACGACGCGCCGCCGCTGCGCGGCGTCGAGATAGGCGAATTCCCCGGTGCTGCCGAGCGGGGTGAGGCCGTGCACGCCCTGGTCGATCAGGTGCCGGCAATGCGCGCTCAATGCGGCTTCGTCGATCTCGCCCGAAGCCAGCACCGGCGTCGCCAGATAGGGGATGACCCCGGAAAAACGCTGCATGCCGTTTCCTTCCGTCGCTGCCGCGGGGCGTGCAAATTCACGCGTAGTTCAGCACCAGGTGCTTGATCTCGCTCATTTCTTCCATGGCGTAGCGGGTGCCTTCGCGGCCGAAGCCGGATTCCTTCCAGCCGCCGAACGGCATGTTGTCGACGCGGTAGATGGAGACGTCGTTGACGATGAGGCCGCCCACGTCCCAGTCCTCGATCGCCTGCAGGGCAACGCGCAGATCGCTGGTGAACAGCCCGCCCTGCAGGCCGTAGCGGCTGTCATTGGCGCGCCTGATGCCCTCTTCCAGCGTATCGAAAGGGGTGACGGTGAGCACGGGGCCGAACACCTCCTCGGCCTCGACCTTCATGTCGGGCGTGGTATCGGCGAGCACGGTGGGAGCGATGACGGCCGCCTGGCGCGTGCCGCCGGCCAGCACCCGGGCGCCGCCCGCCTCCGCCTCGCGGATCCAGCTTTCGATGCGGATGGCCGAGGCCTCGTCGATGACCGGCCCAACATCGGTGGCCGCGTCGAGCGGATCGCCCACCTTGCAGGCGGCGATCTTTTGCAGCAGCAAAGCGAGGAAGTCGTCGTGCACGGCGCGATCGACCAGGATGCGCTGCACGCCGATGCAGTACTGCCCGCCATAGACCACGCCGCCACGGACGCAGCGGGTGGCGGCCAGCTCGAGATCGGCGTCCCTGCACACGACGATGGCGCCGTTGCCGCCCAGCTCCAGCGCCACCTTCTTGCGGCCGGCGCGCGCCTTGACCTCCCAGCCGACGCGGGCCGAGCCGGTGAACGAGACCATGGCGATGCGCTCGTCCTCGACCAGCTGCTGGGCCAGCGGCACCGGGCAGTGGACGATGTTGAGGGCACCTTCGGGCAGGCCCGCCTCGTGCAGGATCTCGGCCAGCAGCAGCGAGGTGAGAGGGGTTTGCGGCGCCGGCTTGAGCAGCACCGCATTGCCCACGGCGAGCGCCGGCGCCACCTTGTGCAGGACGAGGTTGAGCGGAAAATTGAACGGCGTGATGGCGAGCACCACGCCGATGGGGAAGCGGCGGGAAATGCCGATGCGCCGCCGCATGGTCGAGAGCAGCGGCATGTCGGAATCGTCCAGCCGGATCGGCGCGCCGTCGGGGGCGGTCGACTGATAGGCGAAAACCTCGGCGTCCATGTCGAGGGGCACTTCCTCGCCGGAGAACCGCCGGGCCTCGGCCGCGGCATTGGTGAGGTTGAAGATCGAGCGCGCCACTTCGCCGCGCGCGTCGTAGAGCGGCTTGCCCGCTTCCGAGGCGATCAGGGTAGCAAATTCCTCGCGCCGGGCGCGCAGCAGCTCGGCGGTGCGGGCCAGGATATCGGCGCGCACGAAACGCGGCAGGCGCCGCATGATGGTCGCCGCCGCTTCGGCCCGCTGCACCGCCGCTTCCACGGCCGCCGCGTCCGCGATGGGCATCTCGCCAATGACGGCACCGTCGAAGGGGGAGCGTATTACATCAGTGTTCTGGCGGGTGACCATATCCAAGTCTTTCGTCGGTGGGCGTTGTCGGCGGCAGTAAAATCATTGGATAGTGTTGTTGCAAGCGCCAAATATGTAACGTAACGTACTCATTTTGAGCACACGGAGAAGGCTGATGTCGCTGGCCCAATTGCGCTATTTCGTCGAAGTGGCGCGGCTCGGTTCGATCCGCATCGCCGCCGAGCGGCTCAACGTGGCGCCCTCGGCGATCAGCCGGCAGATCCAGAACCTCGAGGATCTCAGCGGCGTGCCGTTCTTCGAGCGGCATGCGCGGGGGGTGGTGCTGACGGAGGCGGGCGAAATCTACGCCGATTATGCCCGGCTGGTGCTGCAGGAACTGGAGCGGGCGCGGGCCGATATCGATGACCTGAAACGCCTGCGGCGCGGCGCGGTGCGCATCTGCAGCGTCGACGGCATTGTGGCAGGGCCGCTTTCGAGCGCCATTTGCAGCTTTCGCGCCGAATATCCCGACGTCACCTTCCGGCTGGTCTCCACCGGGGCGCAGACCGTGGCCAAGGCGATCCGCGACGGGGAGGCCGATGTCGGCATCGCCTTCCAGCCGCTCCCGGAGCGCAATGTCGTTTCGAGCTACCAGATCACCGATCCGCTGGTGGTGGTGGCGGCGCCCGGCCACCCGGTGGCGGAGCGCCGGCAGATCAGCCTAGTGGAGGCGCTGCGCCACCCGGTGGCGCTGCCCGATCCGACCTTCGGCATTCGCGGGCTCATCGACCGGCGCTGCGGCGAACTCAAGCTGTTGCCCGAGCCGGCGCTCGAAACCAATTCCATCGAGGCGCTGCGCGGCTTTGCGCGCTCGGGCGCCGGCCTCACCATGCTGCCCTTCCTCTCGACCAAGCGCGATGTCGACCTGGGACTGGCGGTCGCCGTGCCGCTGACCGACGCGCCGCTCAGCCAGTCGGCCACCCATATCTGCGTGCAGGAGAAGCGGCGGCTGCCGCTGGCGGCCCGCGAATTCGTCAGCCATTTGTCCAAGACCATGCGGGAGGCGCGCGAGGGCGCCTGAAGGGCGCGGCCACCGCGTTGGAAGGCCGTTCTAATTAATTCAACATTCTGTGGCTAAAATTGATCTTCTTGTAACGCAGCAAACTTGCTTAACTCCCGGGGTGAAGGGAAGCCGTTCCAGCTTTTGCGTGGACGGGGCAGGATTTTCCGGGGTGCTGGACGGTGCCGTTTTTCGTCCGCTGGGCGAACCGCCCGGGCCAGCAAGAATTTCCCGGCCCCTCGACGTCATCGTGCTGTAGCGTCTTCAATAGAACGGGAGGAAAAATTGTTGAAACTGCATAGGACGAAACGCCTTGCCGGCGCCGCCGCGCTGGGCTTCGGGCTGCTCATGTCGGTGGCGATGCCGGGCATGGCCAATGACGCGCTGCAAAAGATCCGCGTGACCATCCCGGTGCTCGGGATGAACTTCCTGCCGCTGTTCGCGGCCGTCGACAAAGGCCATTTCGCCAAAGAAGGGATCGAGGCCGAGATCATCATCACTTCCGGGGACGGGCCGGACGTCGACGCCCTCATCGCCGGCAGCGTCGATTTCACCGTCTCGACCGCCAACCGGCTGCTGATGAGCTACGAGCAGGGCAAGCCGCTGCTGGCCATCATGAACCTGGCCAACCGCAACGCCGTCGACTGCGTGATGCGCAAGGACGTGGCCGAGCGGCTCGGCATCACCGAGGACACGCCGCTGGAAGACAAGTTCAAGGCGCTCGAAGGGCTGCGCGTCGCCGGCACGCGGCCGGGCGCCTTCACCTATCTGGTGCTGGTCGACTACGCGCAGCGCGCCGGCCTCGTGCCGCAGGAAGACCTGCAGATCCTGGGGGCCGGCGGCGGCCCCTCGATGATCCCGGCGATCGAGAACAGCCTGATCGACGTCGCCTGCAATACCAGCCCGGCGACCGACACCATGGTGGAGCGCGGCTCCTCGATCATGTTCACCCACAACTCGGTGGGCACGGACGAGGAGTATAACGACTTCCTGTTCGAGCTGCTCTATGTGCGGCCCGAATTCGCCAAGGAAAACCCGGAGCTGGTGCGCAGCGTGGTGCGCGGCCTGCTGGCGGCCATCGCCGACCTGCACGACACGCCGGTCGAAGAGCAGCTACCGTTCCTGCGCGAGCGCTTCAGCGGCGTCGAGGACCAGATGCTGGTCGATATCCTCACCAATCTCAAGGATATCTTCCCGCGCGATGGGCGGGTCACCGAAATCTCGCTCGAAAAGGTCACCAACTTCCTGGTGGGCACCGGAGCGGTGCAGTCCGGCGCGCCCTACGAGGTGATCGCCAGCACCGAATACCTGCCGCAATAAACTTTCTCCGCTGCGCGTCCCGCCGGATGCGCAGCGCCGCTTCCCCTACCTGTCGAGGAGATTTTCACCGTGCCAGACGCCCTCAACCGCCAGAATCTCAATCCCGAAGGGCTGCACCAGCGCCGGGTTAACGACCTCCTGCTCTATTCGCACGCGGTGATCGTCGATCAGCCGCAAAAGCTGATCTTCATCTCCGGGCAGCTGGCCCGCGCCGCCGACGGCAGCATCGTCGGGGTCGGGGACATGCGCGCACAGCTGCGCAAGACGCTGGAAAACCTGCGCACAGCGCTGTTTGCTGCCGGCGCCGACCTGCGCAACCTCGTGCGGACCAATACCTACGTCACCGACATCGACGAATATTTCAAGCATGTCGACGTGCGCATGGAATTCTATTCGCACGCCATGCCCACCAGCACCACGGTCGAAGTCCGGCGCCTGGCGCAGCCCGAACTGCTCGTCGAGATCGACGCCATCGCGGCGCTTGGCTGAGGCCCGGGCGGCAGGGGGCTGCCCCGCCTCCTGCCGCGTCCCCGTTTCTCATGGAACCTGACACATGGCCCAACCCCTTCTTCGCCTCAAGAATCTGAGCAAGCGCTTCGTCACCAAGGACCGCGTCATCGAGGCGATCCGCGATATCTCGATCGACGTGGCGGCCGGCGAGTTCCTGACCATGGTCGGGCCCAGCGGCTGCGGCAAGTCGACCATCCTCAATATCGTCGCGGGGCTGATGCGGCCCAGTTCGGGCAGCGTCGAAGTCAACGGCGTGCCGATCAACGGGGTGACCCGCGATATCGGCTACGTCACCCAGCAGCACAATCTGATGCCCTGGCGGACGCTCATCGACAATGTGGCGTTCCCGCTTGAAATGGCAGGCGTCGCCAAAAGCGAACGCCACGACCGGGCGATGCAGCTGATCGGCATGACCGGGCTCGGCGGCTTCGAGAACGTCTATCCGCACGAGCTGTCGGGCGGCATGCGGCAGCGCGGCAACATCATCCGCACGCTGATCTATTCGCCCAAGGTCATCCTGATGGACGAGCCCTTCGGGCCGCTGGATGCGCAGACCCGCGCCATCCTGCAGGACCAGTTGCTCGAGCTGTGGGCCCATACCGGGGTCACCATCATCTTCATCACCCACGACCTGCACGAAGCCATCGGGCTGGGCGACCGGGTGGCGCTGCTCAGCGCCCATCCGGGCCAGCTGGTGCGGTTCGACCCGGTGCCGCTGCCGCGCCCGCGCGACATTTTCCGCATGCACGACAACCAGGAATTCCGACAGCTCTACGATTCCATCTGGAACGAACTGGAGCGCCAGGTGCTCAACAAGGAAGCTGCCGCATGAGCGAGAAAACAGCCCACGACACCGATATCTACGATCCCGATTTCGCGCGCCGGGCCGAGCGCACCTATCGCCGGCTGGTGCTGGGCGGCCAGGGGCTGTTGCTGGTCGGCATCCTGCTGCTCTGGCATTTCGGCAGCGGCGTCCTGTTCGATCCCTTCTACATGGGTTCGCCGCTGGGGGTGGCCGGCGTGCTGCTCGCCGACCTGACGAGCCCGCGCTTTTACAACGATCTGTGGGTGACCGGGGTGGAGATGGGCCTGGGCTATCTCGGGGGCGGCATCGGCGGCATCGTGCTGGGGGTGGCGCTGGCGCAATGGCGGCTGGCCGCCGATATCCTCGATCCGTATTTTTCCGCCCTCAACAGCATCCCGCGCATCGCGCTGGCGCCGCTGCTGGTGATCTGGTTCGGCATCGACCTGATGCCCAAGATCGTGCTGGCGGCGACGCTGGTGTTCTTCCTCACCTTCTATTGCACGCTTTCGGGCATCCGCGAGGTCGACAAGGCGCTGATCAACGTCGCCCGCGTCGTCGGCTCGACCGAGCGGCAGATCTTCCGCCACGTCATCCTGCCGGGCGCCTCGGCCTGGATCATCAGTGGCCTCAAGATGAGCCTGCCCTACGCGCTGATCGGCGTGATCGTGGGCGAATTCCTGATCGCCTCCAGCGGGCTGGGCTATCGGCTCAATGCCTACAGCACCAGCTACAATACCAATGGCACCTTCGCCATGCTGCTGGTGATGATGGCGCTGATGATGGGGCTCAACGCCCTGGTCAGCCTGCTCGAGCGGCGCGCCCTGCGCTGGCGCGGCGACGTGCTCGACCAGAACGCCGCCGCCTATTGACCCGGCCGCGCCCCGTGGCCCGCCGAACCGACAAGAGGATGACATGACCACCGACCCAACCCCCATCAGCGTGGCCGTTTGGCGCTCCGACCGGACGCAGCCCCTGCTCGACGGGCGGGCCGCAATCGCCGGCTATGCGCCGCGCTTCATCGACGCGCCGCTCGAGGATATTTTCAGCCGGGCGTTCGACCGGGGCGAGTTCGACGTCAGCGAGCTCAGCTTTTCCAACTATCTGCGCCTCACCGTGGCGGGCACCTGCCGCTACAAGGGCATTCCGGTGTTTCCCTCGCGCAGTTTCCGGCATGGCGCTTTCTATGTGCGGGCGGACGACAGCATCAGGGAGCCGGGCGACCTCATCGGCCGGCGGGTCGGGGTGCGCGAATATTCGATGACCGCGGCGCTGGCCGCGCGCGGCGCGCTGCGCGACGGCTTTGGCATCGACACCAACCGCTTCAAATGGGTGGTGGGTGATGTCGACGAGGTGGAGCGCGACAAGATCGTCCTGCCGGTGCTCTACAAGGAAATCGAGATCGAGGCGCTGGCCCCGGGCGAGCTGCTGATCGAGCGGTTGCTGGCGGGCGATATCGACGCCATCCTCGCCTATAAGCCGCCGGTGGAGTTGCAGGCGGCGCAGCCGCGCATCAGGCGGCTGTTCGCCGACCACGCGGCGGCGGAGCGCGCCTTTTACGCCGAGCACGGGGTGTTTCCGGTCATGCACCTCATGGGGGTGCGCAACGACCACGCGGCGGCCGATCCGGGGCTGGGCCGCGCCGTCTATGACGGTTTCGTCAAGGCGCAGGCGCTGGCGCTGGAGGATCTGTTCTACGAGCAGGCCCTCAAGATCTCGCTGCCCTGGCTGGGCGAGGCGGTGGCCCGGACCGTTGCCAGCATGGGGCGGGATTTCTGGCCCTCGGGGCTGGCGGCCAACCGCAAGGTGCTGGAGCGGATGATCGACTGGTCGCTGCGCGACGGCATGATCCCGCACGCGCCGGCGCCCGAAGAGCTGTTCCTTTCCGGCCTCGGCGACAGCTGAGCGGGCGCCGGCCCGCGCCTCAGCCGGCGCGCGGGTCGGCGACGGCGGCGTCCAGCTCGCGCTCGAGGCGGGCGGCTTCTTCCACCTTGGGGGTCGAGAAGCGCGCCAGCAGCAGATAGGCGACGGGCGTCAGGTAGAGCGTCGAGATGGCGGCAAAGGAAAGGCCGCCGACCATGACCCAGCCCAGCGCCGCCCGCGCCTCGGCGCCGGCGCCCGAGGCCAGCACCAGCGGCAGGCCGCCCACGATGGTGGCGATCATGGTCATCATCACCGGCCGCAGGCGGATATTGGAGGCTTCCTCGATAGCCTCGCGCACCGAGCGGCCGCGGTCGCGCAACTGGTTGGCGAATTCGACGATGAGAATGCCGTTCTTGGCCATGATGCCGACCACGAGGACGAGGCCGATCTGGCTGAAGATGTTGAGGCTCCCCCCGGTCACCAGGATGGCATAGAGCCCGGCGGCGATGCCGAAGGGCACGGTCGTCATGACGATGATGGCGCTCCAGAAGCTCTCGAACTGGGCCGCCAGCACCAGCAGGATGATGACGAGGGCAAAGCCGAAGGTGACGAGCAGCGCGTTGTTGGCGTCGCCCAGCGTCTTGGCCTCGGCCAGTGGCAGGATGGAGATGCCTTCGGAGAGCAGGGGGCCGGCGAGCTTTTGCAGCTCGGCATAGGCGTCGCCCAGCGCCAGGCCCTCCTCGAGGCTGGCCGAGACGCTGACGGCGCGGCGCTGGGCCTCGCGACGCAGCGAGGGCGGTACCGCCGATTCGGTGATGGTGGCGATGGTGGACATGGGCACGTAGCGCCCGTCGCCGGTGCGCACGAACAGGGTTTCGAGGTCGCGCGGGTCGTTGACCGGGTGGCTGGTCGAGACCATGCGCACCGAATAGGAGGTGTCGTTGATGAAGATGTTGCCGACATCGGCGCCGTCGATCATGGCCTGCATGGTGGTGGCGAGGCCGTTGATGTCGATCCCCAGGGCGTCGGCGCGGGCGCGGTCGACGGTGAGGGTCAGCTGCGGCTGCGTGGTGTCGAAATTGACGTCGACGCGGCCGAAGCGGCCATCCGCTTCCAGCACATCGGCAATGGCCTCGGCGGTCTGGGCCAGCACGGCGTAGTCGGAGCCGGCCACGGCAAATTGCAGCCCGGAGCCGCCGCCGCGGATCCCCAGGCTATTGCCCTGGCGGACAAAGGCCCGCACCCCCGGCACGCCGGCCATCAGCCCGGTGACCTCGGCGGCGATTTCCTGCTGGCTGCGCTCGCGCTGTTCCCAAGGGGCGAGCGTCAGCGTCATGAAGCCGCCATTGCCCCAGCCCGAGAGCACGAACAGCGAGGTGGCCTCGCCACTCGCGAGATAGGGTTGCAGCATGGCCTCGACCTGCCCGAGCCGGGTGCGCACGAAATCGAGGCTCACCGTATTGGGCGCCGAGACGGAAATGCTGACCATCGAGCGGTCCTCGGGCGGAGTGATCTCCTGGCGGATATGGCCGAAGACGAAAAAGGCGGAGCCGGCGAACAGTGCCGCGAGCAGCAGCACCACGGCGGGATTGTGCAGCGCGACCCGCAGGGTGACGCGGTAAAGCCCGCCAAAGGCGCGGCCGAGGGCGCCGATCGGGCCGCCGCGCCCGCCCTCGCTGCCGTCGTCCCTGAGGAAGCGCGAGGCGACCATGGGCCCCAATGACAGCGCGACGATGGAAGAGAGCAGCACGGCGATGGCGAGGGTGAAGCCGAATTCGCGGAACAGCTGGCCGGTCTGGCCTTCGAGGAAGGAGAGGGGCACGAAGACGGCGACAAGGGTCAGCGTGGTGGCGACCACGGCGAAGAACACTTCCTGGGTGCCGAGCACGGCGGCGGCGCGCGGGCCGGCGCCCAGATGCTTGCGCCGCACGATGTTCTCCAGCACCACGATGGCGTCGTCGACCACGAGGCCGGTGGCCAGGACCAGCGCCAGCAGGGTGATGATGTTGAGCGAAAAGCCGAACACATACATGCCGGCCACCGCCCCGAGCAGCGCGACGGGCATGGAGAGGGCCGGCACGATGACGGCGCGCCAGTCGAGCAGGAAGAGGTAGATGATGACGATGACCGCCAGCAGCGCCACGACCAGCGCGATCTCCACCTCGTGCAACGCCCCCTCGATGAAGACCGCGTCGTCGCTGGAAATCTTGACGTCGACGCCGGCGGGCAGCGTCTGGTTGAGGGTGTCGACGGCGGCGTGGACGGCGCGGGAAATGTCGATGGTATTGGACTGCGCCTGGCGCACGATGCCCAGCCCGATGCCCGGCCGGCCATCGGCGCGGATCGAGGAGGTGCTGGCGGCGGCGTCGAAGACCACGGTGGCGACGTCGCTGAGCAAAGTGCGGTTGCCGATCGGCAGGCGCTCGAAATCGGCGGGGCTGGTCACCTCGGCGATGGCCCGCACGGAAATGTTCTGGTTGGGGCCGTTGATGGAGCCGGCCGGCGCGTCGAGGGCGATGGTGGCGACGGCGTTGCGCACATCGGCCACGGTGAGGCCGCGGCTGGCGAGCTTGATCGGGTCGACGTCGATCTCGAAGCTCGATTGCCGCGTGCCGTAGACCTGCACCTCGGCCACCCCGTCGATGGCGCCGAGCCGTTCGGCGACGATGGTTTCCACCACCTCGGACAGGGCGGCGACGCTCAGCGTCTCGGAGGTGACGGCCAGCTGCATCACCGCCTGGGCGTCGCTGTCGGACTTGAAGATGACCGGGTCGTCGGCGGCCTCGGGCAGGGAGCGGGTCACCCGGCTCAGCGCGTCGCGGACATCGGAGGTGGCGATATCGAGATTGGTGCTCTCGGTGAATTCCAGCGTCACCCGGCTGCTGCCCACCGACGAGCTGGAGGAAATGGCGGAAACGCCCTGCACGCGGGCGACGGCGCCTTCCACCCGGGCGGTGATCTCGCGGTCGACGGTTTCGGCGGCGGCGCCGCGAAAGCTGGTGGAGATCGACAAGACCGGCCGCTCGACGCTGGGCAGTTCGCGCACCTCGATGGCCAGGAGGGCCGCAAGGCCGGCCACCATGATGAGGGCGTTGATGACCACGGCCATGACCGGCCGGCGCACGAAAAGACTGGCCAGGGCCCCACCGCGTTCGTTCTGGCCGGCAATGGACATGGCGGGTTTTTCCTCAGCTGGCCGGGGTCGGCGGCGGGGCGGCGGCGCCCGGCCCCTCGAGCACGGTGACCGGCGTGCCTTCGTTGAGTTGCAGAATGCCTTCGGTGATGATGGCGTCGCCCGGCTCGAGCGCGGCGCGCACCAGCACGCCGTCGCTGTTGCGCTGCACGATCTCGGCCATGACGCGGGTGGCGACGCCGTCCTGGTATTTCCAGACATAGGAGCCTTCCGCCGACCACAGGATGGCCAGCGGATTGACCGCCGGATAGGTTTCGCCGGGGAAGTCGAGCGCCACCGAAAAGCTCATGCCGGCGCGCAGCACATTGTCCGCATTGGGAATCTCGGCCTGCACCTGCAGCGTGCGGCTGGCCGGGTCGATGCGGGTGTCGATGACCGAGACGTCGCCCCGGAAGCTGCGACCGGGCAGGGCGACGGCGCTGACGGTGACCGGCATGCCGGGGCGGATCTGGGCGGCGTAGCGCTCGGGCACCCAGAAATCGATGCGGATGGCGGAGGTGTCGTCGACCGTGGTCACGGCGGTCTGGGCGCCGACATAATTGCCCGGCGTGACGCGGATGAGGCCGATCGAGCCGGCGATCGGGCTGGTTATGGTGCGGCGCTCCAGCGCCAGCTCGGCGTTGCGCAGGGCCAACTGGGCGTTGGCATTGGCCAGTTCGGCCGCCGCCAGCGCGGTGCCGGCGACGACGTTGGAGCTGGCGAGGCCCGTGGTGCGCTCGAGGCTGGCGGCGGCGTCCGTGGCGGCGAGCTTCGCCCGGTCGTATTCGATCTGCTCGGCTGCCGCGTCGAAGCGGGCGATGACCGTACCCGCCTCGACCAGCTGGCCGGGGCGCACCAGCACCTCGGCCAGGGTGCCGGCGCTGGCCGCCATGACCGTGACGGAGCGCGCCGGCGTGCCCTCGCCGATGGCGTTGAGCGTATCGTTGATGGTGGTGCGCGTCACCGCGGCGGTGACCACATTGGTGGCGCGGCCACCCGGGCCGGCGCCGCGCCCGCCGCCGGGGCCCGCAGCCCGCGCCGCTTCGGCGTGTGGCGCCGGGCCGAAGGGCAGGACGATGCCGGCCCGGGCCAGCGTCTCGGGGGCGCCGGGCACGAAAAACAGCCAGGCCATGCCGGCGGCGAGGAGGATGGCGAGCGAGGCCAGGAATTGCCGGATCAAGCCAAACCTCGGGAGCGATTCAAGCACAGGGCGACGGATTCGCCGCAAAATCTAGCAGCGACAAGCCGGCGGCGACATTACAAAACGGTAACCTCGCGCCACTTTGTCCGGCGGTAGCCGGCCGGGCGGGAGCGGCTTACCCCGCCGCCGCGGGCCGCCCGGGTGCGGCGGCGGCAAACAGGGCGTCGTGGATGCGGCGTTCGGCCTCCATCGTATAGCGCCGGCGCAGCCCGTCCAGCACGGTCCACGCCGCGGCGGGCAAGGCGGCCGGCGGCGCCTGCGGGGCGAGGGCGAGGAGCGTCACGGCCAGGTCGTCCAGCGTCTCGGCCAGCGCCGCCTGGCCGGTCAGGGCGCTGGCGGCGGCGCCCAGCGCGGCGATCACCCGGGGGCCATCGGCATTGAGCCGCGCCAGCGCTGCCGCGATGCGCTGGTCGAGCCCGTCCATGATGTCGAGGGCCAGATGCGCCTGCTCTTCCAGTTCGCCGATCTGGCTGGCGCCGCCCCCCTCGGCGGCGGCACCGAAGGCGCCGGCCAGCGCGGCGGATTCGTCGAGCCGGGCCATGGCCGCCTCGGCCGCGGCGACGGTCTCGCCAGTCAATTCGCGCAATTGCGTGGCGATGACGGTCAGCGAGGCGCCGCGCGGCCCGAGCTGGGCGCAGCGGACGGCGGCGTTGAGGCTGACGAGGCGCATATTGGCCTCGATTTCCTGCACCGCCCCCACATGTTCGAGCAGGATGCGCACCGTGTCCTTGACGGCGCCGGCCACCGCTTCGAGCTTGGCGCGCTCGGCCTCGAAATCGTGCAGGATGGCGACGGCGGCGCCCAATTGGGCGCTGAGGCCGGCAATGGCCGAGGTGCGGCCGCCATCGCCGCCGCGAAAGTCACGGGCGCGGGCCATGATGATGCCGGCATCGGCGGCCAGTGCGGTCAGGTCCTGCTCGGCCTGCGCCACTTCGCCGGCGAAATCGGCGCCGGCCTCGGCCAGCAGGGCCTGGTGCAGGTGGACCACCGGGGGAACGATGGCGGCCTGGTCGGCGGGCGCGAGGGAAAATTCGGGGTCGGGGCGGTCCTCGAGCAGGTCGGCGAGGCTCGCAAGGCCGGCCTCGACGTGCTCGACGCGCTGCCGCGTGGCGTCGCCCACCTGCAGGGCCATGACGGCGCTGCCGATGCGGCCGACGATCTGGCGAGAGACGCGGCCGGTCTCGGCGCTGCTCTCGAGCGCGGCGGTGCGTTGCCCGTCCAGTGCGGCCAGCGTCGCCGCAAGGCTGCGCCCGAGGCCGGCGAGCGTATCGGCGTGGGCCGCCTCGAAGCGGGCGCGCTGGGCCGCGGCCCGGTCGAGCTCGCCCACCAGCTGGCGATAGACGCGGGCAAAATCCTGGATGGTGCGGCCGGCCGAGTCCGAAAGGGTGGCGATATCGGTGGTGAAGACGTCGAAATCGTCGCTGTCGCCGACGATGCCGGCGGCGGTGACCCGGGCATTGACCGAGACGATGCCCATCATCTTGACGGTGCGCCGCAGCTCGGCGATGGGGGCGCTGGCGGCGGCGACCACCTCGACCAGCCGGGCGAGGTCGGCCTTTTCCCGCCCAAAGGTCTGGGCCAGCGCCGCGGCGCGGGCGGCGACGGCGCTGAGATGGGCGCTGGCGCTCTCCACTTCCGGGCCGCTCAGCGCCGCGGGCAACGCCTCGAACAGCTTGCCCAGCGTATTGAGCAGCGCCGCGCCTTCGGTAAGGCGGATGCCGGCCGCGACGAAAGCGGCCTCGATCCGGTGGCGCGGCTGGGCGAGATCGTCGGCGATGCGGCGGATGGCCGCCGGTTCGGGTAGGGTCGTCATGCCTCTCCTCCGGCCCCGGCCTTGCGGCCGAAGGCAGTGATTTCCGCGGCGATCCGGGCGAGCGGCAGCACGCGCCCGGCGGCGCCGCGCTGGATCGCCTCGCGCGGCATGCCGAAGACCACCGAGCTGGCTTCGTCCTGGGCGATGGTGGGGCTGCCCATCTGGCGCATTTCGAGCAGGCCGCGGGCGCCGTCGTCGCCCATGCCGGTGAGCAGTACGCCCATGGCGTTGCGCCCGGCCGCCTGGGCGGTGGAGCGGAACAGCACGTCGACCGAGGGCCGGTGGCGCGAGACGTGCGGCCCGGCCTCGATGCGGACGGTAAAACGGCTGCCATTGCGCACCAGCAGCATGTGCAGATTGCCCGGCGCGAGCAGCACGCAGCCCGGCTCGACTGCATCGCCGTCCTCGGCTTCCTTGACGCGCAGGGCGCAGGTGGTGTCGAGGCGCCGGGCGAAGGCGGTGGTGAAGCGCTCGGGCATGTGCTGGACGATGAGAATGGCCGGGCTGGTCGCGGGCAGGGCTTCGAGCACTTCGCGCAGCGCCTCGGTGCCGCCGGTGGAGGCGCCCATGGCCACGATCGGCCCGGTGAGCGGCAGGCGGGCGATGAGGCTTTGCCGCCGGCTGTCCGAGAGCGGCGGCAGGATGGCGTCGGCGGAGAGCTTGGCCCCGACCTTGAGGGGCGGCGCCTCGGGCAGCGCCGCGTGCCGCATGCCGCGCAGCCTGGCCTGGGCGGCGGCCTTGGCGGCGTCGCAGATACGCATGCGCGATTCCTGCAGGAACTGGGCGGTGTCGACCCGGGGCTTGGCCACCACGTCCACCGCCCCCGCCTCAAGCGCGCGCATGAAGGTGTCGGAGCCGTCCTGGGCCAGGCTGGAGCAGATGACCACCGGAATGGGGCGCTGCGCCATGATCTTCTTGAGGAAGGTCAGCCCGTCCATGCGCGGCAGCTCGATGTCGAGGAAGATGACGTCGGGCACTTCCTGGCGGATGCGCTCGACCGCGATATAGGGGTCGGCGGCCGTCGCCATCACCTCCAGCTCGGGGTCGGCGGCGATGATGTCGGCCAGCGTGGTCCGCACCGAGGCGCTGTCATCGACGATGAGCACGCGGATTTTCTCACTCATTCGGGCCCGGTCCTCAGAGCTTCTGGAAAACGGCAGGCGCGATCTGCCGCATGGCGACCGCCGTGCCGATCATGGACTCGGAATGCCCAAGAAGAAGATAACCGCCGGGGCGCAGATGCCCCACGAGGCGCCCGATCACCGCCGACTGGTCCTGCTTGTCGAAATAGATCAGCACGTTGCGCAGGAAGATGACGTCGACGTCGCGGTCGTAGGGGTAGGTGTCGCGCATGAGGTTGAGCTGCTCGAAGCGCACCAGCCGGCGCAATTCGGGCACGATGCGCGTTTCGGGGCGCGGGCCGGCGCGGCGTGCCTGCATGACGTAGCGCGCCCGCGGGCCGGGCGGCACCGGCTCGAGCTGCTCGGCCGGATAGACGGCGCGCCGGCCGGTCTCGAGCACGTCGGTGGAAATATCGGTGGCGAGCACGGCGAAGCGGAAATCGCGGCGCTGCGCGGCCAGGTCGGCCAGCACCATGGCGATGGTATAGGGCTCGGCGCCGGTCGAGCTGGCGGCGCTCCACAGCTTGAGCAGCGGCAGCCGCTCGCGGCGCGCGGCCAGCAATTGCGGCACCAGGCGCTGGTGCAGCAGCTCGAAATGCTCGGGCTCGCGGTAGAAATCGGTCTTGTTGGTGGTGACGGCGTTGACCAGATGGGTCAGCTCGCTTTCGAGCCCCCCCTGGCGGAACAGATAGTGGCCGTAATCGGCGAAGCCCGGCAATTGCAGGGCGCGCAGGCGGCGGCGCAGCCGTCCCTCCACCATCAGCCGCTTGCCGGGCGGCAGCTTGATGCCGACCGCACGGCCGATCAGGGTGGAAATGCGCTGGAAATCCGCGTCGCCGAGATGGTCGTCGGCTTCGGGGCGAAAGGCGGGGGCGGGCACGGGCGAACTCCGGAACGGGCGGGGCAGGGGGCCGTATCGGTCCCCGGCCCGATGAGGCCTCAGGCGGCGCGGCTGGCGGGCAGCGGCGTGCTGCCCAGCAGGCGGTCGAGATCGAGCACGGTGACGAACTGGCCGTGGCGCCGGCCGATGCCCTCGATGACGCTGTCGGCCCAGCCGGCCGAGACCGCCGGCGGCGGGTCGAGCGCGGCCTCGTCGAGCACCGTCACCTCGAAGACGCGGTCGGCGCGCAGCCCCAGGGTGACGGCGCCCGCCGCGCCGTTGACGGCGAGCACCACGATCCGGGTGTTCTGCGTGTCGGGGGCGGCCTCGAGGCCCAGGGTGAGCCGCAGGTCGAGCACCGGAATACCGGTGCCGCGCACGTCGATCATCCCCAGCAGATTGGCCGGCGCCCGCGGCAGGCGGGCGATGGGCCGCATGTCGAGGATTTCGAGCACCTTGGCGACCGGCGCGGCGAAAATCTCCGCCGCGACCCCGATGGTGACATATTGGGCCTGCTCAGCCATGTCCGGCTCCGCTCAGGCCGCGCCGCGGCGGGTGAACTCGGCGTCGAGCTCGTCCTGGCCGTCGCCCAGGTCGAGATCGAAGCCCCCGCCGCCGGCGGCCGTCCGGTTCCGGGCCGGCCGTGCCGCCTTGGCTGGCGCCATGTGCGGCGCCTGGGCGAGGATTTCCTGCTTGAGGTCGCGCGGCGCTGTGGCAGCCGCCGTTCCGGCGGCCGGCAGCGCGCCCGCCTCGATGCGGAAGTAGCTGATGGCGGCCTGCAACTGCTCGGCCTGGCTCGCCAGCTCCTCGGAAGTGGCCGACATCTCCTCGGCCGCCGAGGTATTCTGCTGGGTCACCTTGTCGAGCTGCTGGATGGCGGTGTTGATCTGGGCGGCACCGGCGTTCTGCTCGCGGCTGCCGGCGGAGATTTCCTCCACCAGCTCGGCGGTGCGCTGGATATCGGGCACCAGCTTGCCGAGCATGTCGCCGGCCGATTGCGCGGCCTTGACCGTGGTGCCCGAGAGCGTCGAGATCTCGGCCGCCGCCGCCTGGCTGCGTTCGGCCAGCTTGCGCACTTCCGAGGCCACCACGGCAAAGCCGCGGCCATGCTCGCCGGCGCGGGCCGCTTCCACGGCCGCGTTGAGGGCGAGCAGGTCGGTCTGGCGGGCGATCTCCTGCACCACCATGATCTTTTCGGCGATGGTCTGCATGGCGGTGACGGCGTTGTTGACCGCTTCGCCCGAGGCGATGGCGTCGGCCGCCGACTGGCGAGCGATCTTCTCGGTCTGGCTGGCATTGTCGGCCGACTGCTTGATAGTGGCGGCCATCTGCTCCATCGAGGCGGAGGCTTCTTCGGTCGAGGAGGCCTGCTCGGTGGCGCCCTGGCTGAGCTGCTCGGCGGTGGCCGACATTTCCTGGCTGCCGGCGGCGACGTTGCGGGTGGCGGCGGTGACCTCGGCCACCACGTCGCGCAGCTTGGTGGTCATGGCGTTGAGCGCCTTGATGAGGTCGCCCACCTCGTCGTCCGACTTCGCCTCGGCGCTGGCCGAGAGATTGCCGCCCGCTACTTCGCCGGCCAGCTGCACGGCGCTGTTGAGGGCGCGCGAGATCGACAGCACGATCCAGGTCGCGGCGATGGCGGCGATGGCGATGGAGCCGATCAACAGGCCGATGAGGAACAGCCGGGTCTGCTCGTGCAGATTGTTGGCGTCGGTGAGGGCGTCCGCGACGGTCTGGCTGTTGCGGGCCACGACCCGGTCGAGCACGGCGATGGCCTCGGCGCGCAGCGGCGCTCCGATATTGTCGAGGATTTCGCCGGCATTGTACTGCGAGCGCTGGATGGCGATGGCGTTGCCCTTGTCCATGGCGGCGAACATGGCGGCGAAATCGTTGCGCAGCTGGGCGAACAGCCCCGCCTCGCCCGGCCCCACCTGGCGGCCCAGCTGGTCGATGCCGGGCTGGATGCGCTCCTGCACGCCGTCGAAATCGCCGTACCATTCGTCCTGCTTGGCCGGGTTGCCCGAGGCCAGCAGCACGTTGCGGTGCTGGCGGAAGACGTCGCTGGCGTCGAGGAACAGCGTGCTGGCCGTCTCATAGGCGGCGAAGGCCGCGGGGTCGCCGGCGCCGGCGCGCTGCGCCAGGGCCGGCAGCAGCTTGGCCATGGTGTTCTCGATGGCGGTGATCGCCGCGCTGCCTTCGGTGGTGGTGATGGCGAAGGCGGCGGTATCGGTATTCTTGATCGCCTCGGCCTGGGCGTCGCCGAGCGCCGACCAGTAGTTTTCGAGGACGCCGGCAAAGCCACGCATGTCCTCGATGTTCTCCTGGTTGGTGAAGGTCGCGGTCAGCGTCTGGGTGGTATTGCGCAGGGCTTCGTAGTTCTGCTCGATGGAGGCGTGCAGCGCCGCCAGTTCGGCGTCGTCCGTGCTCAGCACCATGGCGCGCATGTCGTTGGACAGTGCCGTGAGGTTGACCTCGATGGTCTTGAGCTGCTGGGAGCGGGCCACCGGGCCGTCGATGACGGTGGCCATGGACTGGTTGATGGCGCCCAGCCCCTGCAGGGCCAGGAACATGCTGATGCCGGAAAGCGCCACGACGGTGGTAAAGACCGCCGCAAGCTTTGTCTTGATGGTGAGTCTCACGGGGCAGACCTTTCTTCTGATGCCGCTGCGGACGCGCTTCTGCCGTCCGGTGTCGCAAAAATCCGTTCCATATTCGGGATGATGATGAAGCCGCCCTGGCGCTTGCCGATGCCGCGGACGAATTCGGGCCGCCAGCGCATGCCCACGCGGGGCGCCTCCTCGATGGAGGCCGCCTCGATGGTGGTGACGTCGTGCACCTTGTCGGCAAGGATGCCGGCAATGGTGGGCTCGCCGTCGATATCCACTTCCATGACGACGATACGGGTGTCGGCGTCGGGCTCGGGCCGCGCCATGCCGAACATGACGCGCAGGTCGGCGAGGGGCACGACGCGGCCGCGCACGTTGATGAGTCCGCCGACAAAGGCCGGTGCGTTGGGCACTTCGGTGATCGGCACCAGGTCGAGGATTTCCCGGACCCGGTTGGCTTCCACGGCGAACAGCTCGTCGTCGAGGCGGATGGTGAGCGCCGTCATCGGCGCCTGCTGGCCGCTCATGCCGCCCTCCCGGTCACGCCGCGGTCGACATAGGCCTGGCCGGACGCTACCAGATGCGCGGTATCCAGGATCAGCGCCACCGTGCCGTCCCCCAAAATGGTGGCGCCGGAAAACGACTTGATGCCCGAATGCAGCTTGGAGAGCTGCTTGATGACCGTCTGGTTGTTGCCGATGATCTGGTCGACCACGAGGCCCACCCGCCCCTCGCTCGAGGAGACGATGACTACCTTGGGGTGCGGTTCGGCCTCGGCGGGAATGCCGAACACCTCGTGCAGCCGCAGATAGGGCACGAGGCTGCCCCTGATATCGAGGAAGTTGCGGCCATGGGCGTGCGCCTCGATGCCGTCGGGCAGCTCGACGCATTCCTCCACCGCCGCCAGCGGAATGGTGTAGCGGCCGCGGCCCACCCGCACCAGCATGCCGTCGATGATGGCGAGGGTGAGGGGCAGGCGCAGCGTCGCCGTGGTGCCCTGCCCGGGGGTGGTGGACAACTCGATGGTGCCGCGCAGCCCGTCGATGGTGCGCTTGACCACGTCCATGCCGACGCCGCGCCCGGAAAGCGCGGTCACCGCGCCGGCGGTGGAAAAGCCGGGGGCGAAGACGAGCTGGTAGAGATCCTGGTCGGCCAGCTTGGCGTCGGGCGCGATGAGGCCGTTCTCCTCGGCCTTGGCGCGGATGCGGGCCGCGTCCAGCCCGGCGCCGTCATCGGCGACCGAGATGGCCACTTCCGCCCCCGAATAGACGGCCGAAAGGCGCACCACGCCCCGCGCCTTCTTGCCGGCGGCGGCGCGTTTTTCCGCGCTTTCGAGGCCGTGGTCGACGGCGTTGCGGATGAGGTGCACCAGCGGGTCGGCGAGGCGCTCGATCATGGTCTTGTCGAGCTCGGTGTCCTCGCCCGTGGTGATGAAGTCGATGGGCTTGCCCAGCTCGCCGGAAAGGTCGTGCACCAGCCGGCGGAAGCGGCTGAAAAGGGTGCCGATGGGCACCATGCGGATGCCCATGGTGGTGTCGCGTAGCCCCGAGGACAGCCGCTCGAGCTCCTCGGCGACGGTCTTGAGGGCGCTGTCGGCGCTTTGCCCGGCGATCTGGCTGAGCCTTGCCTGGGCAATCACCAGCTCGCCCACCCGGTCCATCAGCTCGTCCAGCCGCTCGGCTGGGACGCGCAGGGAGCTGGCGGCGTGGCGCTCGGCGGCCTCGGGACGCTCGGCGGCGCGCGGCGGCGCGGCAGGCGCCGGGGCAGCCGGTGTTTCGGCCTCTGGTTCCGGCTCGGCCGCCGCGGCGGCCGGGATGGCGACGATGGGTTCCAGCGACAGCTCCATGGCGTCGCGCAGGAAGAGGAAGACGTCGTCGACGGCGCTGCGCGGGTCGTCGGCCTCGATATCCACCCGCCAGCCGATATGGGGCGTTTCGGGGTCGAGCACGTCGAGCGCCGGGATGCGGCCGGTGAGCGCGGTAACCGTGGTGGGGCCGATCTGCGCCAGCTCCTCGAGCAGCAATTGCGGATTGGTGCCGTAGAGCAGCGCGTCGGCCGGCAGGTAAAATTCTAGCCGCCAGCGGCCGGCAGCGGCAGCAGGGGCGCTGGCGACGGGTGCGACGGGCGGTTCCGCGTCGGGTGCCGGCGGTGGGTCCGCTGTCGCCGGGTCGTCAGCCGCCAGCACGGTGCGCAGGCGCTCGAGGATGGCGGTGCCGCCATCGACCGGGGCATCGCGCGCCTCGATCAGGCGGTGGATATGGTCCTTGGCGTCGAGCGCCACGCCGATCAGCGCGGCATTGGCGCGGCTGTGGCCCTTGCGCACTTGGTCGAAGGCGGTCTCGAATTCGTGCACGAAGCCGGCCACCGCGGTGAAGCCGAACATGGCGCCCGACCCCTTGATGGTGTGCAGCGCCCGGAAGGCGGAATTGATGAGATCGGCATTGGCGGGGTCCTGCTCGAGATCGAGCAGCCCGGCTTCGAGCTGGTCGAGCAGTTCGCGCGCTTCCTGGCGAAAGGTCTCGCTGGGGTCCGAAACGTTCATGCGCCCGTCACCTTCCTGATGATGGCCAGCAACTGGTCCTGCTTGAAGGGCTTGACGATCCAGCCGGTGGCGCCCGCCTCCTTGGCCTGGCGCTTCAGTTCGTCGTCGGACTCGGTGGTCAGCAGGATGATCGGCACCCCCTTGCTGGAGGGGTGCTGGCGGTATTTGCGAATGAACTCGATGCCGTTGAGCACCGGCATGTTGAGGTCGGTCAGGATGGCGTGCACCGTGTGGGCCGTGGCCATGTCGTAGCCTTCGGCGCCGTTGGCGGCCTCGATGACGTCGAGCCCGGCGGCGCCCAGCGTCATGGCCACCATCTGCCGGATGGACGCGGAATCGTCGATGGTGAGGATGGTCTTGCTCATAGGGAGGCTCCCGGGCGGACTGCTGCCGGCTGATCGATGGCGGCGCGCCAGAAGCCGGCGTGCTCCTGGTCGGGCGCGAGGAAGCCGGCTGCGTGCAGGACCGCGTCGAGCGGACCGCCCAGGGGGGCGAGCAGCGCCAGCGTCTTGCCAGCGGCCCGCGCCGCCGATGCGGCCGCCAGCAGCGTCTGCACGGTGGTCACGTCGGCTTCCGTCAGGGTCTGGGTGTCGATGTCGATATGGTCGTGGTCGGCGATGGCCTGGCGCAGGGTCGCGGCGATGGCCTGCGCGCTCCTGATGCCTGCATCGCCCGTCAGCACGAGCATGTGGGAAGGTTTTCCGGTCATGGGCACGACCGGAGCCAAGCATTACGGGATGACATTCTGTCTTCCTACCGCGGATGATTACCGGAACTTCGGTGGCGAAAAGGCTGGTTACGGGACCTCAGTCGCTAAGCTGCTTCTGCTGCCAATACTGTGCGCCGTATTCCCATCCGGCTGGATAATATACTTACAGCCATGGCTTAACCTTTGGTTACGCCCACAGCAATTTTCCGGAATATCCGTAAAGTTGTATTTACTATGTTATTTCAAATATAACTATATAATTTTTCCATCTGTAGAATCGAGAGTGAATCGATCTGAATCCAACCCGAATCCAGGGCGCTTGACTCGGAATCGAGGCGCAAGCATTCGAATCGCTATATTTGAGGATTCACTTGTGTAGCGCCGCGCGCGGCGCATGGCGCGCGGACCGGCATTGCCGGTCGGTCACTAAAAGCGGCGGGGAGGGGTGGTCGCGCCTCGCGGGGCGGACGGCCGGGCTACATGATGGCGGTGATGGCCGGCCACTGGGCGCGGAAGGCCGCCACGCAATCGGGGTCGAAATGGCTGCCGCTGCAGCGCAGGATTTCGGCATAGGCCTGGTCGATGGGCCAGGCGGCCTTGTAGGGCCGTTCGGAGCACAGCGCGTCGAACACGTCGGCCAGCGCCACGATGCGCGCCTCGATCGGGATGGCGGTGCCCGCCAGCCGGTCGGGATAGCCGGTGCCGTCCCAGCGCTCGTGGTGGCTCTGGGCGATGCGCTCGGCGGTGCGGATGAGCTCGGAGGTGCCGCGCTCGAGGATGCGCGCGCCGATGGTGACGTGCTCGCGCATCCGGGCCATTTCCTCGGGCGTCAGCTTGCCGGGCTTGGACAGGATAGCGTCGGCGATGCCGATCTTGCCGATATCGTGCAGCGGCGCCGCCAGGTAGACGATGCGGCAGCGCTCGGGCGGCAGGCCGATGCCCTCGGCGATGAGCCGGGAAATCCCGGCGACGCGGGAGACGTGCTCGCCGGTGTCGCCGTCGCGATATTCGATGGCGCGGGCCAGCCGGTAGATGATCTCCTCCTCGCGCGCCAGCAGGTGGGCGGTGGCGCGCTCGACCTCGCGGGTCAGCCACTGGGCGCGGTCGGCCAACTCCACCTGCGCCTGGCGCAGGGCGAGAAGATTGGCGACGCGCGCCTGCAACTCCGTCGGATCGAAGGGCTTTTGCAGGAAATCGGTGGCGCCGGCCCGGATGGCCTCGATCCGCACGCTGTTGTCGAGGTCGGAGGTGACCATGATCACCGGCACGGTCCGATAGGCCGGGCGCGCCCTGAGGGCGGCGGTAAAGTCCACGCCGTCCATGCCGGGCATGATATGGTCGACGATGACCAGGTCGTACTGGGTGCGGTCGCATTTTTCGAGCGCGGCGACCGGGTCGAGGCAAAGCTCGACGGTGCCGGCCTTCGCCGCTTCGACGATATGGCCGATCAGCGCCAGGCTCGACCGGCTGTCGTCGACGACCAGCAGACGCATTTGCGATGTCTCCGCCCCCAATTGTCCTGAAAATAGGACCGAACCGGTTAGGCGAGGTTTAACGCCGGGGCCGCTGTCGCCGGCGGCACTCCGCCAAGATGAGGCTGGCGCCGGCGCCGTCTTTGCCCTATCTCCCCCGGGGAGGGCCGGGCCGTGGCGGTTCGGCAGGGTTGGAGGATCGTTCATGTCTGCCCAGACCCCGACGCACCGTCTCACCACGCGCGACATCGCCGCCATGCGGCGGCGGGGCGAGGCCATTGCCATGCTGACCGCCTACGACGCCACCACCGCCGCGCTGGTCGACGCGGCCGGGGTGGACATGATCCTGGTCGGGGACAGCCTGGGCAATGTGGTGCTGGGCCACGAGACGACGCTGCCGGTGACGCTGGACGACATGGTCCGCCACGCCGCGGCGGTCAAGCGCGGCTCCGCCCGGGCCATGGTGGTGTGCGACGTGCCGTTCGGCGCGGCCACCGACCCGGAGACGGCGCTGGCGAGCGCGGTGCGCATCATGAAGGAAACCGGGGTGGGGGCGGTCAAGCTCGAGGGCGGGCTGGCCATGGTGCCGACCATCGAGCGGCTGGTGGCGCAGGGCATCGCGGTGGTGGGCCATATCGGGCTGACGCCACAGGCGGTGCACCAGATGGGCGGCTATTTCATGCACGGCAAGGACGAGGCCGGGGCCAACCGGCTGCGCGCCGAGGCGAAAGCGCTGGAAGCGGCGGGGGCCTTTGCGGTGGTGCTCGAATGCGTGGTGCCGGCGCTGGCCGCCGAGATCACCGGCGGGCTCGCCATTCCCACCATTGGCATCGGCTCGGGCTCCGATTGCGCCGGGCAGGTGCTGGTGGTCAACGATCTCATCGGGCTCAGCGTGGCGCCGCCGCCCGGTTTCGTGCACCCCAAGGCGGATGCGGCGGGGCTGGTGCGGCAGGCGGTGGGCGCCTATGTGGCCGAGACCAAGGCAGGGAGCGGTTCCATCGCGCTGGCGCGCGGGGCCGAGTGAGGCATGGCCAATATCCTCTTCGTTATTTCGGGGTCGATCTCGGCCTACAAGATCGCCGACGTGGTTTCCGAGCTGGGCAAGGCCGGCCACCAGAGCCAGTGCCTGCTGACGCGCAGCGCGGCGCAATTCGTCAGCCCGCTGGTGCTCGAAACGCTCAGTGGCCGGCCGGTGCGCACGGCGCTGTTCGGGCCGGACGTGTCGGGCACCGAGCATATCGAGCTGGCGCGCTGGGCCGACCTGGTGGTTGTCGCGCCGGCGAGTGCCGACATCTTGGCGCGGCTGGCGCTGGGGCTGGCCGACGATCTCGCCGCCACCGTGGTGCTGGCCACCGAGGCGCCGCTGCTGCTGGCGCCGGCGATGAATACGGTGATGTGGGAAAAGCCCATCGTGCAGCAGCATCTCGAAACGCTTGTCGGGCGCGGTGCCCGGGTGGTGCCGCCCGCTTCCGGGCTGCTGGCCTGCGGCGAAGTGGGCATGGGCAAGCTCGCCGCGGTGAGCGCCATCGTGGCCGCCATCGAAACGGCGCTGCGGCCGGCGGCGCAACCCCTTGCGGGGCAACGCATTCTCATCACCGCCGGGCCGACGACCACGGCCATCGACGCGGTGCGCTACATCACCAACCACTCCACCGGCAGGATGGGCGCGGCCATGGCCGAGGAAGCGCTGCGGCGCGGCGCGGCGGTGGACTACATACTGGGCGTCGACAAGGGCGTGGTGCGGCCGGTGCCGCCGCCCGGCAGCGCGGGACGCTTCACCCTCACCGAGGTGCGCAGCGCTGAGGAGATGGCGGCGGCGGCGCTGGAAAAACTGCCGCTGGCGCAAGGCGTTGTCGCTACCGCGGCGGTGATGGATTACGCGGTGGCCAGCCCGGCTGCGGGCAAGATCAAGCGCGCCGCCGCCGCCATCGCGCTCGACTTCGTGCCCTCGACCGACGTGCTGGCGACGCTGCGCGGCGCGGCAAAAGGCCAATGGTTCCTGGGGTTTGCGGCCGAAACCGACGCGGTCGAGGCGCATGGCAGGGGCAAGCTCGACGCCAAGGGGCTCGATTACCTGTTCGCCAACGAGGTGGCGCGACTGGGGGCGGCGGGCCGGACCGGCTTTGCTGTCGACACCAATGCCGGGGTGCTGCTGGCGGCCGGCGGCGGGCGGCACGAGCTGGCGCTGGGCAGCAAGGCCGAGATCGCCCGGCAGATCTGGGATATCATCGCATGACCTTGATTTTACAGGACAAAACGGCGCTGCGCCAGTGGCGCGAGGCGCTGCCGGCGGGCCGGCGGGTGGGCTTCGTGCCGACCATGGGGGCGCTGCATGCGGGGCATATGAGCCTCGTTACGCTGGCGCAGCAGGAGGCCGATCCGGTGGTCGTGTCGATTTTCGTCAACCCGCTGCAATTCGGGCCGAACGAGGACCTGGCGCGTTATCCCCGGCCGCTCGACGCCGATATCGCCAAGCTGGAAGCGGCGGGGGTGACGGCGCTTTTCCTGCCGTCCGTGCCGGACATGTACCCGCCGGATGCGTCGACTTTCGTTGAAGAATCAATGGTTTCCGGGCCGCTCTGCGGGGCGGAACGGCCGGGGCATTTCCGCGGCGTGCTGACGGTGGTGCTCAAGCTGCTGCAACTGGTGCGGCCGCAGCTGGCGGTGTTCGGGCAGAAGGACGCGCAGCAATGCGCGGTGATCGAGCGCATGGTGCGGGACCTCGATATCCCCGTTACCATTCGCCGCGGACCGATCGTGCGGGAGGCGGACGGGCTGGCGCTGAGCTCGCGTAATGTCTATCTCTCGCCTGCCGACCGGGCGGCGGCACCGCTTATTTATCAAAGCCTTAAGGCGGCCGCGGCGGCCCATGCGGCGGGTGAGCGGGACGCGGCGGCGCTGGCACGGATCGGGCTCGACGTGCTGGCGGGCGCGGAGCGGATCGAGCCGCAATACTGGGAGGCGCGGCACCCCGAGAGCCTCGCGCCGCTGGTTGAGATCGGGCCCGAGGGGGCGCTGCTGGCGGTGGCCGCGCGGCTGGGCCAGACGCGGCTCATCGATAACGTATTGTTAACTTCCGGCGCCGCCGCGGCGGCGTAAGCGCTAACGGAGGGCCAGCTTTTTCGGCCCCTTGAGCGCGTGCTCGCCAAAATAGCGCAGCGGGCGGATTTCATAGGCGCCGGCGCCGGGATTGGCGACGGCCAGTTCGCGGGCAAAATCCAGCGCCTCGTCCATGCTGTCGCAGTCGGCGACGTAAAAGCCCAGGAACTGTTCCTTGGTTTCGGCGAAGGGCCCGTCGAGCACCACCGGGTCGCCGGCGTTCTTGCGCAGCGTCCGGGCCTCGTCGGTGTTCCAGAGGCGCACCACCGGGCCGAGCCTGCCCTGGTCCTCCATTTTCGCCTGCACCGCCGCCAGCCGCGTCATGCAGGCCTCGTCCTCCTCGCGCGTCCAGGACGCGACGGCCTTTTCGTCGTTGTAGCACAAAATGGCGTAGAGCATTTTTCCGTCCCTTCCGGCATCGAGGCGGGGGACTATGCCTTCGTGCGGCCGATCAGGCAACGGGGGGCCGCGCCTGCCGGGCGATGGTGAGGGTGGCGCCGATGGAGGCAGCGATGATGGCGGCGATGCCGCCGGCCTGGATCGGCGCCAGCCGCTCGCCCAGGATAAGCAGGCCCGACAGCACGGCAAAGGCCGGCTGGGCGCTCATCAGGATGCCGAAGAGGCGGGCGGGGATATGGGGCAGGGCCGCCATGTCGAGCGCATAGGGGATGGCGCTCGAGAGCAGCGCGACGGCGAGGCCCAGCGGCAGGATGGCCGGATCGAAAAGGCGCGTGCCCGCCCCGGCGAGGCCGAAAGGGGCCACCAGCAGCGCGGCGGTGCCCACCCCGAGCGCGGCGATATGGGGACCGCCGCCGGTGCCGGCGCGCTGGCCGAAGACGATATAGCCGGCCCAGCAGGCGCCGGCGCAGAGCGCCAGCCCGACGCCGAGGCCGGAAATGGCGCCGCCCGTAGCGCCCCAGGGCAGCAGCAGGGCAAAGCCGGCCACGGCGAGCACGACCCAGAGGACGTCGAGCAGGCGCCGCGCCCCCAGCAGCGCCACGGCCAGCGGCCCGGTAAATTCCAAAGCCACGGCGATGCCGAGCGGAATGTGCTCGAGCGCGGCGTAAAAGAACAGGTTCATCGCCCCCATGGCGCCGCCATAGAGCAGCACGGCCCGCGCCTGCCGGGCGTCGAGCCGGTGCCGCCAGGGCCGGAAGACGGCAATGAGCACGATGGCGGCCAGGGTCAGCCGCAGCGCGGTGGCGCCGGGCGCGCCGACCAGCGGGAATAGCAGCTTGGCAAAGCTCGCCCCGGTCTGGGTGGCCGCCATGCCGAGCGTGACGAGCAGGACGGGAAGGAGAACGGACTGGGGCCGCACGGCAGGAGCTTTCGCGAGAAGGGCAGGGCGGGTGTAGCAAGCTTTTGCCGGCCTGCCTATCGGGCGGGTGAAGGGGGCGCGGGAGTTGGAGTGGGGGGGGGTGCTATCCGGTTGCTGGCGGGTTTACAAAACTACCGGGGTTGCCTTCTGGCGGGGCCCGTGGGGTGGTCGGGGAGCCCTTGCTGCTGTGGTGCGTGCGGGGAGTGGCCCGCGGATCGGGTCCGCGGGCAGCGCTGGTGGGGGTGGGGTTTGCGTGGTTGTGGGGCGGGGTTTTTGGTTGTTTCCGCCGGGTTATTGCCGCGAAAGGGGGCTAAACAGAGGTCCCCGCTTTCGCGGGGATGACGGCCTTGAGGCGAGGGGCTGGACGCGCTTTTGTCACGCTCTCCGGGGCTGCCCACGGGCGTGACCCGTGGGCCGGTTGGGGAGCCCTTGCGGCTCTGGTGCGTGCGGGGGGTGGCCCGCGGGTCACGCCCGCGGGCAGCGCCGGTGGGGGGTGGGGTTTTTCGTGGTTGTGGGGCGGGGTCTTGTGGTCGTCCCACCGGGTCCTTGCCGCGAAAGGGGCACCTCCTGCTATCCCTCGCGGGGCAAACAGAGGTCCCCGCTTTCGCGGGGATGACGGGGTGGGGCAGGGGGATTGGGCGCGCTTTTGTCACGCTCATCGAGGCTGCCCACGGGCGTAACCCATGGGCCATTTTCGGCAAGCACCGAGGCGGTGGGGACAGGGGGTTGGGCGCTGTTTTGTTGCTCTGGTGCTGGAAAGGGTCCAGGAGGTCAGGGGGTCAGGTGAGGGCGCCGATGACGGCTTCGATGCGGCGTTTCATGGTCATCGCGTCGAAGGGCTTGATGATGTAGTTGTTGACGCCGAAGGAAATGGCTTCCTTGACCTGCTCCTTGTCGGAGCGGCCGGTGGCCATGATGAAGGGCATGGCCTGGGTGCGCGGGTGCTTGCGGATCACCTTGAGCAGGGTGAGCCCGTCGATGTCGTCCATGTTCCAGTCGGAAATGATGAGATCGACATTGGTCTTTTCGAGCTTGCCCAGGGCGTCGCGCCCCGATTTGGCTTCGATGATTTCCTTGAACCCGAGTTGGGTGAGAATGTATTTGGCGATGCCGCGCATCGATTGCTGGTCATCGACGATCAGGACGCTGACAGCGCTTGCCTTGGGCATGGTGTTCTTACCTTACTCCGCGCCAGGGAGCTTTCTGGCTCCCGTACTTGTGGCGAACTCTAGGCAGCAAGGAGTTACAAATCTCTCAATCGGGAGCGGCGCATTGCGCCTTATGGCTCACGCCGAGGGCTTGAGTTTCGCAAGCGCGCTGGCCAACCGGGCGGCGATCTGCTCGACCGGCGCCTGCTCGACCACCGCGCCCTCCTCGAAGGCGACGCGCGGCATGCCGTAGACCAGCGCCGTCGCCTGGTTCTGCCCCAGCGTATAGGCGCCGGCCTCGCGCATCAGCCGCAGGCCCCGGGCGCCGTCGCGGCCCATGCCGGTGAGGATGGCGCCCACCGCCAGCCGGCCCACCGTGCGAGCCACCGATTCGAACAGCACGTCGACGCTGGGCCGGTGCCCGCTTTCGAGGCTGTCCTGGCCCAGCCGGCATTTGAGCTGCCCCGAGGAGCGCTCCACCCGCAGGTGATAGTCGCCGCGTGCGACATAGGCGTGCCCCACTTCGAGCGGCATGCGGTCGGCCGCCTCCACCACCTTGAGGGTGCACAATTCGTCGAGCCGGGCGGCGAAGCGCCCGGTAAAGCCGGCCGGCATGTGCTGGGTGATGACCACGGGCGGGCAATCGGCGGGCAGGCTCGCCAGCACTTCGCGGATCGCCTCCACCCCGCCGGTGGAGGCGCCGATGGCCACCAGCGCCCCGGCGGGGGCGGCGGCGGTGCGGATGGCGATCTTCTGGCCCTGCGGCGCCTCGGCACGGCTGACCGAGCGGCCGCGCACGTCCGAGCGCGCCGCGGCGCGGATCTTGTCGCGCAGGCCAGCGCCGAAGGCGTCGAGCCCGCCGGCGAATTCCGCGCTGGGCTTGGCGACGAAATCCACCGCTCCCAGCTCGAGCGCCAGCAGCGTCTCATTGGCGCCCTTCTTGGTCAGCGTCGAGACCATCACCACCGGGGTGGGCCGGAGGCGCATCAGCTTTTCGAGGAAGGCCAGCCCGTTCATGTTGGGCATTTCGATGTCGAGCGTCACCACGTCGGGATCGAGCTGCTTGATCTTCTCGCGCGCGTCGATGGGGTCGACCGCCGTGCCCACCACGGTGATGTCGTTGTCCCGCGTCAGCATGCGCGCCAGCACTTCGCGGATCAGCGCCGAATCGTCGACCACCAGGACCTTGATGCTCATGCCGCCCGCTTTCTGGCCGTTTCGCGCGCCTGGTAGATGGTCTTGCCGACGAGGCGGAAGCCCTCGCCGCCGCTGCCCAGGTTTTCCGAATGCCCGATATAGAGAAAGCCCCCCGGCGCCAGCAGCGCGCCGAGCCGGCCGAACACCGCCGCCTGGGTGGGCTTGTCGAAATAGATCGCCACGTTGCGGCAGAAGATGGCGTCGAACGGCCCGCGCATCGGCCAGACCGGCTCCATGAGGTTGAAGGGCTTGAAGGCGATGCGCTCGCGCACCGGCGCGGGGATGCGCACCGTGCCGTCCGGCCGCCGCTCGAAGGGCCGCGCCCGCTCCGGGGTCAGCCCGGCCACTTCGCTGGCCGGATAGACGCCGCGCGCCGCCTTGTGGATGACGGCGGTGTCGATGTCGGTGGCGAGGATGCGGAAATCCCAGCGCGCCAGCTCGGCATGGGCGGCAAGCAGGTCCATGCCGATCGTATAGGCTTCCTGGCCGGTGGAGCAGCCGGCCGACCAGATCCGCAGGCGGGTGCCGCGCGGCTTTTCGGCCAGCAGCTGGCCGACATAGGCGCGCAGATGCTCGAAATGGTGGTCCTCGCGGTAAAAGCGCGTGAGGTTGGTGGTGAGCGCGTTGATGAAATCCTGGCTGTCCTGCACGGTGCCGGCGCCTTCGAGGTAATCGACATAGGCGTCGAAGCTGGGCAGGTGCAGCGCCCGCAGGATCTTGCTCAGCCGCGAAATCACCAGCGTGCGCTTGGCGTCGCTGAGGGAAATGCCGGCGACCTTGTAGATCCGCGCCTTGATCCGCGCGAATTCGCGCCCGCTGAGGGAAAATTCTCCCTGATCCATTCTCGACCCCATCCGCCCGGCCGCTGCTGCGCCGGTCATGCCCTGGCCCGCCGGTCCGCCGGCGCGACCTCAGCCGCCCCCGGCGGGGGCGCGGCGATGCCGGGAACCGCGGCGATTGTCACGGCCCCATCCCTTAGATTGCGTAAATTATCGGCCAGCCCGGCGGTAATATTTTGCAGCGTTTCCGCGGCTTCCAGCCCGCGCAGCGCCTCGGCGCGGCCACGGTCGGCAATGGCGCGGACGTCCTTGGCCGAGCGGTTGGAAATCTGCGCCAGCTGGCGCACCTCGTCGGCCACCACGGCAAAGCCGGCGCCCTTGTCGCCGGCGCGCGCCGCCTCCACCGCGGCGTTGAGCGCCAGGAGATTGGTGCGGAACGAGACGTCCTCGATGGTGGCGGTCATGGCGTCGATCTCGGCCGTCAGGCGTTCGAGCTCCAGCAGCTGCGCCGCGGCTTGCCGCGCCGTCGCTGCGGCGTCGCCTGCCGCCGTGCCGGCCGTGTCGGCGCGCCCCAGCACCGCGGCGAGCCGGGCATTGGCCGCCGCGGCCCCGGCCTCGGCCGCCGCGAGCGCCGCCTGTGCCGTGCCGGCCGCCGTTTCGAGGGCGGCGGCGCGGCTCTCGAACTGCGCCAGCAGCGCCCCGACCGCCGCCAGCCGCTGCTCCAGCGCGGCGCGTGCCGCGCTATCCTGCTGTGCGCCGGCGGCGCGTTGCGCGTAAAGGGCGGTGACCGCCGCGATCTGCCGGCCCAGCGGCTCGCTGGCGGCGGGCGGCAGGGGGGCGCCGGCGAGCGCCTGCTCGAGGCGCGCGAACCCGGCGTCGAGCGCGCCCAGCCCTCGGTTGAGCGCGGCGAGGGCCGGGCTCACGGTGGCAACGTCGGCTTCGAAGCGGAAGCCCAGCCGCCCGGTGGCCAGCGCGCCGACCAGCGCGTCGAGGTCGTCGTCGTCGATGAACTGGCCGGCCGGTTCGAAATGCAGCAGGTAGCGCCCGGCCGGCAAGGGCCGGCGCTGCACCGAGAAGCGGCGGCCGCGCAGGGCCACCATGGTTTCCTCGGGGGCGCCGCCGCCGGTTTCGAGGTAGCCGGGGCCGAATATGGCGTCGAGCGTCGCGCCGGTGGCGGCGGCGGGCGCAAGGCGCGCCATGCCACGGCTGGCCGCGAGGATGGAGCCGTCGCCGTCCAGCACCAGCAGCGGCGCTTCCAGCGCTTCGAGGGCCATGCGGAAATGATGGGCCCGCTCCAGCCGGCGCCCGAGGCGCGCGACGATGGAGCCGATGCTGAGGCTGTCTCCCGGCCGGTCGGCGAGGCCCGCCGCCTGCGCCACCGCCGCCAGGGCGCGCGCCGCGCGCCGGTCCGTGAGGGTGCCGACAAGCAGGCTGGCCGCGACCGCCAGCCCGGCGAGGGTGCCCGTCGCCACCAGCGCGGTGGGGCCCGGCCCCAGCGCCAGCAGCAGCCCGCCGGCCAGGGCCGCGGCGGTGAGCCAGAGGCCGCTGGTCGCCACGGTGAGGCGCAGGCCCGCCGCGGGGCGCTGCGAATCAGGGGCATGTGCGGCACGGTCCGTCATGGCCCGAGCCTAAGCGGGCAATGGTTAACAGCCTCTATAGTGTCGTTGCCGGCGGTAAGACTTGCGTAAGGCCGGTAAACGCGCCGTTCATCAAAACAACTCGATATCGGTGGTCGCCGGCACGACGATGCGGCGGCGGGCCAGGGCCAGTTCCTCGCGGGCGACGCTGGCGCCCATGGCGCTGTCGAGGCGCCGCACGAAGGCGCGGCCCGAATAGGGCTTGAACAGCACGCGGCGCGCATAGGTGCCGCCCAGATCCTGGCTGGTGACGGCGTAGCCTTCATCGGCGAGGAACTGGCGCACGAACTCGATATTCTTGGCACCCACGTCGTCGAGCGCGCTGCTGATCTTGCCGCCGCCGAAAATCTTGATCTCGAGATTGGTCTTGTAGCCGCTGCCCTGGGTCAGCACCTTGTTGATGAGCTGCTCCATGGCGAAGGCGCCGTAGCGGGCCGAGGCGCCGTAGCGGTCGCGCGCCGCGCCCGACTGCTCGGCCAGGAGAAAATGGTTCATGCTGCCCACATTGGCGGCCCGGTCGCGCACGCAGGCCGAGATGCACGAGCCCAGAACGGTGGAGAAGGTAACGTCGCGGGCCGCGGAAACGTGGCAGTCGCCCTGGTGCACCGTGGTCACCACCCCTCTGTCGAACTCCGGGGGCAAAGAGTTGGTCATCGCCATAATGTCGTCATCTACCTCGTGCGGGCGAATTGGCCGGATCGTAGCGACAAACTCGTTAGCCAATCGCTAACCACGCTGCGCAAGCGCGCTGGCCCCGGACGGGGTGGCAAGGAGAGGTTTAGAAATGCTGCGCTAGATTTGCCGGAACGGGGTCAGGATCGAAACGATGTCACTGCAGAAGCTTGCCAGAGAACTGGACGAAACGGCGCGCCAGACCGCCGCCATGCTGGAGGGGATCAGCGAAGCGCTGGACCTGCTGGCGGCGGGCGAGCCGGGCCAGGACGCCACCGTCCGGCGGGCCGTGCAGTGCATCGTCACCGCGTTGCAGGGGCAGGATCGCATCGAGCAGCGCTGCCACAACATGGCGCTGGCGGTGCGCCAGTTCGCGCTCCTGCCGCCCACCGCCCCCGACAGCGTCTACGACGAAATCTGGGCCAGCCTGACGCTCGACGAACTGCGCGTGCCGGCGCTCTCGGGCATCGCCGCGCACCAGGTGCACGGGGAAGCCGAGCTGTTCTAGGCGCCAATCGGACACGGCATGAAACGGGCGCCTCGGGCGCCTTTTGCATTTTGGCGGCGGGGGCAAACGAAAAGGCGCCCAGTCGGGCGCCTTGAGCAGTCAACGGCAGGAAGGGCGGTCAGCCGTCCATGCGGGCGCCGGAGACGACGGCGTGCAGGTCGATCAGCCCCACCATGCGGCTGTCGTGGGTGACGATGCCGTTGAGCAGCTCGGTGTCGATGGAATTGCCCTCGGGCACGTTGTGGATGTCGTCGCGGCTGACGGTGAGGATGTCGCTCACCGCGTCGACCAGGATGCCCACCCATTTGTCGCCGACGCTCATCACCACCACCACGTGGTTCTTGGTGGGGGACGTCTGGCCGTCGCCGAAGCGGGCGCGCAGGTCGAAGATCGGCACGATGGTGCCGCGCAGATTGATCACCCCGCGCACGAATTCGCGCGTATTGGGGAGGGGCGTTGCCCCGTTCCAGGCGCGGATCTCGCGCACCGTGGTGATCTCCACGCCATAGGTCTGCTCGCCGATGGAAAAGGCGATGAGTTGCAGACTGTTCTGGCCGGCCACGGCCGTCTTGTCGCTTGCGTCGTCACGAAGGCTCAGCGCTTCCATGTTTCCCGTGCCTTTCATCCGCCCGTCCTGGGCCCTGACCCCGATCATAGGGCGACAGTTGCCGCCAATTCCTTAATGCCGGCCTGCGGGGTTCCGATCAGGCGGCGTTCCGGTGCAGGGGCGTCGACTTGAGGCCCTGCACATCCACGATCAGCGCGACATTGCCGTCGCCCAGAATGGTGCCGCCGGCGATGCCTTCCACCTGCTCGAAATTCTCTTCCAGGCTCTTGATGACCACCTGCTGCTGGCCGATGATGTCGTCCACCAGCAATGCCACCTTGTGGCTGCCCTCGGTCTCGCACAGCACCACGAAGCGCTCGTTCGCCGCGACCTCCGAGGGAATGGCGAAGCGCTGCGCCAGGTCGATCACCTGCACGTATTCGCCGCGCACCTGCAGCACCATGCCGCCCGAGGGCACGCGCTCGAAACTGGCGCGCGCGCACTGCATGGTCTCCACGATCGAGGACAGCGGCACCACATAGGGACCGCCCCCGACCTTGACCAGCATCACGTCGAGCACCGCCAGGGTGAGCGGCAGGCGCAGCGTCATGCGCGTGCCGCGGCCGGTCCAGCTCCTGACATGCACCGAGCCGCCGATCTTCTTGATGTTGGAGAGCACCACGTCCATGCCGACGCCGCGCCCGGAAATGTCGCTCACCGCCTCGGCGGTGGAAAAGCCCGGCGCGAAGATCAACTGGTCGATCTGCTCGTCGGTCGGGGTGACATCGGGCGCCACGATGCCCTTGTCGCGCGCCAGCCCGAGCACGCGCTCGCGGTTGATGCCGGCGCCGTCGTCCTCGACGACGATGAGGATGTTGCCGCCCGCCTGTTCGGCCGACAGCCGGATGGTGCCGGTATCGGGCTTGCCGGCGGCGAGGCGCTTTTCCGGGTCCTCGATGCCGTGATCGGCGGAGTTGCGGATCATGTGCGTCAGGGGATCGGAAAGCTGCTCGATCACCGTCTTGTCGATCTCGGTGGCTTCGCCGATGGTTTCGAGCCGGATCTTCTTGCCGGTCTTGGTCGCCAGCTCGCGCACGAGGCGCGGCATGCGCGAAAACACCGATTTGACCGGCTGGGCGCGGATCGCCATCACCGAATCCTGCAGGCCGCGCGTCGTCTGCGCCAGCACTTCGAGGCCGCGCACCAATTCGGTATAGCGGGCGCGCAGCGTCTCATCCATCTGCTGGGTCAGCATCGACTGGGTGATGACCAGCTCGCCCACCATGTTGACGACGCGGTCCACCTTTTCGAGGTCGACGCGGATCGACTGCACGCCGCTGCGGGCGTGCTCCTCGCCCTCGCCGCCAGGGGCCGGGGCGCGGGGCGCGGCCGGCGGCGGCGGAGCGGCGGGCGGCGGCACGGGAACGGGCCGCGCGGCGGTCTCGGCGGCGGCCAGCTCGGCGAAGCTGGGGGCGGGCGAGACGGCAAAACTATCCTGCGGCCCCACCGGGGCGGCAAGCGGCTCGGGGGCGAAGCCGGGGAGGTCCACCTCGTCGTCGGCCAGCGCCAGCAGGCTGGCCGTGTCGGGCTCTTCCAGGGCGGGCATGGCGGGCGGGGCGCTCAAGACGCTCGGCGGCGGCTCGGGGCTGGCCGGGGCGCCGCTGAGGCCCAGCGCGACGATGGCGATGTCGCAATCGCCCTCGACGAACTCGAACACTTCGCGGATCGTCGCCTCGTCGAGGCTGGGCGAGACGATGCTGATCTCCCAGGCACAATAGGCGCCAAAGGGCTCGAAATCGGCAAGCGGCGGAATCTCGCCGACAATGGCGCGGATGCTCACCCGCCCCAGCGCCGCCAGCTCGCGGAACAGCAGCAGCGGGTCGTTGGCCCGCGCATAGAGCGCCTGGTGCGGGGAGAAATGAATTTCCCACTGCCCGGCCTCGACCGCCAGCGGCGGGGTGTCGAAAGCGTCCTCGACCGGCGCCTCGCCATCGGCCAGCGCCTCGAGATCGACGCGCACGGGCGTGAAGTCGATGTCGAATTCCTCGATGGCGGCGCCGTCATCGGCCCCGTCGCCGCCGGCCTCGCCACGGGCGAGGGCGTCGAAGCGCGCCTTTTCGTCGGCGCCGTAATCGGCGGGCAGGTCGTGGCCCGACTGGGCGGCGTTGACGTGATCGGCAACGATGTCGTTGGCCCGGATGCACAGGCTCGCCACCTCGTCGGTGAGCTCCACCCGGCCGTCGCGCACATAATCGAGCAGCGTTTCGTAGGCGTGGGCAAAGCCCACCAGCGCGGCGAAGCCGAAAGCCCCGGCGCCGCCCTTGATCGAATGGATGGCGCGGAACACGGCGTTGAGCCGGTCCGCGTCGCGCTCGCCCGCCTCGATGGCGGCAAACTGCTCCTCCAGCTCGGTCAACAGCTCCGAGCATTCATCGAAATAGGTCGCCTTGAAGTCGTCGAGGTCGCTCATCTGCGGTTCATCCAACCCTTCTGGGTCCGGTCAATAGTCAATGCACGACGCGGTGGATCACCGAGATCAGTTTTTCCGGGTCGAACGGCTTGACGATCCAGCCGGTGCCACCGGCCGCCTTGCCCTGGTCGCGCTTGTCCTGGCTGGTTTCGGTGGTCAGGATCAGGATCGGCAGGCTGTGGTGCTGGCCGCTGGCCCGCACGTTGCGAATGAATTCGATGCCGTCCATCACCGGCATGTTGATGTCGGTGATGACCACGTCGACCGGCTCGGCCATCAGCACGTCGAGGCCCTGCTTGCCGTCCTCGGCTTGCAACACCTCGAAACCCGCATTGGAGAGGGTGTGGTGCAGCATGGCCAGGATGGTTCGCGAATCGTCGACCGTTAATACGCGCAGCGTCATGGTGTCATCATCCCCGAAAACTGGGTTTTCAAGCCCAGCCGCTCGATGGCGGCGCTCATGGCCGGGCTCGGCGCCTGAATGGCAAAGGCAAACTGGTTGCGCCGGGCGGTCTCGGCGGCGCTCATCAACAGGAACAGCGCATTGGTCGAAACGCGTTCCACCGCCGTGGCGATCACCGTCACCGGCCCTTCCTCGAGCGCGTCGAGGAGCCCGTCGCGCACGGTATCGATGGCGTCGAGGTCGATGATCGCCGGCAGGGCGATCTGCTGGTTGGGTTTGGTGGGCATATGAAAAGGCGTGTCCCCGGAGTCTTCTCCTTGCGGCATATTCGGCAGGAACGGTTTAAGAAGTGCTAAACTACGCGCTTTCCCCGAGGGGGGCGTAGCACCGGGGCTGCCCACGGGCAGCCGTAGCGGTGGTGGGCAGGAAAAGAGCGCCCACGAGGGGCCAAATGGCGCAGCGGGGGGTTGCCCCCTTGCGGCGAGGCGGGGGAGGGGGGTATCGCAGGGGCGAGAACGATTGGACGTGCCATGCCCCGCAATATCACCCTGACGGGCCTTGCCCGTGACCTGGCCGCCCGCGCCGACCAAGGCAAGACCATCCGGGTCGGCGTCATCGGCTCGGGCGAGATGGGGACCGACCTCGTCACCCAGATGAGCCGCATGCGCGGCCTCGACATGGCGGCCATCGCCACCCGGCGCCCGCATACGGCGCTCGAGGCTATGACCATCGCCTATGGCGATGACACCATGGGCAGGCTGGCCGACAGCCCCGCCGCCGCCGGCGCCGCCATCGAGGCGGGCAAGATCGCCATCACCTCGGCCGAGACGCTGGTCACCACCCCGCAGATCGACGTGGTCATCGACGCCACCGGCAAGCCGGGCGTCGCCGCCGACTACGACCTGCTCGCCATGGAGCACGGCAAGCACCTGGTGATGATGAATGTCGAGGCCGACGTCACCATCGGCCCCTATCTGAAGGCGCAGGCCGACCGGCTCGGCGTCGTCTATTCGGTGGGGGCGGGGGACGAGCCCAGCTCGTGCATGGAACTGATCGAATTCGCTTCGGCGCTGGGGCTGGAAATCGTCGCCGCCGGCAAGGGCAAGAACAATCCGCTCAAGCACGACGCGGTGCCCGACGACTACCGCGCGGAAGCGGCGCGGCGCAACATGAACCCGCGCATGCTGGTGGAATTCGTCGACGGCTCGAAGACGGCGGTGGAAATGACCGCCATCGCCAATGCCACCGGCCTCGTGCCCGATATTCCGGGCATGCACGGCCCGGCCGCCGACCGCGACGCCATGGCGAAAGTGCTGATCCCGAAGGCCGATGGCGGCATCCTCGAAAAATCCGGCGTGGTGGATTTCACCATCGGCAAGGGCGTGGCGCCGGGCGTCTTCGTCATCGTCAAGGCCGATCATCCGCGCATCATCGAGCGCATGGACGATTTGCATATCGGCCACGGGCCCTATTACAGCTTCTTTCGGCCCTATCACCTCACCAGCCTCGAAGTGCCGCTCACCTGCGCCCGCATCGTGCTCTATGGGCGGCCCGACATGGTGCCGCTGCCCGAGCCGGTGGCGGAAGTGTGCGCCGTCGCCAAGCGCGACCTCAAGCCGGGCGAGCGGCTCGATGCCATCGGGGAAACCTGCTACCGCTCCTATGCCATGACCGTGACCGACGCCCGCGCCGCCGGTGCCGTGCCGGTCGGGCTGCTGGAAGGCGGCACGGTGAGCGCGCCGGTGGCCAAGGGGGCGCTGCTCACCGGGGCCAATTGTCGCCCCGATACGACGACGCGGCTCTATGCGCTGCGCCGGGCGCAGGACCAGATGCTGCACCTGGCCTGAGGCGGGACTTGCCAAGCGGGGCGGCAAATCCTATTTCCTGATGAAATTATTCAGGATTTTGTCATGACCGTTCCCGACCCCCGCGCCCCCATCCGGCAGCGTCACGAGACCCGGATGCGCCTGCTCACCGTCACCAGCGTCACCGACATCACGCCGCTGATGCGGCGGGTGCGGCTGACGGGCGATCTTGAGGGCTTCGTGTCGCTGGGCCATGCCGACCATATCAAGGCGTTCTTCTTTGCCGAGGGCACGGTGCCCGAATTGCCGCGCATCGGCCCCAATGGCGCCGAATTCGCGTCCGGCACGCGCCCGGAAATGCGCGACTACACGCCGCGGTTCTGGGACGTCGCCGCCGGCTGGATCGACCTCGATTTCGTGCTGCACGGGGACGGCCCCGCCGCCGGCTGGGCCGCGCGGGCGGCACCGGGCCAGACGCTGGTGATCGGCGGGCCGCGCGGCTCGCTGGTCGTGCCCACGGCCTATGACTGGTATCTGCTGGCCGGCGACGAGACGGCGCTGCCCGCCATCGGCCGGCGCATCGAGGAACTGCCGGCCGGCGCGCCGGTCCTCGCCTTCATCGAAGTGGCCGGCCCGGCCGAGGAACAGGCGTTCGAGACGCGCGCCGACCTGCGCCTCATCTATGTGCACCGCAATGGCGCGCCCGCCGGCACCACCAGCTTGTTGGCCGACGCCGTCGCCGCCGCCGCGTTCCCGCCCGGCACCGCCTATGGCTATATCGCCGGCGAGGTCAGCATGGCCAAGGCGATCCGCGCCCACCTCACCGCGGAGCGCGGCTTCAACCCCGAATATGTCAAGGCCGCCGGCTATTGGCGGCTCGGCGTCGCCGACGCGCACGAGGACCATTAGGGGATCGGCCGGACTTTGCGGCTCTTCTCCACCGCTCGTTCCCGCGCATGCGGGAACCTGCGTTATTCCTTCCCGACGCAAACAGAGGTCCCCGCTTGCGCGGGGATGACGGTGTGATGGCAAGGGTTAGCGCCGCTCTATTGCGGCTGGCCGCCCAGCGTCTGCACGGCGCGGGCGCCGTTGGCGATGGCGTGCTCGAGGCAGTTTTCGGGGGGCTCGCCCCGCAGCAGCGCGGCGAGGAAGCCGGCGGCGAAGGCGTCGCCGGCGCCGGTGGTGTCGAGCGCCCGCACCGCCGGGGCCGGCCGGCTGAGGGCGATGCCCGCCGCCCCGCCCAGCGCCGCGCCCGCCGCGCCGCGCTTGATGACGACTTGCCGGAACTGGCTGCCGAGGGCCCGCATCTGCGCCTCGGTCGCGGTGTCGCCCGCCAGCAGCGTCGCTTCGTCCGCGTTGGCGAACAGCCAGTCGGCCGGGCCGACCCAGTCGCGGAACGCGGCCGGCCCGACTTCGGCGAGAAAGCCGGTGGAGGCCGGGTCGATGGCGACGGGAATGGCGCGGCGGCGCGCCTCGGCCAGTAATTCCTGCACGGCGGCGCGCGGCCCGGGCGCGAAAAAGCTGTAGCCCGAGACGAGTAGCAGCCCGATATCGTCGAGCAGGCGCCCGCCCAGGTCGGCGGGGCAGAGGTTGAGATTGGCGCCGCGGTCGGTGAGGAAGCTGCGCTCGCCCGCGGGATCGATCAGCGTCACCAGCACGCCCGAGGGCAGCGCCGTGTCCCCAGCCAGCACCGGCTCGACGCTGCGCTGGCGGAAATGGGTTTCATAGAGGGCCCGGTCCGCCGCGCCGACGCGGGCGGCAAAGCGCACCGGGGCGCCGGCGGCGGCCAGCCACACGGCCTGGTTGGCGCCCGAGCCGCCGGGCCGCGAGCGGATGCTGGCCCGCCGGTCCGAGCCGGCGACGATGGGGCCTTCGGGCACCACGATGATATCGGTCATCACGTCGCCGACGACCAGCGCCGTCGCCGTCATGCGTGCCGGGCCGGTCCGGGGGCGCGCAGCGCCGCCAGCGCCACCGCGATGCGCGCCGCCAGCCGCGCATTGTTGAGCACCAGCGCGATATTGGCGGTCAGCGACTTGCCGTCGGTCAATTCGAAAATCCGCTGCAACAGGAAGGGCGTCACGTCCTTGCCGCCGATGCCGCGCGCCTCGGCGTCGGCCAGTGCTTCGGCGATGCGCGCCTCGATGCTTTCGGGCGCCAGCGCGTCGGCTTCGGGGATGGGATTGGCCACGAGGACGCCGCCGAGCCCGAGATCGGCCTGGATGGCAAGCAGCCGGGCAATCTCCGCGACGTCGTCCAGCCGCCGGTCGGTGCGGTGGCCGCTCTGGCGCGCCCAGAAGGCGGGGAACTCGTCGGTACCGTAGCCGATCACCGGCACGCCGTTGGTCTCGAGCACTTCCAGCGTCTTGGCGATGTCGAGGATCGACTTGGCGCCGGCGCACACCACCGTCACCGGGGTGCGGCCCAGTTCCTCGAGATCGGCGGAAATGTCGAAGCTTTCCGCGGCGCCGCGATGCACGCCGCCAATGCCGCCGGTGGCGAACAGGTGGATGCCGGCCAGCGCCGCGATCTGCATGGTGGTGGCCACGGTGGTGCCGGCCATGGCGCCGCTGGCGAGTAGCGCCGCCACGTCGCGGCGGCTGGCCTTGGCCGCCTGGTGGCCCTCGCGGGCCAGCCGCTCGAGGTCGTCGCCCGACACCCCGACGCAGAGGCGCCCCTCCATGATGGCGATGGTGGCGGGCACCGCGCCCTCGGCGCGCACCGCGTCCTCGACCTGGTGCGCCATTTCCAGGTTCTGCGGATAGGGCATGCCGTGGGTGATGATGGTGGATTCGAGCGCCACCACCGGCTTGCCGGCGGCCAGCGCCGCCTTCACTTCACCAAAGACCGACAGATAGGCCTTCGCGCCCATGCTCGCACCCCGAAAAATCCGCATTGCGGCCGGGCCGGGCCGGCCTTTCCCAATTCGCTTGTGCGCTGCGGCAACAGCGCCGTCAAGAGTGCGCAAATCTTGTGACCGACCGCCTTGCCGCCCCGCGCTTTTGGCGATAATTTGCGCGGCTGTTGACGAAGGAAAGGGCACTTCGCTGGACAGGTCCATGGTTGATGGCGCGCGCGGCGCGCCTCGATACGCGCCCGGCTCCGGGCAGATCGCAGCGGCTTTGCAGGGCGCCTCCGGGCGGCCCCTCACGGCGTACCGTCAAACAGCTTTTTTGCACAATACCGGGTTCTCCCCCATGAGCCCCCGGGGCTAAGCCGCGGCTCTCGCCGCGGCGGGCGCCTTGCGCTCAACCGGCCGTCCGCCAGAGGACGCCAGAACGCCTTCATCACGGTCCCATCGGAGACTTCACCAGAATGAACAAGACGCTCGCCTTCGCCCTCGGCGCCCTCCTCGCCGCCAGCCCGGCCTTCGCACAGGAAGAACCGGTGCTCAACGTCTACAACTGGTCCGACTATATCGCTGCGGACACCATCGCCAATTTCGAGGCGCGCACCGGCATCAAGGTCAATTACGACGTCTATGACAGCAACGAGATCGTCGATGCCAAGCTGCAGACCGGCAGCTCGGGCTACGACATCGTCGTGCCTTCGGGCAATTTCTTCGAGCGGCAGGTCAAGTACGGGCTGGTGCAGCCGCTCGACAAGGCGCTGCTGCCCAATCTGGTCAATCTCGACCCGGCCGTGATGGAGACGGCGCGTGGCCAGGACCCGGACAACGCCCATGGCGTGCCCTATATGATCAACACCATCGGCATCGGCTACAACGTCGCCAAGGTCGAGGCGGCGCTGGGCGCCGACGCGCCCCTCGACAGCTGGGACCTGCTGTTCAAGCCCGACGTGGTGGAAAAGCTCGCCTCCTGCGGCGTCAGCGTACTCGACAGTCCCTCGGAAGTCATGGGCATTGCGCTCCATTATCTCGGGCTCGACCCCAATTCGGAAAGCGCCGAGGACCTGGCGAAGGCCGAAGAACTGCTCAATTCGGTCAAGCCCTATATCCGCTACTTCCATTCCTCCCAGTATATCGACGACCTGGGCAATGGCGAAATCTGCCTGTCGCTGGGCTATTCGGGCGACGTCTTCATTGCCGCCGATGCCGCGGCCGAAGCCGGGCAGGGCACCGAGATCGCCTATCTGATCCCCAAGGAGGGCGCCGCGACGCTGTTCGACTTCCTCGCCATCCCGGCCGGGGCGCCGCACCCGCAGAACGCCCACGCCTTCATCAACTACATCCTCGAGCCGGAAGTGGTGGCCGCCATCACCAATACGGTGTTCTACGCCAACCCCAATGTGCCGGCCTATGAATTCGTCGACGACGAGGTGAAGAACAATCCGGGCATCTATCCGCCCGCCGAAACGCTGGCCAAGGCCTTCGTCATGAAGGCGCATTCGGGCGAGTACGAAGAGACGCTGGCGCGCACCTGGACCCGCATCAAGACGGGCCAGTAGCCGCCATCGGGGGGCGGCGCGCCGCCCTCCGGCGATCACTGGATGACGCGCCCGCCGCCTCGGGGCATCGAGGGGGCGGGCGCCGGAATTGAGTTTAGCAAGCGCCATGGCCAAAAAGCCCCAGCTCGCCGTCGATACGCGCCCCTGGCGCGACCCGGGCGGCAACAAGCCCTTCGTGCGGATCCGGAACGTGTCGAAGAAATTCGGCGACGTTGCCGCCGTCAACGACGTGTCGCTCGATATCTACCGCTCGGAGCTGTTCTGCCTTCTCGGCGGCTCGGGCTCGGGCAAGTCGACGCTGCTGCGCATGCTGGCCGGCTTCGAGACGCCCAGCGCCGGCCGCATCGAGATCGACGGCCAGGACATGACCGAAGTCGCTCCCTATAACCGGCCGGTCAACATGATGTTCCAGTCCTATGCGCTGTTCCCGCATATGAGCGTCGAGCAGAACATCGCCTATGGGTTGAAGCGCGACCACCTGCCGCGGGCCGAGATCGCGGCGCGGGTCGCCGAATTGCTGGCGCTGGTCAAGCTGGAAAGTTTCGGCAAGCGCAAGCCGCACCAGCTCTCGGGCGGGCAGCGCCAGCGCGTGGCGCTGGCCCGGGCGCTGGCCAAGCGCCCCAAGCTGCTGCTGCTCGACGAGCCGCTGGGGGCGCTGGACAAGAAGCTGCGCGAGGAAACCCAGTTCGAGCTGGTCAAGATCCAGGAGACGCTGGGCGTCACCTTCATCGTCGTCACCCACGACCAGGAAGAGGCGATGACGCTGGCCACCCGCATCGGGGTGATGAACCAGGGCGAGATCGCCATGATCGGCGAGCCGGCCGATATTTATGAGTTTCCCAATTCGCGGTTCGTCGCCGGCTTCATCGGCTCGGTCAACATGGTGGAGGGCATCGTCACCGAGGACGAGCCCGACCATGTGCGCATCCGCTCGAGCGAACTGGGCACCGATATCTATGTGGGGCACGGGGTGGATTGCGCCCCCGACCAGATCCTGTGGTGGGCCATCCGCCCGGAAAAACTGATGCTGAGCCGCGAGCGGCCCGACAATCCCTTCGGCGCCAATGTCACCACCGGCGTGGTCGAGGAAATCGCCTATCTGGGCGATATTTCCGTCTACCAGGTGGCGCTCGACAGCGGCAAGCGCATCCGCGTCAGCCAGACCAATTCGGTGCGCGGCAATCCCGACGCCATCACCTGGGAAGAACGCGTCTACGTCACTTGGGGCGACAGCGCCGGCTCGGTGCTGACGGTATGAGGAGGGGCCTGATGATGCTGGTCCCGGCGCGTGCCCAGACCACCGGGCTGCCCCCGGGCTTGACCCGGGGGCCGGTGCGGGAGTCACTGTTGCAAGGCGTGGGGAGAGCGGCCCCCGGGTCGCGCCCGGGGGCAGCGCTGGTGGGTGGGGGACGATTTGCCAAGGTGTTGCGACGTGGCAGGGGTGGCGACGGTAGGACGGGGAACGCGACAATGATGCTGGTCCCGGTGCGTGCCCAGACCACCGGGCTGCCCCCGGGCTTGACCCGGGGGCCGGTGCGGGAGCCGCTGTTGCAAGGCGTGGGGAGAATGGCCCCCGGGTCACGCCCGGGGGCAGCGTCGGCGGGTGGGAAAGCTGCCGCTGCGGGGGCGCTGCCATGAGCGCCGTGCACGATCCCACCATTCCGCCGCCGCGGCGGCTCAAGCCGTGGAACGCGGTGGAGCGGCGGCTGGCGCGCATCGGCATTACCGGGCGGGTGCTGGTGCTGGCGGCGCCGGTGCTGTGGCTGCTGGTCTTCTTCCTCATGCCGCTGCTGGTGGTGTCGGGCATTTCGCTGGCCACCAAGCAGTTCGGCCGGCCGCCCTATTCGCCGCTCGTCACCACCGAGGACGGCATGGTGCAGCTGACGCTGCACCTGTCCAACTACATCCGCATCTTCACCGACAATCTCTATGTCGCGGCCTACCTGTCCTCGATCCGCATCGCGCTCGTCGCCACCATCATCACGCTCGTCATCGGCTATCCGATGGCCTACACCATCGCGCGGGCGCCGCGGGGCTGGCGCAATATCCTGCTGATGCTGGTCATCCTGCCGTTCTGGACCTCGTTCCTGCTGCGCGTCTACGCGCTCACCGGCTTCATGCGCGGCAACGGCGTCATCAACCAGGTGCTGGGGCTGTTCGGCATCGAGCCGCTGGTGATGATGCAGACCGATTTCGCCGTCTATGTCGGCATCGTCTACACCTATCTGCCCTTCATGATCCTGCCGCTCTATACGACGCTGGTAAAGCTCGACGAGAGCCTGCTGGAGGCCTCGGCGGACCTGGGGGCGCGGCCGCTGCGCACGTTCCTTGCCATCACCCTGCCGCTGTCGCTGCCCGGGATCGTCGCCGGCTCGATGCTGGTCTTCATCCCGGCGATCGGCGAATTCGTCATTCCCTCGCTGCTCGGGGGGCCCGAAACGCTGATGATCGGCCGCGTGCTGTGGGACGAGTTCTTCACCGCCGCCAACTGGCCGCGCGCCGCCGCCGTGGCGGTCGCCATGCTGGTGGTGGTGGTGGTGCCGATCATGCTGTTGCAACGCGCCCAGAGCGCCGTGGTGGAGACTTAGCATGCGGCGGGGGTGGTTCGTTCCCATCATGGCGGCGCTGGGCTTTTCCTTTCTTTACGCGCCCATCGTCTCGCTGGTGGTGTTCTCGTTCAACGAGAACCGGCTGGTGACCGTGTGGTCGGGGTTTTCCTTCAAATGGTATGGCGAATTGTTTAGCGACGCGCAGATGCTGGGCGCCGCCTGGCTCAGCCTGCAGGTGGCCGCGCTCAGCGCCAGCATCGCGCTGGTGCTCGGCACGCTCGCCGCCATCGCGCTGGTGCGCTTCCGGCGCTTTCGCGGCCGCACGCTGTTTGCGGGCATGGTCTCGGCGCCGCTGGTGATGCCCGACGTCATCACGGGCCTGTCGCTGCTGCTATTGTTCGTGGCCATGGAAAGCCTGCTCGGCTGGCCGCAGGGGCGGGGCATGCTGACCATCGTCATCGCCCACGCCACCTTCTGCACCGCCTATGTGGCGGTGGTGGTACAGTCGCGGCTCGGCGATTTCGACCGCAGCCTCGAGGAAGCGGCGATGGATCTGGGGGCCTCGCCGCTGCGCACCTTCTTCGACATCACCCTGCCCATCATCGCGCCGGCGCTGGTATCGGGGTGGCTGCTGGGCTTCACCCTGTCGCTCGACGACCTGGTCATCGCCAGCTTCGTTTCCGGGCCGGGCTCGTCCACCCTGCCCATGGTGATCTTTTCCAAGGTGCGGCTGGGCGTCTCGCCGGACGTCAATGCGCTGGCCACCATCATCATCGGCATCGTCTCGCTGGGCGTGCTCGCCGCCACCATATTGCAGTTGCGCAGCCGGCCGAAAAAGGGCCGCGCCTGAGCCTTTTCCGGGCAAGGCTGGACAGACGCGGCAAACACGGGCAAGCTGGCTCCATGTTCAACCGGTGAAAGGAGGTGATCCAGTGTCTTTTGAGATTTTGGCTCTTGAGGAAGGCCTGGGGTACAATGTGGTGATCGGGAGTGATCTCGGCTGACCACGCGCCTCCCTCGGCCCTCAAGGCCGATAAGCTCAGGGAAGGGCTGCCCCATGGGGCAGCCCTTTTCTGTCGACGCGGCGGGCGAGGCTTGACGCCGCGCCTCAAGCCACCGATACCGCTGGGCGCACCGACTTGCTTTTGGGGGTTCTCGTGTCCGCGGCCAATTTCGTCCTGACGCTTTCCTGCACCGACCGGCCCGGCATCGTCGCCGCCGTCACCACCGAGCTGGCGGCGCTGGGCGCCAATATCGCCGAATCCAACCAGTTCTGGGACCGCGAGACCGGGCGCTTCTTCATGCGCCTCGCCTTCACCGCGCCCGAGGGGATCGGCCATGACAGCATCGAGACGGCGCTGCGCTCGCCCATCGAGCGCTTCGACATGAAGACGGCGCTGGTCGACGAAAGCCGGCGCAAGAAGCTGGTGGTCATGGTGTCGAAATTCGACCACACGCTGCTGCACCTGCTCTACCAGATCCGCGTCGGCTGGCTCGACGCCGAGGTCGCCGCCATCGTCTCCAACCACGAAGACGCGCGCCGCATCGCCGCGGATGCCGGCATTGCGTACCACTACCTGCCGGTCAGCAAGGACACCAAGGCCGAGCAGGAAGCGCGGGTGCTGGAGATCGTCACCGCCAGCGGCGCCGACCTCGTGGTGCTGGCGCGCTACATGCAAGTGCTCTCGGACAATCTGTCGACGCGGCTCTTCGGGCGGATCATCAATATCCACCACTCGTTCCTGCCCAGCTTCAAGGGGGCGCGGCCCTACCACCAGGCGCATGAGCGCGGCGTCAAGATCATCGGTGCCACCGCCCATTACGTCACCCCGGCGCTCGACGAGGGGCCGATCATCGAGCAGGAGACGGCGCGCGTCACCCACGCCATGCGCCCCGACGACCTCATCGCCGCCGGCCGCGATATAGAAAGCCGGGTGCTGGCGCGGGCGGTCAAGCTGCACCTGGAAAGCCGCGTCATGCTCAACGGCCGCAAGACGGTGGTGTTCGGTTAATCAGACGGGTTCGTCGACCGGCAGGTCCTCGAGCTCGAGCGAGTCGGCCAGCGTCGTGCGGTCGAGCACGGCGCGGGTGGCCAGCGTCACCCGCTCGAAGACGTGGCGGATCTCGCAGCTATGCTCGTCCTGGCAGTCCTCGCAGCGCCGATAGGCGATGCGGGAGAGGCAGGGCAGTGGCGCGATGGGCCCGTCGATCAGCCGCAGCACCTCGCCATAGGTGATGTCCTCGGGCGCCTTGAGCAGTTCGTAGCCGCCCATGCGGCCGCGGCGGCTGGCGACGATGCCGGCGCGCTTCAATTCGAGCAGGATCTGCTCGAGGAATTTCTTGGGGATCGCCTGGTCGCGCGAAATCTCGCCGATCATGCGGGTCTCGCCCCGCCCGGCCCGCGCCAGCGCCACCAGGGCGCGCAGCGCGTATTTCGCCTTTTGCGAGATCATGCCAGCTTCATCTCCGTCTCGTCCGCCGCCCCTTGGGCTCGGGTGTCACCACCGGCACCGTCCCCTCCGCCGCCGTGGTTTCGGTATCGGCCTTCGTTGTCGTCTCCGTCCCGGCCGCCGCCTCTGGAGGGGCGGGCGGCAGCACTTCATCGATCGCCGGCGGCGCCTCGCCCCGCGACGGCGTTGCCTCGGGGTCGCCATCGACGACGGGCGCCTCTGGCGCTGCGGCGGCCGGCTCGATGGCCACCAGCTCGGCGGTTACCGGCGCTTCCGGCGGCTCGGGAGCCTTGTCGGGCATGGCGGCCGGCTTGTCGAGTCCTTCGCTTGCGGGAGCACTCTCGGGGGTGGGTGTCAGCACGGGTTCCACCGGCGTGGCGACGGGAGGCGGGCCGAACCGCGTTTCCAGTCGCGGCCGCAGGGCCGCCGCCACGCGGAAGGCCAGCGGGTTGAGGACGAGCGAGAGCAGCAGCACGGCGAAGACGAGGTTTTCGCCGGCGGCCGGCAGCAGGGCCAGCGCCACGCCCATGGCGGCGAGCACGTAGGAGAACTCGCCGATCTGGGCCAGCCCCGCCGCCAGGGTGAGCGCGCCGGCCACCGGCCGCCCGAAGGCCAGCGCGATGCCAAAGACCAGCAGCGGCCGGACGATGAGGACGATGGCGAGGGCCGCCAGTAGCGGCAGCGGTTGGGCCAATAGCGCCAGCGGGTCGACCAGCATGCCCACCGCGACGAAGAACGGCACGGCGAAGGCTTCGCGCAGCGGCAGCGTGGTGCCGGTGGCGCGGCGGCTGCGGGCGTCCTGGCCGAGGATCATGCCGGCAAGCAAGGCACCCAGCGCCAGCGGCGCCCCGAACAGCAGCGCCGCGCCCCAGGCGACGCCGAGCGCCAGGGCGATTATCGCCAGCCGCAGCAATTCGCGATTGCCCCGGGCGGCGGCGAGGCCCAGCAGCCAGGGGACGAGGCGCTGGCCCACCACCAGCATGAAGCCGATAAAGGCGGCGAGCTTGAGCAGCGTCAGGGCGAGCACGCCCCAGAAGCCGACCGGCAGGCCGGCGATGGTTTCGACGAGGGAGACGAAGGGGTCGTGCCGGCTGCCCGCGCCGTCCGGATGGAGCAGCGCCGGGAGCAGCACCAGTGCCAGCACCATGACCAGATCCTGCACCAGCAGCCAGTCCCGTGCGAAGCGCCCCTCCTCGGTGTCGAGCAGCCGCCGGCCGCGCAGCACCGCCAGCAGCCCGACGCGGGAGGCGGCGGCAAGCGCCAGCCCGAACAGCAGGCTGGCCGCGCCGGGCCAGCCCAGCGCCAGCCCGAGCCCCGTCCCCAGCGCCGTGGCGACGGCCAGTTGCAGCAGCGCCCCGGCAATGGCGGGCACACGCAGGCCGAGGAGGTCGCGAAACGACAGGTGCAGCCCGACGCCGAAGAGCAGCAGGACGACGCCCAGCTCGGCCAGTTCGGCGGCCATGGCGGGCTCGGCGCCAAAGCCGGTCACGTGCGGCCCCACCACCAGGCCGGCGACGAGATAGCCCAGCAGCGGCGGCAGTTTGAGGCGGTGGGCGAGGAGGCCCAGCAAAAAGGCCAGCGCCAGGCCCGCGACGAGCAGCGCGATCAGGGGGGTGTCGGGAACCATCGGCGCCTCCGCTCCGGTTTCGTGGGGAAGGATGGAATATTCGTCCCGGCGACACAAGCGCGCCGCCGGCCGCGCCAGCCATCGACGCCAAGTTTGGCTGAACTGTGGTCCGGCCAGCGGCGAAAGCGCCGGGGTGGAGCGATTTTTTCCCACCAAGGCCACGGGGCCCCGCGCGAAGGATCGGGGGCTGAAGTGATTTCACCGTTTCATCGAAACGGTGAAATCACTTCAGGTCTTTGTTTTGTCGCGTTTCCGAACCGCAAAACCGTCGCCACTTTTGCTGGAAACGCTCTAGCTGACGATAGTGATCTTTTCGGCGGCCCGGGTGATGCCGGTATAGAGCCAGCGGGCCCGTTCCTCGCGGAAGACGAAGCTTTCGTCGAACAGGTAGACGCTGTCCCACTGGCTGCCTTGCGCCTTGTGCACGGTGAGGCAGTAGCCGAAGGTGAACTCGTCGAACTGCCGGCGCTCGGGCCAGCTCATCGTCTCCTCCTCGCCGGCAAAGAACGCCTTGTGCGTCAATACACGCGTCTCGCCCTTGCCTTCGTCGTCGGCCAGCAGCAGCGAATATTTGCCGTTGGAGCGCTTCGTCACGTCGGTGACGATCCAGATCTGGCCGTTGAGCAGGCGCTTGCGCGGGTTGTTCCTGAGGCACACCATGCGGTCGCCCACCACCGGCTCGTGGAAGGGCAGGCCCTTCAGCTCGCGCAGGCGGTCGTTATAGGTGAGGCGCGTCCGGTTGCGCCCCACCAGCACCTGGTCGGCCTCCAGCACGGCGTCGCGGTCCACCGCGTCGCGCCCGACCACGAGGCTCTCGCCATAGCGCCCGTGTTCGAGAAAACCGCCCTCGCGCACCGCCATGGACAGCTGGATGATGGGGTTGTCGGCCGCCTGGCGGTGGATTTCGGTCAGCATGATGTCGGGTTCCTCGTTGATGAAGAACCCGGCCCCCTGCACCGGCGGCAGCTGGAACGGATCGCCCAGCACCAGAATCTTCACCCCGAAGGACAGCAGGTCGGCCCCCAGCTGCTCGTCTACCATGGAGACCTCGTCGATGACGATGAGGTCGGCGTCGGCGGCCGGGCTTTCGGGGTCGAGCACGAAGCGCGGCTCGCCCTCCTTCTCGCTCACCAGCGTATAGATGAGGCTGTGGATGGTCTGGGCGCCCTTGCAGCCGCGCTTGCGCATCACCATCGCCGCCTTGCCGGTAAAGGCGGCGTAGCGGACGCTGCGCACGTCCTGCGCCAGATGCACGGCGAGTGTCGACTTGCCGGTGCCGGCCCAGCCGAACAGGCGAAAGACCTGTGGGCCGTTCTTGTCCCTGAGCCAGCGGGAGACGGCGACCAGCGCCGCGTCCTGCTGGCTCGACCAGACCGGCGGCATCAGGCGATGGTCGTGCGCACGCCGCCCACCCCCTCGATGGCCCCATCGAGCACGTCGCCGCGCCCCACCGCCCCGACGCCGGCCGGCGTGCCGGTCATGATGAGGTCGCCCGGCGCCAGCGCCACGAAAGCGCTGAGGCAGGCGATGGTTTCGGGCACGGACCAGATCTGGTCCGCCAGGTCGCCGCGCTGGCGCTGCTCGCCGTTGACCGCCAGGGTGATGGCGCCGCGCGCCGGGTGGCCGATGGCGGTTGCCGGGGCGATCTCGCCCAGCGGCGCCGACTGGTCGAACCCCTTGGCCATGGTCCAGGGCCGGCCCTGCCGCTTGGCCGCCGCCTGCAGGTCGCGCCGCGTCATGTCGAGCCCGGCGGCGTAGCCGAAGACGTGCTCGAGCGCCGCCGCCGCGGCAATATCGCGGCCGCCGGTGCCGATGGCGACGACCAGCTCGATCTCGTGGTGCAGCTCGCCGGTCTGCGGCGGATAGGCCATGGGGGCGCCGCCGATCAGCACCGCGTCGGCCGGCTTGGCGAAGAAAAACGGCGGCTCGCGCGCGTCATTGCCCATCTCCCGGATATGCTCGGCGTAGTTGCGCCCCACGCAATAGACCCGCCGTACCGGAAAAAAGCCGCCGCCGCGCACGGGAACCACGATTGCCGCCGGGGCGGGAAAGACGAGATCGGCCACGGATTCCTCCTTTGTTCCGGAGCCTCAGGGCTAAAGCCTCGCGCCGTTGCGGTCAATCGCCGCCGCGTCTTTGCCCCTCTGTTGGGTCCGGAGCGGGGTAACGGAGGTTCCCGCTTTCGCGGGAATGACCCGGTGGGGGGTTCTTAAAAGAGCGGCATGACGTCCCCCGAGGTAGCCCGGTGGGTGGGGAAATGCCGTCGACGGCAGCGGAAGCGGGAGAAAACGCGGTGCGGAAACCGGCCTGCCGGGGCTGCGGAATTTCCCGTAAGGGATGGTTAAGCCCCTTGCCTGTATCGTTTGCACGATTGAGGAACCGGTCGCCCGGCGCGCCGCTGGCGGCGCGGCGTGGCCCCATGCGGGGGAGCGGCGTGGCCGGTGAGGGGAGCAGAAGTACCCATGGCATTTATTCCGCAACTCAAAATCGCGCAGAAGCTGCCGCTGGCACTGGTCGGTTCGGCGCTGGTGGTCAGCGCCGGCGTGGGCATTGCCAGCTATCTCATCGGGCTGGGAACGGTGCAGGAGCAGCGCGACCATTCGATGCAGGCCTCGCTGACGACGGCGGCGGAGCTGGTGAGCGACTATTTTACCAGCGCCGAGGTGGATTTGCGGCTCTTCGTGCAGCGGTCCGATACCGTGATGGCGATGAAGAACCTCACCCGCGCGCTGAGCGAATTGCGCATGGGGCTGGGCGAGCGCGCCAGCGCGCAATTGCAGACCGCCTATGTCACCGACAATCCCGATCCCGCCGACCGGGCGGCGCTCGACAGCGCCAATGGCAAGGGCGCCACCTATGACGCGCCGCACAAGCGCTTCCATCCCGGCTTCCGCACGCTGATGCAGGAGCGCAGCTATGGCGACGTGCTGCTGGTCAGCGCCGAGGGCGACGTGGTCTATTCGGTGGCCAAGAACACCGATTTCGCGCTCAACGTGGTGACCGATCCGGCGCTCGCCGCCTCCGGGCTCGGGCAGGCCTTCGCCGCCGCCCGCGAACTGCCCGAGGGCGCAGCGGCGTTCGTCGATTTTTCCGTCTACGGCCCGGTGGGCACGCCGGAAAGCTTCATGGCCATGCCGGTCTATGACGGCGACAGCAGCTCCGGCGTCATGGTGCTGGCCATTTCGCCCGACACGATCAGCGCCAAGGTGGCGACGCTGTCGGGGCTGGGGCGCAGCGGCGAGGTGGTGGTGGTGGGCCGCGACGGCCTGCTGCGCACCGAATCGCCGCGCACCGAGGCGGCCGACGTGCTCCAAACCCCCCTCACCGCCGCGGTGGTGAGCGGCGCCTTTGCCGGGGAAACCGGCGAAGGCCTCAGCCAGGACTATCGCGGCGCCCCGATGGTGGTGCGCGCCCAGGCGGTGACGGTGGGCGCGGTGGAGTGGGCCGTGGTCGCGGTGCAGCCGGAAGAGGAGGCCTTCGCCTCCATCGTGGACATGCGCAACATGACGCTCATGGTGGGCGGCGTGCTGCTGGCCATCGCGGCGCTCCTGGGGGCGCTCTTTGCCCGCACCATCAGCCGGCCGCTGTCGCGGCTGACCGGCACCATGGCGCGGCTGGCCGATGGCGATCTGGCGGTCGAGGTCGAGGGCGCGCGGCGCCAGGACGAGATCGGGGCCATGGCGCGGGCGGTGGAGGTGTTCCGCGAGAACGGCCTCAAGGTCAACGAGATGACCGAGGCGGAAGCGGCGCGCATCGTCGCCACCCAGGCCGAGCGCGCGGCCATGATGCAGGATCTGCAGCGCGCCTTCGGCCAGGTGGTGGACGCGGCCATTGGCGGGGATTTCGGCAAGCGGGTCGATACCGAGTTTCCCGACGACGAGCTCAACACGCTGGCCCGTTCGGTCAACGAGCTGGTGGAGACGGTGGAGCGCGGCATCGCCGAAACCGGCTCGGTGCTGGCGGCGCTGGCCGATGCCGACCTGACGCAGCGCATGCAGGGCGATTATCGCGGCGCCTTCGCCCGGCTCAAGGCCGATACCAATGCGGTGGCCGACAAGCTGAGCGATATCGTGGGCCAGCTCAAGGAAACCTCGCGCACCCTCAAGACGGCGACCAACGAAATCCTCTCGGGCGCCAATGACCTCTCCGAGCGCACGACGCGCCAGGCCGCGACTATCGAGGAGACCTCGGCGGCGATGGAACAGCTCGCCTCGACCGTGCTCAAGAACGCCGAGGATGCGCGCGAGGCCAGCACCGTGGCCAGCGGCGTCACCCGCACCGCCGAGGAAGGCGGTGCGGTGATGGGCGAGGCGACCGCCGCCATGGAGCGGATCACGGTGTCCTCGGGCAAGATTTCCAACATTATCGGGCTGATCGACGACATCGCCTTCCAGACCAATCTGCTCGCCCTCAACGCCTCGGTGGAAGCCGCAAGGGCGGGCGAGGCGGGCAAGGGCTTTGCCGTGGTGGCCGTCGAAGTGCGGCGGCTGGCGCAGAGCGCCGCCAGCGCCTCGGCCGACGTCAAGGTGCTGATCGAGCAGAGCGCCGGCGAGGTCAAGGGCGGCTCGAAGCTGGTCTCGGACGCGGCGGCCAAGCTCGAAGCCATGCTGGGCGCGGCGCGCTCCTCCAGCGAATTGATGAACGACATCGCGCAAAAGAGCCGCGAGCAGGCTTCCGCCATCGAGGAAGTCAACGCGGCGGTGCGGCAGATGGACGAAACCACCCAGCACAATGCGGCGCTGGTCGAGGAGATGAACGCTTCCATCGAGCAGACCGAGGCGCAGGCCACCCAGCTCGACGGCATCGTCGATATCTTCGTGCACGAGGCGGGCACTGCCGCGCCGGCGGCCGCCGCCGAGCCGGCCCCGGCGCCGGCTCCCGTGGTCGAAGGGGCCAGGGGCCTGCAGAAAAAGCTCAAGACGGCGGCGCGGGCCTATCTGGGGCAGGGCAATGCGGCGCTCGAGGCCGACTGGAGCGAATTCTAAAAAGTATTCGCCCGGAAAACCACCGGCGGCGGCATTAATTCGCCGCCGGAAACGATTGCGGGGTTTCCCGTACAACTTTCGATTAACCGCTTTCCTTTAGCGTTTTACGCACATCGCCCGGAAAGCGGCAGTCGCGCCGCCGGGACACGCGGGCACGCGGGGGAAAACATGAAGAAGCTGACCCAATTGCTGGGGAACGTCCGCATGACCACGACCATCATGGTCCTGGTCATGGCCGCCATCATCGGTTCCATCCTGGCCGTTTCCAGCGCGATCTATCTCAATTTGCGCGAGCAGTCGCTGGCCACCAGCCAGATGCAGCAGCAGACCAATATCGGGGTGGCCGCCACGATCCTGGAGCGGCGCATTTCCGGCTCGGTGCTGCAATGGAACGAGGACGGCACCATGGCATCGTTCCAGAGCTGGGCCATCCCGCCCTTCTACGACAACGAGATCATCGATTCGGTGACGCGGGTGACCAAGCAGGACGCCACGATCTACGTGGTCGAGGCGGCGAGCGGCGACATGGTGTCCAAAACCACCAGCCTTCTGGCCGCCGACGGGGAAACCCGGCTCACCGATCTGCGCGTCGCGCCCGACAGCGAGCCGTTCCGGGTGCTGGCGACGGGCGCCACCTTCGTGGGGCACCTGCCGATCGGGGAGGTCGACTATTTCGTCGCCATGCAGCCCATCGTCAAGATGAGCGGCGAGGTGATGGGCGCCATCATGGTGGGCACGCCGATGAGCGCGGTCGAGGCCTCGGCCAACAGCGTCATCGGCCTCATCGCCATGGTGGGTCTCGCCGTGGTGGCGGCGCTGAGCGTGCTGGGCTTTTTCGCCTCGCGCGTCATCACCCGGCCGATCCCCACGCTGGCGCGGGCGATGGATACCATCGCCGAGGGCAATTACGAGGCCGACGTGCCCTATACCGAATGGGGCAACGAGGTGGGCGGCATGGCGCGGGCGGTGGAGGTGTTCCGCCAGAACGGCCTGCGCGTCAGCCAGATGACCGAGGCGGAAGCGGCGCGCATCGTCGCCGAGCAGGAAAACCGCAAGCAGATGATGGCCGAGCTGCAAAGCGCCTTCGGCGCGGTGGTCGACGCGGCGGTGGCCGGCGACTTCACCCAGGCGGTGACCACCGAATTCCCCGATCCGGAACTCAACGCGCTGGCGGCGAGCGTCAACAACCTCGTCAGCACCTTCAACCGCGGCGTCTCGGAAGTGGGCGAGGTGCTGGGCGCCATGGCCGAGACCGACTTCACCCTTAGGGTAAGCGGCGAATACGAAGGCGCCTTCGCCCGGCTCAAGGCGGACGTCAACGCCGTGGCCGAGAAGCTGACCGACGTGGTGGGGCAGCTGCGCCACACTTCCGGGTCGCTGAAGACCGCGACGGGAGAAATCCTGTCGGGTGCCAACGACCTCTCCGAGCGCACCACCAAGCAGGCCGCCACCATCGAGGAAACCTCGGCGGCGATGGAGCAACTGGCCGCCACCGTGCTCAAGAACGCCGAGCGGGCGCGCGACGCCAGCAGCAACGCCGCCCAGGCCACCCGCACCGCCGAAGAGGGCGGGGCGGTGATGGGCAAGGCGACCGAGGCGATGGAGCGCATCACCGCCTCCTCGGGCAAGATTTCCAACATCATCGGGCTCATCGACGACATCGCCTTCCAGACCAATCTGCTGGCCCTCAACGCCTCGGTGGAAGCGGCGCGGGCGGGCGAAGCGGGCAAGGGCTTTGCCGTGGTGGCGGTCGAAGTGCGGCGCCTGGCGCAGAGCGCGGCACAGGCCTCCTCGGAGGTCAAGGCGCTGATCGAGCAGAGCGCCGGCGAGGTGACGGCCGGCTCGCGCCTCGTCTCGGACGCGGCGGCCAAGCTGTCGGCCATGCTGGACGCCATCCGCGACAATACCGGGTCGCTCGAAGCCATCGCCCATGACAGCCGCGAGCAGGCCTCCGCCATCGAGGAAGTCTCGGCGGCGGTGCGCACCATGGACGAGATGACCCAGCACAATGCGGCGCTGGTGGAAGAAACCAATGCCGCCATCGAGCAGACCGAGGCGCAGGCCAGCGAGCTCGACCGCATCGTCGACATCTTCCGGCTCGACCAGGGTCTGGAGACGGCAACAAGGGCGCCCGCCCCGGCCGCGGAGCCGGTCCCCCGGGCCGCGCCGGCGCCCCGCTTCCAGAGCCAGGGCAGCGCGGCGCTCGCCGCCGACTGGGACGAGTTCTGAGCCTGTTATCGGCCTGGCCTATCCTTCTCATGCAGCCCGCGGCGCAAGCCGCGGGCTGTTGCCTCTCGGCGATCCGTTGCAATCTACGTAGGATTACCCCGGGGCCTGTCTCGGGCTTTGTTAACCCTGGGCGGGCAGCCTTGAGCGTCGAGGCCCATGCTAGGGGCCGGAGCGAGCGAAGGCGGGGGCGACGATGGGTGGGTTTTCCTTGTGGCGGGGACGGGCGGCGGACGATCTCGAGGCCAAGATCGCGGCGATCCTGCATAGCCAGGGGGTGATCGAGTTCGCGCTGGATGGCACGGTCCTGTTCGCCAACGACAATTTCCTCGGCCTGCTCGACTACCGGCTGGAGGAGGTGGTGGGGCGGCACCATTCGATGTTCTGCGACCCGGCCGAGGCGGCCAGCCCCGCCTACAAGGCGTTCTGGGCCGAGCTGGCGGCCGGCCGGTTCCAGGCGGCGGTGTTCCGGCGGCTGGGCAAGGACGGGCGCGAAATCTGGATCCAGGCAAGCTACAACCCGGTGCTGGACCGCGCCGGCAAGCCGGTCAAGGTGATCAAGCTCGCCACCGACGTCACCGAGCAGACGCGGCGCGCCGCCGACCACGCCGCCCAGGTGGCGGCCATCGGGCGGGTGCAGGGCGTCATCGCCTTCGATCTCGAGGGCACCATCCTCTCGGCCAACGAGAATTTCCTTTCGGTGCTGGGCTACGATCTCGAGGAAATCGTCGGCCAGCACCATTCGATGCTGTGCGAGCCCGGCTATGCGCGCAGCGCCGAATACCAGGAATTCTGGCGCAAGCTGCGCGCCGGGGAATATGTGGCGGCCGAGTTCCAGCGCTTCGGCAAGGGCGGCAGGGAGGTGTGGATCCAGGCCAGCTACAACCCCATCCTGGACGCCGACGGCAAGGTGGCGCGGGTGGTCAAGTTCGCCACCGACATCACCGAGCGCAAGCGCAGCGAGGGCATCATGAGCGCCCTGACGCAGAGCCTCGAGCGCATGGCGCGGGGCGATCTGGGCGGGCGCATCGATACGGTGTTCACCGGCCAGTACGAGCAGTTGCGGCAGGCCTTCAACACCTCGCTGGGCCAGCTCGAGCACATCGTGGACGGGCTGCGGCGCACCGCCCGCTCGCTGCGCAACGCGACGGGAGAAATCCTTTCGGGCGCCAATGACCTCTCCGAGCGCACGACGCGGCAGGCGGCGACGATCGAGGAAACCTCGGCGGCGGTGGAGCAATTGAGCGGCACGGTCAGCGACAATGCGCGGCGCGCCGGCGCGGCCAGCGACAAGGCCCGCATCGTCGCCAATGGCGCGACCGAGGGCGGCGCGGTGATGGGGCAGGCGACGGAGGCCATGGCCGCCATCGAAGCCTCCTCGGCCCGCATCTCCAACATTATCGGGCTCATCGACGATATCGCCTTCCAGACCAATCTGCTGGCCCTCAACGCCTCGGTGGAGGCGGCGCGGGCCGGCGAGGCGGGCAAGGGCTTTGCCGTGGTGGCTGTCGAAGTGCGGCGGCTGGCGCAGAGCGCGGCGCAGGCTTCCGCCGAGGTCAAGCAATTGATCGAAACCAGCGCCGGCGAGGTGCGCGGCGGGGCGCAGCTGGTGGGCAAGGCGGCCGAAAAGCTCGCCGATATCCTGAGCGGCGCCGAGGAAAGCGCGGTGCTGATCGACGCCATCGCCAAGGCCAATGCCGAGCAATCCGGGGCGTTGCAGGAAGTGGCCGCCGCGGTGCGGCAGATGGACGAGATGACCCAGCACAACGCGGCGCTGGTGGAAGAAACCAATGCCGCCATCGAGCAGACCGAGGCCGAGGCGGCGCGGCTCGACGAGATCGTCGATGTGTTCCGCGATGCTGCCGAGGCCGGCGACGGGGCGAAAAAAACGCTTGCGCTGCGGGCAGTTGGCTCGGCCGCTTAGGGTGCGTTAACCAAGTTCGCCTAACCTGCCGGAAACATTGACAGCGGCGCGCAGGCCGCCGGCGCCATAGCGGATTTTGCCCGCGCCGTTGCTTTCCGGGAGAGTTTTGAGTGCAGCAGGAGCTTCAGACCCGACTAGCGTTCATCGGGCTGGACGAGGCGGCGCGGGCGCGCCTGGCGCAGACCGGGCCGCTGATCGATGCCCATCTGGAGGCGGCGCTGGCCGCCTTTTACGGGCGGATCGCCGAGACGCCGGCAGTGGCGCGGTTCTTCGTCGACAGCGCCCGGCAGGAGCGGGCGCAGGCGCGCCAGATCGAGCATTGGCGCAGCATCGCCAGCGGCCGGCTCGACGACGCCTATTTCGCCAGGAGCAGCCAGGTGGGGCTGCGCCATGCCCAGATCGGGCTCGAGCCGCAATGGCATATCGGCGGCTACGGGCTGATCCTGGAAACGCTCATCGCCGGCCTGTTGCGCGACGGCCTGGCGGCGGCATTGGCGCCGCGCCCGGGCCGCTTCGGCCGCCCGCGGCCGCGCGACCCTGCAGCGGTGCTGGCCGACGCCGGGGACATGGCGGCGGTGGTATCGGCCCTCGTCAAGGCCATGCTGCTCGACGTCGATATCGGCGTCTCGGCCTATTTCGCCAAGCTCAACGAAGAAGCCCGGGACGCCGAAATGGCGGCGCAGGCCAAGATCCAGCGCGCGGTCGAGGCGATCGGCGCGGTGCTGCAAAGGATGGCGCAGGGCGACCTGACGGCGCGGGTCGAGGAAGAGCTGGGCGCGGAATTCGATAGTATCAAGCGCGACACCAATGCGGTGGCCGAGCAGTTGGCGGCCATTGTCGGGCAGTTGCAGCAGACGGCCGGGGCGCTGCGCACCGCGACCGGGGAAATCCTGGCCGGGGCCAACGACCTGGCGGACCGCACGACGCGGCAGGCGGCCACCATCGAGCAGACCAGCGCCGCCATCGAGCGGCTGGGCGAAGCGGTGGGCGAGAACGCCGAGCGCGCCGCCGCCACCTCGGGCAAGGCGCAGCACCTGGCCCGCAGCGCCACGGCGGGCGGCGCGGTGATGCAGCAGGCCAATGGCGCCATGCAGGCCATCGAAGCCTCCTCGGGCAAGATTTCCAACATTATCGGGTTGATCGACGATATCGCCTTCCAGACCAACCTCCTCGCCCTCAACGCCTCGGTGGAGGCGGCGCGGGCCGGCGAGGTGGGCAAGGGCTTTGCCGTGGTGGCGGTGGAAGTGCGGCGGCTGGCGCAGAGCGCCGCCAATGCCTCGGGGGAGATCAAGCAGTTGATCGAAGCCAGCGCCGGCGAAGTGCGCAACGGCGTGGAGCTGGTGGCGAAGGCCGACGAAATGCTGGCCGATATCCTTCTCGGCGCGGAGGAAAGCGCCGGCCTTGTCGACACCATCGCCCAGGCCAATCGCGAGCAGGCGGCCTCGCTCGAGGAAGTGACCGTGGCGGTGCGCACCATGGACGAGATGACCCAGCACAATGCGGCGCTGGTGGAAGAAACCAATGCCGCCATCGAGCAGACCGAGGCGCAGGCGCGCGAGCTCGACCGCATCGTCGACGTCTTCCATCTGGCAGCCGCCGGGGCCGCCGGCCCGGCCCGCCGGGCGGTGGGCTGAGAAATAAGGAGCGGGGCGATGGCACGGATCGGGCTCGTGGCGCATGACGACAAGAAGGACGATTTGTGCCGCTGGGCCGAGCGCCACAAGGCGCAACTGGGCCGGCATGCCCTCTGGGGCACTGGCACCACGGGCAGCCGGGTGATGGCGGCCACCGGGCTCGAGGTGCATCTGCTCAAGAGCGGGCCGCTGGGCGGGGACCAGCAATTGGGCGCGATGATCTGCGAGGGGCGGCTGGACGTGCTCATCTTTTTCATCGATCCGCTGTCGGCGCAGCCGCACGATGTCGATGTCAAGGCGCTGACGCGGCTGGCGACGCTTTACGACGTGCCGCTGGCCAACAACAAATCCACAGCCGATGCGGTGCTGGCCGCGATTGCCGACCCCGCCGATGGTTGACCGGCAGCCCCTGTTGTGAGCAGATGCCACAAATTTGCCGGGATTGAACCGGGCAGAAATGGCATCAGGAAACCCGGGGCTCGACACTTTTGACCTCCGACTTGGTTATTGACGTTCGCAACGTCAGCAAGCGCTTCGGCGGCCTGACGGCCGTCAACAATTGTTCGCTTTCGGTCCGGCGCGGCTCGGTCACCGGGCTGATCGGCCCCAATGGCGCGGGCAAGTCGACGCTGTTCAACATGGTGGCGGGCAATATCGTGCCCGATAGCGGCCAGGTCATCTTCGACGGGCGCGACGTGACCGGCTGGAAGCCGCACGAGCTGTTCCGCATCGGCATGCTGCGCACCTTCCAGATCGCGCATGAATTCTCCGAAATGACGGCGCTGGAAAACCTGATGATGGTGCCGGGCGACCAGCCGGGCGAGCATCTGTTCGACATGTGGCTGCGGCCGCGCCTCGTGCGCAGCCGCGAGACGGAAGTGCGCAAGAAGGCGCTCGACGTCATCGATTTCCTGAAACTGGGGCATGTGCGCAACGAATTGGCGGGCAATCTCTCGGGCGGGCAGAAAAAGCTGCTCGAGCTGGGGCGCACCATGATGGTGGACGCCAAGGTGGTGCTGCTCGACGAGGTGGCCGCCGGCGTCAACAAGACGCTGCTCAACGATCTGGCCGCCAATATCGAGCGGATGAACCGCGAGCTCAACTACACCTTCTTCGTCATCGAGCACGACATGGATTTGATCGGGCGGCTGTGCGACCCGGTGATCGTCATGGCGCAGGGCGAAAAGATCGCCGAGGGGCCGATGGCCGAAATCCGCGCCAATCCGGCGATCGTCGAGGCCTATTTCGGCACCCCGGTGGAGGCCGCGTAGCGCATGGCCCTGATCGAACTCAAGCACGTGGTGGCCGGCTATGGCGGTGCCCCCATCCTCAACGGGGTGGATATCGCCATCGACAAAAGCGATATCGGGGTGATCGTGGGGCCCAACGGGGCGGGCAAGTCCACGACGCTCAAGGCCATTTTCGGGCTGCTGGAAGTGACCGGGGGCACCATCGAATTCGGCGGCGAGAACATCGCCAATTCGCTGCCCGACCGGCTGGTGCCCAAGGGCCTCGGCTTCGTGCCGCAGGAAAAGAACGTCTTCACCTCGATGAGCGTCGAGGAAAACCTCGAGATGGGCGCCTTCACGCGGCGCGACGATTTTTCCGAAACCATGCAGTGGGTGTATGAGATGTTCCCGGTGCTGGCGGAAAAGCGCCGCCAGCCGACCGGCGAGCTGTCGGGGGGTCAGCGCCAGATGGTGGCCATGGGCCGGGCGCTGATGAGCCGGCCGACCCTGCTATTGCTCGACGAGCCGTCGGCCGGGCTCAGCCCGCGCTACGTCATCGAAATCTTCGAGACCATCGTGCGCATCAACCAGGAAGGCGTGGGCATCCTGATGGTCGAGCAGAACGCCCGCCAGGCGCTGGCCTTCGCCAGCAAGGGTTTCGTGCTCGCCGGCGGGCAGAACCGGTTCACCGGCACCGGGGCGGAGCTGATCGCCGATCCGGAAGTGGCCAAGAGTTTCCTGGGGGGGTGAGGGGATGGACGAGCTGATCTTCTTCATCAACCGCGTGCTGATTTCGGGCACCGTGCTGGGCTCGATCTACGCGCTGGGCGCCATCGGCGTGACGCTGATCTTCGGCATTCTGCGCTTCGCGCATTTCGCCCATGGCGACATGATGACCATGGGGGCGTTCGTGGCTTTCCTGCTGGCCTCGGTGCTGGCGGCCATGGGCATCATCCTGCCGCTGCCGATGGCTTTCGTGGTGCTGCCGCTGGCCATGGCCATCACCGCTTTCCTCGCGCTGGGCATCGACAAGGCGTTCTACGCGCCGCTGCGCCGGCAGGGCGCCAAGCCGGTGACGCTGCTGATCGCCTCGATCGGGGTGACGCTGATGATCCAGGGGCTGGTGCGCCTGCTGTTCGGCTCGGGCACGCGGCCGCTGTTCGTGGCGGGGGAAGCCAAGGACATCTTCCGCATCGACATGAGCTGGGCCGGCGGCAGCCGCCCGATCTCGATCACCGAGCCGCAGGTGCTGATGTTCGTGGTCACCGCCATACTGGTGCTGGCGCTGCATTTCTTCCTCACCCGCTCGCGGCTGGGCAAGGCGATGCGCGCCATGGCCGACAATGCCGACCTGGCGCAGGTCTCGGGCATCAACACGGCGCTGGTGGTTCGGGTCACCTGGGTGATCGCCGGCGCGCTGGCGTGCGTCGCCGGCACCATGCTGGCGCTCGACGTGGCGCTGATGCCGGACCTGGCCTTCAACATCGTGCTGCCGATTTTCGCCGCCGCCATCGTGGGCGGGCTGGGCCACACCTACGGCGCCATCGTGGGCGGCTTCCTCATCGCCTTCGCCGAAACGCTGGCGGTGTTCAACTGGACGGCCATCCTGCGCCCGCTCAACGCGGTGCTGCCCGAAGGCTGGAGCCTGCCAGCCAACCTGGCGCTGGTGCCCACCGAGTACAAGCTGACCGTGGCCTTCGTCATCCTCGTCATTACCCTGCTCGTCCGGCCGACCGGTATCTTCAAGGGAGCTTCGACATGAGCGCCGCTTCCACCCCGGCGAGAGGCTGGAACACCCCGCTGCGGCGGGGGCTGGCGATCTTCGCCATGGTCTTCCTGCTGGCCGTCGTCACCGGCATCAGCCAAGGCAGCGCCTCGATCCTGCTCATCCTCACCCAGGCGACCGCCTATGCGCTGATCGCGCTGGGGCTCAATATCCAGTGGGGCTATGGCGGGCTGTTCAACTTCGCCATCATGGGTTTTCTCATGGTGGGGGGCGCGGCCACCGTCTTCCTCTCCTATCCGGTCAATGCCGAGTTCTGGCACAGCGACGGGCCGCTGCTGCTGGGGCGGGCGCTGGTGGCGTTCCTCATCGGGCTGGGGCTGGTCTGGGCGGCGCGCCAGAGCCACCGTATCGGGCTCGGGGGCAAGGCGCGCACCGCGCTCGTCGTCATCGCGTGGTTTGCCGCCTATATCATCTATCGCAGCCAGATCGACCCGGCGGCGGCCTATATCGAATCCACCGCCGGCTTCGTCGGCGGGCTGGGGCTGCACCCGGTGCTGGGCTGGGCCTTCGGCGGGCTGGTCTCGGCGATCATCGCCTATTATGTGGGCCGCATCTGCCTGGGGCTGCGCACCGATTACCTGGCCATCGCCACCATCGGCATTTCCGAAATCCTGCGGGCGCTGATCAAGAACATGGACTGGCTGACGCGCGGCACCATGACGGTATCGCCCATGCCCTGGCCGACGCCGCTGCCGCAGGAATTGCAGGCGGCGGGGTTTTCCATCGCCAACAGCTTCGTTTTCGCCCGGCTTGGCTTCCTGGCGCTGGCGGCCGTCATCCTCGTGGGGGCGTTCGTCCTGGTGCAGCGCGCCTATGGCGGGCCCTGGGGCCGGATGATGCGGGCCATCCGCGACAACCACATCGCCGCCGATTCCATGGGCAAGGACGTGACCGGGCGGCAGCTGGAACTCTTTATCCTGGGGTCCATCCTGATGGGCGTCGGCGGGGCGATTCTCGCTACCTTCACGCAGATCTTCGACCCCTCCGGCTACCAGCCGATCAACCACACCTTCATGATCTGGGTGATGGTGATCGTGGGCGGCGCCGGCAACAACTGGGGCGCGGTGCTGGGCGCCTTCCTCATCTACATCGTGTGGATCATTTCCGATCCGCTGGCGCAGGTGATCTTTCTCAACCTCTCCAGCCTCACCAATTCGCTGGGCTGGGGCGCCATCCCGGAAATCGATTCGCGCGCCCTGCAGATGCGCGTCTTCGTCCTGGGCGTCGTCATCTCCATCGCCCTGCGCTACGCCCCGCGCGGCCTCATCCCGGAAGTGGTGCGCCGCGAGACCTAGGGTGGCGTGGGCCCTTTGAGGGGTGGTTCGGTCATGCGGGGCCAACACGCGCGCCAAGGCTGCCCATGGGCGTGACCCGTGGGCCGGTTGCAGAGCCACTCAAGCTGCCCGTTTCGCGGTGAGTGGCCCCCGGGTCTTCGCCCGGGGGCAGCGCCGGTGGTTTTCGTTATCGTCCCGAAAAGAATAACAGAGGTTCCCGCTGGCGCGGGAATGACCCGGTGAAAGGGTCGCAAGGCGCTGCACTGCAAGCGTGAAATACTCCCAGAGGCCCCGCGGAAGGGGTCCGCGGGTAGCCCGATGGTGGGGGTGGCAAAGCGCCTGAGTCGCGCATTACCGGCAAAGTGGGGAAGCAGGTGTTCGCCCGCCGGGCCCTCATGATTGAACTGAGGGGACGAAAAACGGCCCGGGAAAATTCCCGGGCCGCTGTTGGTGGATGGCCGTGGCGAAAAGCCTATTCGATGAGGCCCTTGTTGACCACGCTGCCGCCTTCGACCACGAAGTAGTTGATGGCGCCGGCCACGTCGCCGACGTCGTCGAACTCGATGGAGCCGGAGGCGCCTTCGTAGTTGATGTCGGTACCGGCGGCGATCAGTTCCTTGGCCTTGGACCATTCACCCGGCAGGATGGTCTCGCCGGGCGCGTTGGCGACCTCGCGCAGCGCGGCCGAGAGGCCCGCCCGGTCGGCCGAGCCGTTCTTCTCGATGGCGAGGGCCAGCAGGAACACGGCGTCGTAGGAGTTGGTCACATAGGTGCCGTTGACGTCCTGGCCCGCCGCGGCGGTGAGGGCGCCCAGGGCGTCGAAGGCCGGGCCTTCGGCCGGGGCGGCCTGGGTCAGGATCATGCCTTCGAGGTCGGCGGCGTTGCGGCTGGCGAGCAGGGCTTCGCCGGCCATGCCGTCGCCGCCCATGAACAGGTCGAACGAGCCGGCTTCGACGGCCTGGTTGAGGATGGCGCCGCCACCGGCGTTCTCATAGCCGTAGATCACCAGCGTGGTGGCGCCGGCGGCCTCGATCTGCCCGATCTCGGGGCGGTAGTCGGCCTTGCCGTCCTCGTGCGCGACATTGGCGAGCACGGTGCCGCCGCCCGCCACGAAGGCTTCCTCGAAGGCACCGGCGAGGCCCGAGCCGTAGTCGTTATTGACGTAGGTGATGCCCACCTCGTTGACGCCCTGGGCGAGCAGCAGCTCGGCCGCCTTGACGCCCTGGATGGAGTCCGGCACCACGTCGCGGAACACCAGGTCGTTGTCGTTGAGCTCGGCGACGGCTGGCGCGGTGGAGGCCGGCGAGACCATCACCACATTGCCCGGGATGGCCGAGCCATTGGCGCCGGCAATGGTGGAGCCGGAGCAATAGCCGCCGAAGATGGCCACGACCTGCTCGGAATTGACCAGGCGGTCGGCGGCGGGACCGGCGGCACCGCCGTCGCAGGCGCTGTCGGCCAGCACGGAGGCGAGGGTCTGGCCGTCGAGGATGCCGCCCTGGTCGTTGACATTGGCGATGGCCAGGTTGCCGGCGTCGACCATGCCGGGCGCGAAGCCGGCAATGGGGCCGGTCACGTCGGCCAGGAAGCCGATCTTGACGTCGTCGGCCAGGGCCGGCGCGGCAAGCGCCAGGGCGGAGGCGGCGACCGCCAGGGTCAGGGTTTTCTTGATTTGCAACATAGACGTCCCTCTGTTTAGGGTTGCGCGCCGGGCGACCTTGCCAGTCTCCTTCTGGCGGCGGCGCAACGGGATAAGCAGGCGCGCTGCGCGCCTGGCTGAGGAGACTGTTGCACATTCCACAGGCAAAAGTCACCGGGGTTTCGTTTGCCTTTCGTTTAAGCCGCGCAGTTGCTTAACGGCGCCCGATTGCGCATAGACTGAACCGCTCCGCCCGCGAGGTTCCGCATGACGTTTCCGGTGCTGCCGGCCCTGTGTGCCGCCCTGCTTCTCGGTTGCCAGCCGGCCGTGGCGCAGCTCACCGTGCTCGACCAGGCGCAGGACGAAGCGGGCCGGCCCGCGGCCGCTCCGCCGGCAGCGGCGGCGGCAACAGAGGAGGAGGCGGCGGAAGCGGCAGTGCCCGCGCCGCCCTGCGGCACGGCGCCGCTCAGCATCGCGCGCATGAGCTGGTCGTCGGCGGCGCTGCTCAGCGAAATCCATGCCCGGGTGCTGCACGAAGCTTTCGGCTGCACGGTCAGCGTCATCCCGGGGGACCTGGCGGCAACGGCGTCCTCTATGGGCTCGACCGGCCAGCCGGCGGTGGCACCCGAAATGTGGGTCACCCGCATCGCCGATGTGTGGAACGGCGCCATCGAGGGGCAGATGGTGCGCAGCGCCGCCCCGGCCTATGGCGACACCAGTTTCGAGGGCTGGTACCTGCCCGCCTACATGGCCGGCGCCAACGGCGCGCGCCCGGCCGCCGCCGGGCTGGCGGCTTTATTGGCCGAAGCGGCGCCCGAGGGCCGGGTGCGGTTCATTTCCTGCCCCATCGACTGGGCCTGCTCGCTCATCAACCGCAACCTGGTGGCTGCCTATGGGCTGGAGGGGCAGCTGGAAATCGTCGAGCCGGCCAATCGCTTCGAGATGGACAGCCTCATCGGGGAGGCGGTCAACCGGCGGGAGCCCTTCGTCTTTTACTATTGGCAGCCCAATGCCATCCTGGCGCAGCTCGATTTCGTGGCGCTCGACATGGGCGCCTATGACGAGACGGCGGCCAAGTGCCTGGCCGAGCGGGCCTGCGCCAACCTGCAAGTCTCGGCCTTTCCGCCGGAAATGGTGGTGACGGCGCTGGCCGACCGGGTGTTTGCCGAAATGCCGCTCATCGCCGGCTATTTCCAGCGGGCAACGCTCGACCTCGCGGTGATGGACGGGTTGCTGGCGCGGCTCAACGAGCCCGGCGCCAGCGTCGAGAGCGTCGCCGACGGGTTCGTCGCCGAGCAGGCAGCGATCTGGCAGCGCTGGGTCGGCAGCGGGCCGTAAGAAGAAAAAGCCGGGCGCGGGGCCCGGCTTTCCAGACGCGGTTGCAGGCGCTTTACGAAGCGGCGCGGGCCGCGTCGAGCCAGCTATCGACGGCGGCGCGGTTGTCCTCGATCCACTGGCTGGCCTGGGCCTCGATATCGTCGTCGCCGTCATTCATCGCCGCGTTCTGGGCAAAGATGTCGGTGAGCGGGATTTCGACGTTTTCGAGCAGCGCGCCGACGGCCGGATTGGCCGCGAGGAACTCGGAATTGACCACCGGCACGATGTCGTTGGCCGGAAAGCCCAGCGTGCACGGATCGGCCACGCAGCCTTCGACGCCCGCCATGGTGGCGGCATCGGCCAGGCTCATATCGGGCAGGTCGACCTCGGGCACCTCGATCCACATCACGTCCTCGCCCGGCACCAGCTCGTTGACGGTCCAGTTGGGCGTCCAGGTGTAAAAAAGGATATGCTCGCCGCTTTCATAGGCGGCCACGGCGTCGGCCATGGAGGCGGCGTAGCCCGCCTTGATCGGGTTGACGTGGTCGCGCAGCTCATAGGCGTCCATGTGGTGCTCGATATTGACCTCGCACCCCCAGCCCGGCGGGCAGGCGACGAGGTCGGCCTTGCCGTCGCCATTGCGGTCGAAGGCCTGCTTGACCTCGGGGCGCTTGAAATCCTCGAGCGTCTTGATGTCGAATTCCTCGACGGCGGCCTTGTCGACCAGATAGCCTTCCAGGGCGCCGCCGCGGGCCACCGCGCCGACGATCTCGGCGCCGCCTTCGAAGGCGGAGCGGTAGGTATTGTGCAGCGGGAACCAGCCGTCGACCCACAGGGTCACGTCGCCCTGGCCGACCGCCTGGTAGAAGGGCGGGTTGTCGAGGGTGATGGCCGGGGCGACCTCATAGCCCAGCTCCTGCAGGAGCTGCCGGTAGATCTCGGTGTGGAACCAGCCGGTATCCCAGGTGGGCTGCGCCATGATGATGGAAGTGCCCGCGCCGGGCTGCTCCTGGGCCAGGACGGGCGCGGTGAGCGCGGTCGCGGCGAGCATGGTGGCGAGGGGGATGACGATCTTGAGACGGAACATTGCTGTCTTTGTCTCCTTTGCTTTCGTTGCAGAATCCGCGCCGGCGGCGCGGATGGCGAAGGGCGGGCGCCGGGCGCCCGCCGCTTGAGGCGGGGTCGGTCAGCCCGCCTTTCCGGGCTCGGCCGGCGCGACGCTGCCGCGCGGCCGAAACAGGGAAACGATGGCCTCGCGCAGCGAGACGGTCGGCACGCGGTTCTTTTCGCCCAGGCCCTGGGTGATGCGGTCGAGGATGATGGCGAGGATGACGATGCCGACGCCGCCGGCGGTCGCCCCGCCCACGTCGAGCCGTCCCAGCCCGGTATTGACCACCAGCCCCAGCCCGCCGGCGCCGATCAGCGCGGCGATGACCACCATGGAAAGGGCCAGCATCAGCGTCTGGTTGAGGCCGGCCATGATGGTGCGCAGGGCGAGGGGGAACTGCACCTCGACCAGCATCTGCAAGGGCGTCGAGCCGAAGGATTCGGCCGCTTCCACCAGATCCTCGCGCACGTTGCGGATGCCCAGATTGGTGAGCCTGATGATGGGCGGCAGCGCGAAGATGATGGTGGCGATGATGCCGGGGGCCATGCCCACGCCGAACAGCATGACGATGGGCACCAGGTAAACGAAGCTGGGGATGGTCTGCATGATGTCGAGGATCGGCCGCACGATCTTCCAGGCGAGATTGCTGCGCGCCGACAGGATGCCGGCGGGGATGCCGATGACGGCGCAGAACAGCACCGCGGTGAGGATCATGGCGAGCGTCGTCATGGTCTCGGGCCAGAGATCGATGAGGTCGATGAAACAGAGCCCGAGCACGGTGAAGATGGCGGTGCCGCGCCCGGCATAGCGCCAGGCCAGCAGCGCCAGCACCAGCGTGGTGGCCAGCATGGGCACGAAGGCGAAGAAATCGTCGAGCCCGTTCAGCACCAGGGTGATGGGCACCTGCATGGCGCGGAACAGCGGCCGCAGATTGGGCACCAGCCAGTCGCGGACCAGGGCGTTCACCCAGTCGTCGAAGGGAATGATGAGAAGGTCGGAAGGGCTCAAGGCGTCTCTACCATGTTGGTTTGCTGAAGGGCCGCCGGCAGGGCCGGTGGCCGCGGTTCGCCGGGCGGCGGGCTGCCGGCGCCGGCGAAAAATCTAGAGCGCGGGCAGCTTTTCCGACGCCGGCCGGTCGGCTGCCGCCGTCTCGGGCGCGGCGTCGGCGGCGGGCGGCGCGGCAGCCTCCGTGCTGGCGGTCTGGATATCGCTCGAAATCTGCGCAAAGACGTTTTCGGGCTCCACCACGCCGACCAGCCGGTTCTTGGCGTCGGTCACGGCGATGGGCAGGCCGGTGCTGGCCTGGCCGTAGAGGTCGGCCAGCTGCGTCTCGGGATCGGTGGTGGGGTAGTCGGTGATCAGCACGTCCTGGATGGGCACGTCGCTCGGCCCGCTCTCGCGGTCGGCGGCGGCGGCCTGCTGGTAGGTGACGACGCCGGCGATCTGGTTGCCGTCCATGACGTAGACGGCGTTGAGGTTCTGGTCCTCCATGGTCTTGACGGCGTCGCCCGCCGTGCTGTCGTCGAGCGGCACCACTGCGGGGCGGTGCGCGACGTTCTCGGCGGTAAAGACCCGGCCGCGGTCGATATCGGCGACGAAGGCGGCGACATAGTCGTCGGCCGGGTTGGAGACGATGTCCTGGGCGGTGCCCACCTGCACGAAGCGCCCGTCCTTCATGATGGCGATGCGGTCGCCCAGCATCAGCGCCTCGTTGAGGTCGTGGGTGATGAAGACAATGGTCTTTTTGAGGGTCTTTTGCAGCGCCAGCAGCTCTTCCTGCATGCCCTTGCGGATGAGCGGGTCGAGGGCGCCGAAGGGCTCGTCCATGAGCAGGATCTGCGGGTCGGTGGCGAGGCCCCGCGCCAGCCCGACGCGCTGCTGCATGCCGCCCGAAAGGTCCGCAGGATAGCTGTCGGCCCAGGCGGCCAACCCCACCTGCTCGAGCGCCGCCAGGGCCCGGCGGCGCCGTTCGGCCGCGTCGACGCCCTTGATCTTGAGGCCGTAGGCGGCGTTGTCGAGGATGGTGCGGTGCGGAAACAGCGCGAAATGCTGGAACACCATGGCGATCTTGTTGCGGCGGATACGGCGCAATTGTTCCACCGAGCAGGTGGCCACGTCCTCGCCGTCGATCAATATCGCGCCGCTGGAGGGCCGAATAAGCCCGTTGAGCATGCGGATGAGGGTAGATTTGCCCGAGCCCGACAGGCCCATGACGACGAATATCTGGCCTTCCTCGACGCTGAAATTGGCGTCCTGCACGCCGATCGTCTGTCCCGTCGCCTCGAAAATGGCCTCCTTGCTGTCGCCCCGGGCAAGGAGTTCGAGGGCTTGTTGGGGAGCGTTACCGAATATCTTGTAGACGTCCCGGACCGTTAACTTGGCTGGCATAAGGCCCCATAAATAAGATGCCGATGAATAAAGTCGAGTGAAATAGAAATATCCATCGGTCAAATAGTAGAAACAAAAGATTCCGTTCCCGAAACACCTGACGTGCCGGCGAAAGAACCTAATATGATCGTTGTGTAACGGGGAGACTATGCCATGATATGTTGAACTTCAACCTTAAAAATGCCAATTTCGGCGCTTCGGTCCATCTGAAAGGACTTTTGTTCTATTGCTGGAATCGGCGGAGGCGCCCGGATCAACTGGGTTTTTCGCCTGTCGTGGCGCGCCCGGGAAGCGGGGATTTTTACGGGCTCGAACGGGGGTGGCGCGGCTGCGACTTCCGGCCTAGGCCGACAGTTTGATGGGCGCCGGCGGCGCGAACAGTTGCGCAGCGCGCGGGCGCGTGGCTATAACGGGCGCCGGAAAGCCGGTGGCAAGGAGTTCAGGCCTTGGATTTGAAGCGGATCAACGATCACGTCAGCGTCGCGGGGCAGATACAGCCGGAAGACGTGGCCACGCTCAAAGCCCTGGGGTTCACCGCCATCGTCAACAACCGCCCCGACGGGGAAGCGCCCGACCAGCCGGCCGGCGCCGCCATCGAGGCGGCCGCCAGGGCGGCGGGGCTCGCCTATCACGCCATTCCGCTGGGCCGCGAGGGGGTGAACCCCGATCTCGTGGACCGGACCAGGGCCGCCCTCGAGGGGAGCGCGGGCCCGGTATTCTGCTTCTGCCGGTCGGGCACGCGCTCGACCACGCTCTGGGCGCTGAGCCAGGCGGGCGCGCAGCCCGCCGAGGCGATCATCGCCCAGGCGGCCGAGGCCGGATACGACATGAGCCATCTGGCCGGCTATCTCGGCCGCGGCTGAACCATCCTCGCGGCGGCTGGGCGGGCAGCCGCGCCGGCCGTCGCGCCCCAACTGCTGAGCCGGCCCCCTTTTTGCGGGTCCCCATCCTCCCCTGCTCGGAACGGTCCCTTTCATGTCCATCAAGAAGATCCTCGTCGCCAATCGCAGCGAAATCGCCATCCGTGTCTTCCGCGCCGCCAACGAGCTGGGGCTGAAAACCGTGGCGGTGTTCGCCGAGGAGGACAAGCTGGCGCTGCACCGGTTCAAGGCGGACGAGGCCTATCTCATCGGCAAGGGGCTGGGGCCGGTCGAAGCCTATCTGCAGATCGATGAGTATATCCGCATCGCCCGCATTTCCGGGGCCGACGCCATCCATCCCGGCTACGGGCTGCTCTCGGAAAGCCCGGAATTTGCCGATGCGTGCCTCGACGCGGGCCTCATCTTCATCGGCCCGCGGGCCCAGACCATGCGCGACCTGGGCAACAAGGTGGCGGCCCGCAACATGGCGATCAAGGCCGGCGTGCCGGTGGTGCCGGCGACCGAGCCGCTGCCCGACGACCCCGAGGCGGTGCGCCGGATGGCGGGCGAAATCGGCTATCCGCTGATGCTCAAGGCGAGCTGGGGCGGCGGCGGGCGCGGCATGCGCCGCATTCTCGACGAAACCCAGCTTGTCGCCGAGGTCGCTGAAGGGCGGCGCGAGGCCAAGGCCGCCTTCGGCAAGGACGAGATGTATCTCGAAAAGCTGGTGGAGCGCGCCCGCCATGTCGAGGTGCAGCTGCTGGGCGACGACCACGGCAATCTGGTGCATCTTTTCGAGCGCGACTGCTCGGTGCAGCGGCGCAACCAGAAGGTGGTGGAGCGGGCGCCGGCGCCCTATCTTTCCGAGGAGGGACGGCGGCGGCTGACCGAGGCGGCGGTCAAGCTCGGCAAGGCGGCCAATTATCGCGGCGCCGGCACGGTCGAGTTCCTGATGGACGCCGATACCGAGGATTTCTACTTCATCGAGGTCAATCCGCGCATCCAGGTGGAGCACACCGTCACCGAGGAAGTGACCGGCATCGATATCGTCAAGGCGCAGATCCGGGTGCTCGACGGGGCGGTGATCGGCACGCCCGAAAGCGGCGTGCCGCCGCAGGAGCGCATCCGCCTCAACGGCAACGCCATCCAGTGCCGGGTGACCACCGAGGACCCGGAGCAGAATTTCATCCCCGATTACGGTCGCATCACCGCCTATCGCGGCGCCATGGGGTTCGGGGTGCGGCTCGACGGCGGCACGGCCTATGCCGGCGCCATCATCACCCGCTATTACGACCCGCTGCTGGAAAAGGTCACCTGCTGGGCGCCCAGCGCCGAGGAGGCCATCGCCCGCATGCACCGGGCGCTGCGGGAGTTCCGCATTCGCGGCGTCTCCACCAATCTGGCGTTCCTCGAAAACATCATCACGCATCCCGATTTCGTCGGCAACCGCTATACCACCCGCTTCATCGACACGACGCCGGAGCTGTTCAATTTCGCGCCGCGCAAGGACCGGGCGACCAAGCTGTTGTCCTACATCGCCGACGTGACGGTGAACGGGCACCCCGAGGCGCGGGATCGGCCGCGCCCGCCCGCCGATGCCGCGGCGCCCTTCGTGCCGGAATTTCCGCCGCTCTATGCGGTGGAGGGCAGCCGGCAGATCTTCGAGCGCGAGGGGGCGACGGGGCTGGCGCAGTGGATGAAGGCGCAAAAGCGCGTGCTGTTCACCGACACCACCATGCGCGACGCGCACCAGTCGCTGCTGGCGACGCGCATGCGCAGCTTCGACATCACCCGCATCGCCCAGAGCTACAGCCGGGGCCTGCCCAATTTGTTCTCGCTCGAATGCTGGGGCGGCGCCACGTTCGACGTGGCCATGCGCTTTCTCAACGAGGACCCGTGGGAGCGGCTGGCCAAAGTGCGCGAGGGCGCGCCCAATATCCTGACGCAGATGCTGCTGCGCGGCTCCAACGGCGTGGGCTACACCAACTATCCCGACAATGTGGTCAAATTTTTCGTCCGGCAGGCGGCGGCCGGCGGGGTCGACGTGTTCCGGGTCTTCGACTGCCTCAACTGGGTCGAGAACATGCGCGTCGCCATGGACGCGGTGCTCGAAGCGGGCAAGGTGTGCGAGGGGGCCGTCTGCTATACCGGCGACATGCTGGACCCGGACCGGGCCAAGTACGACCTCAAATACTACGTGGCGCGGGCCCGCGAACTGGCGGCGGCCGGCGCCCATGTGCTGGGCATCAAGGACATGGCCGGGCTGTTGCGGCCGGCGGCGGCAAAAAAGCTGATCGCGACGCTCAAGGACGAGGTGGACCTGCCCATACACCTTCACACCCACGACACCTCGGGCGCCGCGTCGGCCACGGTGCTGGCGGCGGTGGAGGCGGGGGTCGACGCGGTGGACGCGGCCATGGACGCTCTGTCGGGCACCACCTCGCAGCCCACGCTGGGCTCGCTGGTGGCGGCGCTGGCCGATACCGAGCGCGATCCGGGGCTGAGCGACAAGGCGATCCGGCAGCTCTCCTTCTACTGGGAGGCGGTGCGCACGCAGTACCGCGCCTTCGAGAACGATCTCAAGGGCGGCGCTTCGGAAGTCTACCTGCACGAAATGCCGGGCGGCCAGTTCACCAATCTCAAGGAACAGGCGCGCTCGCTGGGGCTCGAAACGCGCTGGCACGAGGTGGCCCAGACCTATGCCGACGTCAACCAGATGTTCGGCGACATCGTCAAGGTGACGCCCTCCTCCAAGGTGGTGGGGGACATGGCGCTCGCCATGGTCTCGGCCGGCATTTCCCGCGCCGACGTGGAAGACCCGAACCGCGACATCGCCTTCCCCGATTCGGTGGTGGGATTTTTCGCCGGCGATCTGGGCCAGCCGCCGGGGGGCTTTCCCGCGGCGCTGCAAAAGAAGGTCCTCAAGGGCAGAACGCCGCTCACCGAGCGGCCGGGCTCCTATCTGGCGGATGTCGATCTCGAGGCGGAGCGGCAGAAAATCGCCGGCGAGGTCGGGCATGAGGTCGACGACTATCGCCTCGCCTCCTACCTCATGTACCCGAAGGTCTATGCGGATTTTGCTCGCATGCAGGAACGCTACGGCCCCACCGAAGTGCTGCCCACGCCGGTCTATTTCTACGGCCTCAACGAGGGCGACGAACTGCTGGTCAATATCGAGAAGGGCAAGACGCTGGTCATCGCCTATCAGGGGCGGGCGCCGACCAATGAAAAGGGCGAGGTGCGCTGCTTTTTCGACCTCAACGGGCAGCCGCGCACCATCGTGGTGCCGGACCGGCTGAAGGCCGGCGAGGTCAAGGTGCGCGCCAAGGCCTCGGTCAGCGACCCGCGGGAGGTGGGCGCGCCCATGCCCGGCGTCATCTCCACGCTGGCGGTGCAGCAGGGCCAGAAGGTGCAGGCCGGCGACGTGCTGTGCTCGATCGAGGCGATGAAGATGGAAACGGCCATCCACGCCGAGGTCGATGGCGAAGTGGTCGAATTGCTGGTCAAGCCCGGCGACCAGATCGACGCCAAGGACCTGCTGGTGCGGCTGGCCTAGCGGTTTGTTCCTGCCGGGTTACCCGCCTGAGCGTGGCCCGCGGGCAGCGTAGGTACCCGCGATGCCGGTTTTCCTCTCCGGAAAGGAAACGCCCTAGAGCCGCCGGGCGGTGCCGTCCACCGTCTTGACGGGGCGGGCAGCATAGGCGGGCGCGGGCACCGGCAGGCGCGAGACGATCCAGCTGACCATCAGGGGCACCAGCACGATATCGTCCACCCAGCCGAGCACCGGCAGGAAATCGGGCACGATGTCGAACGGATTGATGAGGTAGAAGGCGACGAACAGCGTCGCCGCCTTGAGATAGAGCGGGGTTTCGCGCGCCCGGAGGGCTTTCCAGAGCTGGGCGACTTCCTTGCGGAAGAGGACGAGGCGGGAGAAAAGCATGGTCATCATGGTATTCTAGATGGGGTGGCGCCGCCCCGCTTCAAGACCGTTGCCGCAATATTGGCCGGCGGCGGACATTGCGCCGTCACACGCGCGGGCTTATGTGTCAGCCAGCACCTTCGGAGAATGAGGATCATGGCCGGTCCAGCGCCGCGCAGGCAATCGGTAGGCGTCAATGTCGGCGGCGTCATGGTGGGCGGCGGCGCCCCCGTGGTCGTGCAATCGATGACCAATACCGATACGGCCGATATCGACGCCACGGTGCGCCAGGTGATGCAGCTGGCCCGGGCCGGTTCGGAAATCGTGCGCATCACCGTGGACCGGGACGAGAGCGCCGCGGCGGTGCCCCATATCCGCGACCGGCTGGCCAGCATGGGCTATGACGTGCCGCTGGTGGGCGATTTCCACTATATCGGCCACAAGCTGCTCACCGAGCATCCGGCCTGCGCCGAGGCGCTGGCGAAATACCGCATCAATCCGGGCAATGTCGGGTTCAAGGCCAAGCGTGACACGCAGTTCGCCACGCTGATCGAGCTGGCGCTCAGATACGACAAGCCGGTGCGCATCGGCGTCAACTGGGGGTCGCTGGACGAGGAATTGCTGACCCGGCTGATGGACGAGAACGCCGCCTCGGCCGAGCCGATCTCGGCCGCCGCGGTGCAGCGCGAGGCGATCATCCAGTCGGCGCTGCTGTCGGCGCAGCGGGCCGAGGAAATCGGGCTGGGGCGCGACCACATCATCCTTTCCACCAAGGTTTCGGACGTGCAGCACCTCATCGCCGTCTACCAGGAGCTGGCGGCGCGCTGCGATTATGCGCTGCATCTGGGGCTGACCGAGGCGGGCATGGGTTCGAAAGGCATCGTCGCTTCTTCGGCGGCCATGGGCATCCTGCTGCAGCAGGGGATCGGCGACACCATCCGGGTATCGCTCACCCCGGAGCCGGGCGGCGACCGGACGACCGAGGTCAAGGTGGCGCAGGAATTGCTCCAGACCATGGGGTTCCGGCAGTTCCTGCCGGTGGTGGCGGCGTGCCCGGGCTGCGGGCGCACCACCTCGACCACCTTCCAGACGCTGGCCAAGGAAATCCAGGACCATCTCAACGTCTCGATGCCGGAATGGCGCGAGCGCTATCCGGGGGTGGAGACGCTCACGGTGGCGGTGATGGGCTGCATCGTCAACGGGCCGGGCGAAAGCAAGCACGCCAATATCGGCATTTCCCTGCCCGGCACCGGCGAGACGCCGGCGGCGCCGGTTTTCGTCGATGGGCAGAAGGTGGCCACGCTGCGCGGCGCGGACGTGGCCGACCAGTTCAAGACGATGGTGGCCGACTACATCGAAAAGAAGTTCGGCGCCGGCCGGCAGCACGCGGCCGAATAGATGAACGAGCGCAATGTGCGGCGGCTGTTCTGGCTGGCCATGCTGATCATCGTGCTGGGGGCGCTCAAGCTGATGGGCCAGCTTTAGACGTCGCTTCCTGCTGCTGCCATTCGGGCAGCGGAAAGACGCGGTCATAGGCCCAGTTGAAGACGAAGGCGTAGCCCATGTAGAAAAGGGCGAAGGCCAGGTCCATCACCAGCGCCTGCCACAGCGAAATGCCCAGATACCAGGCGATCAGCGGCATCAGCATGAGCAGCAGGCCCAGCTCGAAGAGGACGGCGTGGAGGACGCGGATGGGCGTGGTCTTCAGCGTCGTGCCGCGCCGGGCCTGCATCACGTGGTCGAAGCCGAAATTGTAGAGATAATTCCAGGCCATGGCGATGGTGGCGCTGCCGATGACGATGACGGCCGAATCGCCGGCATGCAGCTGGAAGACGAAGGCCCCGAGGGGCGTGGCCAACAGGATGCCGATGATCTCGAACATCAGGGCGTGACGGATACGGTCGGCGGGGCTGCGCATGGGGCGCTCCTCATCATGCTCGGGCCGTCCCGAACGCTGGTCCCGGAAGGGGGAGGTCGTCCTCTTGCCGCCGGGATATAGGGGTGATTGCCGGCGGCGGCAAGCATGGCCGGCTCACGGGCCGGCGAGGCGGAAGACGCCGGCGCGCACCGGCGTCGCGGCGCCCATGTCGGGGACGGCATATTCGGCCAGTAGCTGCAGCGTCGCCAGCGGCAGGTCGCGGCGAAACGGATCGCCGACCAGCACGGTGGTGCCGGCGGCCGCCGCTTCCCGCAGCAGCGGCAGGGTAGCGGCGGCCACGGCCGCGTCGTAAAAGACGTCGCCGGCGAGGATGATGTCGACGGGGGGCAGGCCCTCGCCGGTCCAGAGGGCCAGTTCGACCCCGTTGGCCTTGGCATTGAGGGTGAGGGCGACCTGCCCGAGCGGGTCGGGCTCGAGGGCCCATATCCTTGCGGCGCCGGCGCGGGCGGCGGCGATGCCGACGAGGCCCGAACCGGCGCCGAAATCGAGCACGCGCCTGCCGGCCACGGTTTGCTTATGGGCGTCGAGATAAAGCGCGAGGGCGGCGCCGCCGGCCCAGGCATAGGCCCAATAGGGCGGGCTCGCGTCTTGGTCCCGCGCCGCCAGCCAGGCGGTGAGCCCGCTTTGCGGCGTGGGGCGATACAGCGCGATGGCCGGATAAAAGGGCAGCGGCGCCAGCGCGAGGCGCGTGCGGATGAAGTCGGCGGGCGCCAGCCCTATGCCGGCAGCTGGCACGCGTCCACCCAGCGCTCGCCGCACAGTTCGGCCAGCCGTGCGAGGCTCAGTTTCACCGAGGAATGGGTGTCGCCCGCCGCCGGAATGACGAGATCGTAGATCCTCAGCGACGTGTCGAGATAGATCGGCAGCGGCGCCGGCAGGCCGAAGGGGCAGACCCCGCCCACTTCGTGGCTGGTGAGGCGCAATACGTCCTCGGCGCCCAGCATGCGCGGGCGGCCGCCGAAGGCGGCTTTCGACTTGGCGTTGTCCAGCCGCGCATCGCCGCGCGTCACCAGCAGGAATTCCGCATCCTTGACGCGGATGCACAGCGTCTTGGCGATCTGGCCCGGCTCGACCCCGTGCACGGCGGCGGCCAGCGGCACAGTAGCGGTGGAATCGGGGGTGACGATGACGGCAAGGTCGGGGGCGCGGGCGGCGAGATCGTCGCGGACGGATTGCAGGCTCATGGGTGGGGATCAACCTCGGGCGTTCGGCATGAAGATAGGGCGCGTCAGAACAGGCGCGCCAGGCTGTTTTCGTATTTGAAGCGGGATTTTTCCCGCATCGGCGTGTTGAGGGCACGGCGCATGAAATCGGCGGGCAAATCGGCGACGCCATCGAGCGCCATCAATTCGGAAACGGTGACGCGCTCGCCCGCATAGGGGGTGATGCTGACCTCCATGCCGGCTTCCACCGCGCCGGGCGCGAGCACCCGGCAATAGGCGCCGGGGCGGTTGCCGCGATGGAAGCGCTTGACCCAGCCGGGGGCGCCCATTTTGGCGGCGAAGGTCATGCAGGGGGTGCGGTGCCAGGTAACCTCCAGCACCACCTCGCCGATGCGGAAGCGGTCGCCGATGGCGGTAGCGGCGCTGGCCGTGCCGGCAATGGTGAGGTTTTCACCGAAAAGGCCCGGCGCGAGCGTCTGGCCCAGTTGCCCTTCCCACCAGGCGTAATCCTCCTGGAAATAGAGATAGACCGCCTGATCGGGACCACCATGGTGCTGGCGGTCGAGGATGGCGTCGCCGGCGAGGCCCTCCCTGCCGATGGCGACGGGGCCGGCTACCGGCTGCTTGAAAATGCCGGTCAGCGCCTTCTGCCCGGGAATGGGTTCGGGCCGGCCGGTGCTGACGGCGAGCAAATGCGGCATGGCTCAGCGCTCCCGTGCGGCGAAATAGCGGGCGGTGGCGCGCAGGCCATCGGCGCGCGGGCCGAAGGTGCGCAGGGCGGCGACGGCGTCGGCGACGATGGCGTCGAGCGCCCGCCGCGCCTCGTCGACGCCCAGCCGGGCCACCAGCGTCTGCTTGCCCATGCCGGCATCCTTGCCGGTGGCCTTGCCCATGGCCTCGGGCGAGGCGGTGACATCGAGAATGTCGTCGGCCAGCTGGAAGGCGCGGCCGGCGGCCTCGGCATAGGCGGTGAGGGCCGAGAGGGCGCGCGGGTCGGCGCCGCCGATCAGGGCGCCCATGCGCACGGCGGCGCGGATCAGCGCGCCGGTCTTCATGGCCTGCATGGTGTCGATCTCGGTGGCGGTAAAGCCATGGCTCTCCCCCTCGATGTCGCGCATCTGGCCGCCGGCCATGCCGCCGGTGCCGCCGCCGGCCGCCAGTTCCGCCACCAGCGCGATGCGCACCGCCGGGTTGGAGTGGCAGGCGGGGTCGGCCAGCACGCCGAAGGCGTGGGTCAGCAGCGCATCGCCGGCCAGGATCGCCGTAGCCTCGTCATAGGCCTTGTGGACGGTGGGGCGGCCACGCCGCAGCGCGTCGTCGTCCATGGCGGGCAGGTCGTCGTGGATGAGCGAATAACAATGCACCATTTCGACGGCGAGGCCCGCCGGCAGGGCGGCGGCGGCCGGCACGGAGAAGATGGCGGCCGCCTGCCGCAGCAGCAGCGGGCGCAGGCGCTTGCCGCCCTCGAGGCTGCCGTGGCGCATGGCGGCGACCAGCCGCTCGGCGGCGGGGCCGGGCCCGGACAGCCGGGCTCCGGTCAGGATGTCGGAAAGCCCCGCCTCGACGGCTCGGGCACAATCGGCGCTATCGGCGGCAAAATCGTACATGGGCTGTTGCTAGCTTGTTGCCCGGGGGGCGGCAAGGGGCGTGCTTGGCGCGGACCGCAACAGCGGCTATCAGGGCGCATGGCGCGAAAACCGAAGCGGTTCCGGCAGTTCGTTCGCATCGGCCTGCTGGCGCTTGCCGGGCTGGTGGCGCTGCCGCTGTTGCTGACGCCGCTTTACCTCGTGGTCGAGCCGGTTTCGGTGCCGATGCTGGAGCGCTACGTCACCGGCCGGCCGGTGGTGCGGCAATGGCGCGGCATCGACGCGCTCTCCGACCGGCTCAAGGCGGCGGTGATCCTCTCCGAAGACGGGCAGTTCTGCCGCCATGGCGGCGTCGACATGGGGGCGCTGCGCGCCGAGATCGACAATCTGCTGGCCGGCAGGCCGGCGCGGGGCGCCTCGACCATCACCATGCAGGTGGCGCGCAACCTCTTCCTGTGGAACGGGCAGAGTTTCGTGCGCAAGGGGCTGGAAGTGCCGCTGGCGCTTTATATCGACCTCGTCATGCCCAAGCGGCGGATCATGGAAATCTATCTCAACATCGCCGAATGGGGGCCGGCGGGCGAGTTCGGCGCGGTGGCGGGGGCGCAGCGCGCCTTTGGCCGCGCGCCGCAAAATCTCGACTGGCGCACGGCCAGCCTGCTCGCCGTTACCCTGCCCAATCCGCATCTGCGCAATCCGGCGCGGCCGGGGCCGGGGCTCGAGCGGGTGGCGCGCGTCGTCGAGCAGCGGGCGCGCCAATATGGGGCGCGGGCGGCCTGCGTGGGAGCGGACGGAAAGCTGGCGCTGTGAGGGCCGTGAACCCTTGCCTTTGGCCGACGAAAACCCCTAGCCAAGCGGGCCGTCTTGCTCTATAGAGCCGACCAATCCCCGCAGAGACACGTCTCTGGGCCGCTTCCGGCGGCGCGACGATTTTGAATTCGGAAGGACCGAAAAATGGCTGTGCCAAAACGCAAGACCTCGCCGATGAAGCGCGGCTTCCGCCGCTCGGCTGACGCGATCGCCAACCCGACCTATGTCGAGGACAAGGATTCGGGCGAACTGCGCCGCCCGCACCACATCGATCTCAAGACCGGCATGTATCGCGGCCGGCAGATTATCGCCGCCAAGAGCTAAGCCGAAAGGCTGGCGGCGCGGGCGCGCTCGATCTGATAGGAAACGGCCGGTCCCTTGGCGGGGTCGGCCGTTTCGTTTTACCCGCCGTCAAGAAATGACCGGAACCCATGGAGAAGCTGGCATGAGCATGCGCGTTGAATCGGATACGATGGGCACGATCAACGTGCCCGCCGACAAATATTACGGCGCGCAGACGGCCCGCAGCCTGGCCAATTTCGCCATCGGCGAAGAAAAGATGCCCAGGGAGGTGATCACCGCCTTCGGCATCCTCAAGAAGGCGGCGGCGCTGGCCAATCACAAGCTCGGGCTCATGGACGAAAAGACGCGCGACCTCATCGTCGCGGCGGCCGACGAGGTGATCGCGGGCAAGCTCGGGGCGCATTTCCCGCTGGTGGTCTGGCAGACCGGCTCGGGCACGCAGTCCAACATGAACGTGAACGAGGTGATCTCGAACCGCGCCATTGAGATGGCGGGCGGCGAAATGGGCTCGAAAAAGCCCGTGCACCCCAATGACCACGTCAATATGAGCCAGTCGTCCAACGACACCTATCCCACCGCCATGCATATCGCGGCGGTCGAGGCGGTGGAGGGGTATCTGTTCGTGCGCGTCGGCGCCTTGCGCGATACCCTGGCGCGCAAGGCCGAGGAATTCATGGATGTGGTCAAGATCGGCCGCACGCATCTGCAGGATGCGACGCCGCTGACGCTGGGCCAGGAAATCTCCGGCTGGGTGGCGCAGATCGATTATGCGCTGGCTGCCATCAAGGCGAGCATGCCGCAATTGAAGGAACTGGCGCTGGGCGGCACGGCGGTGGGGACGGGCCTTAACGCGCATCCCGACTACGCGGTGACGGTGGCCGCCGAGATCGCCAGGCTCACCGGGCGCGGCTTCGTCACCGGGCCGAACAAGTTCGCGCTGCTGGCCGGGCACGACGCTTTCGTGGGCGCCTCGGGGGCGCTGAAGCAACTGGCCGCGGCGCTGATGAAGGTGGCCAACGACGTGCGCTGGCTGGCCTCCGGCCCGCGCTCGGGCCTCGGGGAAATCACCATTCCGGAAAACGAGCCGGGCTCCTCGATCATGCCGGGCAAGGTCAATCCGACGCAGTCGGAAGCCATGACCATGGTGGTGACGCAGGTGATGGGCAATGACGCGGCGATCGGCTTTGCCGCCAGCCAGGGCAATTTCGAGCTCAACGTGTTCAAGCCCGTCATCGCCTATAATTTCCTGCAAAGCGTGCGGCTGCTGGCCGACGCGGCCAAGAGTTTCAACGACAATTGCGCCGTGGGCATCGAGCCGGACCGCAAGCGCATCAAGCAGCTGGTCGACCAGTCGCTGATGCTGGTGACGGCGCTTAACCGCCGCATCGGCTACGACAACGCCGCCAAGATCGCCAAGACCGCGCACAAGAACGGCACCACGCTGCGCGAGGAAGCGATCCGGCTGGGGCTGCTGACCGGCGAGGAATTCGACGCCGAGGTGAAGCCCGAGCAGATGGTGGGGCCGCTCAAGCTCAAGGCGTAGGCGCTTCCGGGTCCCTGCATCGCTGCTGCCCGCGGAGCTGATCCGCGGGTCGGAGCATTCTACATTTGTAGTGATGCTCTTTTCAGCCCTTCTCCACCGGGTCATTCCCGCGCCAGCGGGAACCTCCGTTACCGTTTCCGAGATTAAACAGAGGTCCCCGCATGCGCGGGGATGACACCGTGGGGACGAGGATTAGAACGCCAATTCAGACGACAGGTGAAGCGCCTAACCCCTGAGCGCGGCTTCGATGGCGGCGATGTCGATCTTTTTCATGCTCATCATCGCCTCGAAGGCGCGCTTGGCGGCGGTGCCGCCCTGCTGCATGGCCTCGGAGAGGATGCGCGGCGTGATCTGCCAGGAGACGCCCCATTTGTCGCGGCACCAGCCGCACATGCTTTCCTCGCCGCCATTGCCGACGATGGCATTCCAGTAGCGGTCGGTTTCCGCCTGGTCGTCGGTGGCGATCTGGAAGGAGAAGGCTTCCGACTGCTTGAAGGCCGGCCCGCCGTTAAGGCCGATGCAGGGGATGCCCATGACGGTGAATTCCACCGTCAGCACGGCGCCCGCCTTGCCCGAAGGGTTGTCGCTGGGAGCGGTGTGGGTGGCGGTCACCCGGGTGTCGGGGAAGGTTTTCGCATAGAACGCGGCCGCCGCCTCGGCGTCCTTGTCGTACCAGATGCAGATGGTGTTCTTGGCGTTGGCCATGATGTGCTCCTCAAATGCGGTTTTGGCCCGGTCTCGGACGGCCGCCTCGAACGGTCGCTATGAATGCGACGTTTCGGCGGCGGGCAATTGAACAGGGCCAGCAGAATTTTTCTGCACTCTTTCGCCGGTCGGGCTCCTCTGGCATGGTGGGGCCGATCAGCGGAGGCTTTCATGAGCGAAACGATCGTGCTGCCGGGCCGGCCCGCGTCCCCGCGCAAAGGGCGCTTCATCCCGCCGCTGCTGGTCCTGCCCTTCCTCCTCTACAATCTTGTGGTCTTTCTGTTTTTTGCCGGCAATCCGGTCAATTGGGGCGCCGGGCTGTTCATGCTGCCCATGCCCTCGGGCATGCCCTGGGCTATCAGCGCGGGAGATTTCCTGCTGGTGGTGGGCATCGTCATGCTGTTTTTCGAGGTGCTGAAATCGACCCAGACGGCGCGGGCCTCGATCATCGAGCATATGCTGTCGATGGGGCTGTTCGTGGCTTTCCTCATCGAATTCCTGCTGGTCGGGGCGGCGTCCAGCTCGGTATTCTTCCTGCTCATGGTAATGAGCCTCATCGACGTCGTGGCGGGCTTTACCGTCTCGATCACCAGCGCCAGCCGCGACGTCTCGATGATGTAAGCCTTTAAACCGTCAGGTTTTTCCGGAACCCCTGGGGCATGCGGCGCACGGCGATGCGGGCGCCGCGCGCATAGGCGCCGACGGCGTTTTCGGGGCTGCCGAGGCGGCGGGCGCGCTGCGGCGGCAGGTGGTCGCGCGCTGCCAGCAACTGGCTGACAAAGGCGGCCATGGGGGCGCCCCGCGCCAGCGACGGGCGGGGCGCGGTGCGCCCGAGGGGCACCGGCAGGGGGGCGCGATCTGTGTCGAATTCGGGCATGTTCGCCTCTGGCTCGTACCGTTCCGGGCCAGACTGTCCCGAAACGATACGGGCCAGTCGGCATCCTGCCCGATAAGGGGCAAACGGCGTGCCAGATGTTAACGGAGCGTTAACGTTTTACGATCCCCAAAAGTGAATTGGCCACAGATTCGCGCCTTTCCGGTTCGCGCGGTTCAGAAATTGTCCTTGCCCTTGCGGATGGCGGCGAACACCGCGGCGGGATCGGCGCCCTCCAGCCCGTAATGCCGGGCCAGTTCGGGGGCGTCGGCCCGCAGGAACGGGTTGGCGCGCTTGTCCTCGCCCAGCTCGAACGGAATGGTCGGCTTGCCGCCATTGCGCAGTGAGGCGACGAGATCGGCGCGCTGCTGCAGGGCGACATTGTCCGGGTCGATGCTGAGGGCGAAGCGGGCATTGCCCAGCGTGTATTCATGGCCGCAATAGACGGTGGTGTCGTCGGGCAGGGCGCGCAGGCGCTTGAGGCCGTCCCACATGGGGCCAGGCGTGCCCTCGAACATGCGCCCGACGCCGAGCGAGAACAGCGCGTCGGCCGAGAACAGATGCCGCCCCTGCGGCTCGAAATAAACGATGTGGCCCAGCGTGTGGCCGGGGGTGGCGATGACCTCGAAAGCGGTTTCCCCGAGGGGCACATGATCGCCGTCCGCCACCAGCACGTCGAGCCCGGCGATCTTGTCGGCCTCGGCGGCCGGGCCGGTGACGCGGGCGCCATAGGCGGCCTTGAGGTCGGGGATGGCCTCGACGTGGTCGATATGGTGGTGGGTGATGAAAATATCGCTCAGCGTCCAGTCCCGCCTCTCCAGCGCCTTGCGGATGGCGGCGGTTTCGGGGGCATCGATGGCGGCGGTGCGGCCGCTGGCCTCGTCATGGACGAGATAGCCGTAATTGTCCTCGCGGGCGGGAAAGACATCCACGATCAACGCCATTTGTCGCAACTCCTTGTCCGGTTCGGCTCGCAAGCTAGGCATCCTCGCCGCCGAAGACAACAAGCCGGGGCGATAAAAGGCCGGCGCCGCCGGCGGCGGAGTGAAAAGCGCACTGGCGTTGCGCGCGAAAGCCAATAGGATCGGGGCATGAGCAGCGACGTCACCCGGTTGATCGCCTATTATAAGACGCCCCTGGGGCGCATTTCGCGGGCGCTGGTGCGCGAGCAGGTGCTGGCGCTGGCGGGCGATCTTTCGGGCAAGCGGGTGCTGGGGCTGGGTTTCGCCACGCCCTATCTGCGCTTCGCGCTCGGGCAGGCCGAGCGGGTGCTGGCCTTCATGCCGGCGCGGCAGGGGGCCTCGGCCTGGCCGCGCGAGGGCCCCAGCTGCACGGTGCTGTGCGATCCGCTGGAAATGCCGCTGACCGACGCGGCGGTCGATCTCACCATCGCCATCCACGCGCTCGAACACGTGGCCGACGACGAGGAACTGATGCGCGAATTGTGGCGGGTGACGGCGCCCAACGGGCATTTGCTGCTGGTGGTGCCGCGGCGGCGCGGCATCTGGGCGCAGCGCGACAATACCCCCTTCGGGCAGGGCAATCCCTATTCGGCCGGGCAGTTGGAAAAGCTGCTGCGCGACCATAGTTTCGTGCCGGAAGCCTGGCGGGATGGGCTCTTCCTGCCGCCCTCGCAATCGGGGCTGCTGCTGAAATCGACGCGCTTTTTCGAGCGCTTCGGGCGCCTGCTGGGGCCGGCCATGAGCGGGGTCATCTGCGTCAGGGCGCGCAAGGAAGCGTTTCCCGCCGTGCCGCGGCGCAAGCGGGCGGCGCGCTATGTGCGCCTGCCCGGCCTCTCCACCGCCACCGCCCGCTGGGGGTAGGGGCAGCGTCGGTGGTGGGGGCGAGAAAGCGGGCTTTGCGTTTGGCGCGGATTTGCATATGGTCCGCGCGGCTTTTCCTGCCTTGTTCGCGAAACCATCATGTCCGATCCGATCCGCCCCACGCCGCAGCCCGGCATTCTCGATATCGCGCCCTATCTGCCCGGCAAATCCGGGGCGCCGGGCAAAAGCGTGGTAAAACTCTCCTCCAATGAATCGCCGCTGGGCGCCAGCCCGCTGGCGGTGGCGGCCTTTGCCGAGGCGGCGGCGCAGCTCGACATCTATCCGGAAGGCTCGTCGAAACTGCTGCGCGAGGCGCTGGGCACGGTGCATGGCATCGACCCGGGGGCGATCGTCTGCGGCAACGGCTCGGACGACCTGCTGCACCTGTTGGCGCAAATCTATCTGGGCGAGGGCGACGAGGCGGTGATGAACCGCTACGGGTTTTCGGTCTATCCCATCATCACGCTGGCGGCCGGCGCGCGCATCGTCATGGTGGAGGAGCGCGACTACCGGGCCGATGTCGATGCGCTGCTGGCCGCGGTGACGGCGCGCACCAGGGTGGTGTGGCTGGCCAATCCCAACAACCCCACCGGCACCTATCTTTCCAGCGCCGAAGTGGCGCGGCTGCATGCCGGGCTCAGGCCCGATATTCTGCTCGTCATCGACAATGCCTATGCCGAATATGTGACGGCGGCCGATTTCAGCACCGGGCTGGAGCTGGTGCGGGCGCATGAAAACGTCGTCATGGTGCGCACCTTCTCCAAGATGGGGCTGGCGGCGGCGCGTATCGGCTGGCTGGTGGGCCCCGGACACGTGGTCGATGCGCTGCACCGCATTCGTGGGCCGTTCAACGTCAACCTGCCGGCGCAGAAGGCCGGGGCGGCGGCGGCGCGCGACGTGGAATTCACCGCCCGGCTCACGGCGCACAATGCGCGCTGGCGCGACTGGCTCACCGCCGAGCTTGCCTCGAACCGGCTGCGGGTCGTCCCCAGCCAGGCCAATTTCGTCATGGTGCTGTTCGAGGACGCGGCGCAGGCGGCGCGGGCCTTCGAGACGCTGATGGCGGCGGGCTATGTGGTGCGCGAAATCGGCCCCTCCTACGGCATCGACAACGGCTTGCGCATTTCCATCGGCTCGGAAGCGGCGATGCGCGGCGTGGCCGCGGTGCTCAAGACCCTGGTGGCCGCAGCATGAGCGCGCCGTTCAAGCGGCTGGCGCTGATCGGCATCGGCCTTATCGGCTCGTCCATTGCGCTGGCGGCGCGGCGGCACGGGCTGGCCGACACCATCGCCATCGCCACGCGGCGGCCCGAAACGCTGGCCGAGGCGCAGGCGCTCGAACTGGGCGACATCTATACGCTCGACGCCGCCGCAGCGGCGCGAGGGGCCGACCTCGTGATTCTCTGCGCCCCGGTAGGCGCCTATAGGGCGCTGGCCGCGGCCGTCGCACCGGCCCTGGCGCCGGGCGCCATCCTCTCGGATGTGGGCTCGGTCAAGGCGCATGTGATCAAGGTCGTTGGGCCGCACGTGCCGGCGGGGGTGCATTTCATCCCCGGGCACCCGATTGCCGGCACCGAGCATTCGGGGCCGGGGGCCGGCTTTGCCGAGCTGTTCAGCGGCCGCTGGTGCGTGCTGACCCCGGGGGCGGATGTGCCGGCGGCGGCGACCGCGCGGCTGGCGGCGTTCTGGCAGGCAATGGGCTCGATGGTGGAGTGCATGGAGGCGGGGCACCACGACCGGGTGCTGGCCATCACCAGCCATATCCCGCACCTCATCGCCTATAATATCGTGGGCACGGTGGCCGACCTCGAAGCCGACACCCAGTCGGAAGTGATCAAGTTTTCCGCCTCGGGGTTTCGCGATTTCACCCGCATCGCCGCCTCCGACCCGGTGATGTGGCGCGACGTGTTCCTCACCAATCGCGACGCGGTGCTGGAAATGCTGGGGCGGTTCAACGAGGATCTGGCGGTGCTGCAACGGGCGGTGCGCACCGGCGACGGGCCGGCGCTGGAAGCGCTGTTCACCCGTACCCGCGCCATCCGCCGCTCGATCATCAGCGCCGGCCAGGAAACCGCCGCCCCCGATTTCGGCCGGCCGCATGAGCCAGCGCCGCCGCCGGACGACGACAAGGAAGCGTGAGGGCGCTCTTTGCGCGCCCCGTCCGCCGGGTCGTTCCTGCGCAATCGCCGCTCCTAGAGCGTTTCACCGCCAAACGGAATCGGCAGTTTTCTCCCCCCGCCGCGACCACTGGGCTGCCCCCGGACCTGATCCGGGGGCCGGTGCGGGAGCCGCAATGCCGGTTGAGCGGGATAATGGCCCCCGGGTCTTCGCCCGGGGGTAGCGTCGGGGGTGTTCGTATCCCACGCTGTCGTTCCCGCACCTGCGGGAATACCGGTGAAGGGGTCGCAACACGCTGCACCACAAGCGTGAAATGCTCTAAACATAGGCCCCCGCTTTCGCGGGGGTGACCCCGGGTGGCGAGGGTTTTTCGCGCCGATTCAGACGGTGGAGCTCCCCGGCTGGCCTACGGGTCGGGCCCGTGGGCGGCGGGGTGGTTTCGGGGAGCGGTGCCTTGCTGCCCCGGTGACAAAAAATCAGAACAGCGGCGGCAGGGTGGCGACGGGGACGAGGCCGGAGGAGAGGGTGCCGGCGCGCAGGTTGAGCTGGTTCCGGTGGCTGCCGTCGGCGGCGGGGACGCCGAGCACGAGGGTGCGCCAGGGCTCCTCGATCAGGGGGCCGATGCGCTCGGCGACGCCCTTTGAGGTGATGTCGATGCTGCCATTGGCAAGGCCCGCCGCGTCGAGCGACAGGTCGCCGCTGGCGTCGAGCTGGGCGCTGGCGTCGCTGGCATGCAGCCGGGTGAGGCGCAGCACGCCGCCCTGGCGCTGCCAGAGGGGCAGCAGCGGCTCGGCGCCGAAGGCGCGGACATCGTCGGGCAGGCCGGTGATCTCGGCTTCGAGCTCGGCTTCGGCGCCGTCCATGTCGAGGCCGGGGGCCTCGACGGCCTGGGCGCGGCCATAGACGGCGAGCGCCGCCAGCCGGCGTTCGGGGTCGTGCGCCTCGGGCATGTCGAGCAGGTGGACTTCCAGCGGGCCGGTGCGGGCGATCAGCGCCTCGAACAGGCGATCGGTCCAGACCAGCGAGTTGGCAACCAGCGACAGGCGGGCGATGCGCCAGTCCTCGATGCGCAGGCTGGCCTCGGCGCCGGTCCAGTCGAGGGTGCTGCGCTGGCCGGTAAAGGCGTCGGAGATTTCCAGCGGGCCGCTGGCCCAGGCGAGCAGGTGGTTGGGCCGGTAGACCATGGCGCTGGCCCGCGCCTCCGGCAGTTCGAACAGCAGGTCGCCGGTCACGATGACGGCGTCGTGGCAATCGAGGTCGAAGCGGAAGGGAAAGCCGCCGATGTCGAGGCTGGCGCAGGACAGCTGCGGCGCGGTTTCGCCATCGGCAAAGGCCAGCGCCGCCACCTGCTGGCGCAACTGGCCGGCGAGGAAGAACCAGCCCCCCGTCCAGCCCAGCACGACGAGAAGGACGATGGCGCCCAGGATGATGATTCGCTTTGTCATGACAGCCTTCTTAACCTTGCCGCGTCCCGGCCAGAAGCCGATTCTTGGCCGCAGGGGCCGGCCGGGCGGACGGTTGTGCGGCAGAATCGGGCGCGCTAAACATGGGGCCATGGCAGGACGGAACGAGATGACGGCGCCGGCGGGCCGCTTTGTCTTCGGCTATGGATCGCTGATCTGGAACCCGGGCTTCGCCTTTCTGGCGGCGCAGCCGGGGCTGCTGCGCGGCGCCCATCGCAGCCTTTCCATCTTTTCCCACCATCATCGCGGCACGGTGGAAAAACCGGGGCTGGTGTTCGGGCTGGCGCGCGGCGGCTCGTGCCGGGGCATGGTGTTCGAGGTGGCGGAAGCCGAGTGGCCGGACGTCTTCGCCTATCTGCAGGCGCGCGAGCAGGTGACCGGGGTCTATCGCGAGGCGCTGCGCAAGGTGCGGCTCGATGACGGGCGCGTGGTGGCGGCGCTGGTTTATCTCGTCAATGAGCGGCACGAGCAATTTGCCGGGCGCCTCAGCCTCGAGCAGCAATTGGCGCTGGTGCGGGTGGCGGCGGGCGGCGCCGGGCGCAATGCCGATTATGTGGTGCAGACGGTGCGGCACCTGGAAAAGCTGGGCATCAGCGACAGGGCGCTGACGGCGCTGGCGGCGGCGCTGGAGCGGGATGCGGGGCCGGCCGGTCAGGCCGCCTGAGCGCCGGCGCCGAAATCGGGCGCCGGGGCAGCCCCTTCCAGATCGTAGATGGTGGTGAGCCGTTCCCCCGGCTGCGCGGCTAGGCGGAAGACGCGGTCGGCGCAGCTCATGGCGAGGCGGAAGCGGGCGCGGCTCAGCGGGTCGGCCACCAGATCCTCGGTGGCGCCGACCCAGAGCACGTTGCGGCCCTTGGCGAGCAGGAAAAGCCCGGTCTCGTCCATGGCAAAATCAGCGAGGTTCTCGCTTTCGAGGCCATAGAGCCGGCCCGACCGGCCCTGCCAGGCGGCGGCCGGCCGCTGGTCTCGCGTCGCTTGCCCGTTCCGTGCTGGCGCCATGCGCCCGTCTCCCGTATCGAATAAGAACAAAATTAGAACAAAAAGCGAGACGCGTCAAGCGCCCTCCGGGCTCGACACTATATCTATGGGTTTATTCGGCGGATACGTCAATATGTAGTGTCGGGCCCGGCGGTGCGGGCGCGGAGCGCGGCGATGCGAGCGGGAAGCTCGCCCTCGAGCGGCCGGGAGAGACCGGCCTCGATGGCTTCAAGCGCCAGGGCGTCGGAGCCGGTCTCGATGGCGGCGGCGAGGCGGCTAAGGAAGAGGTCGGGGGCAAGGCCCGGCTCGATGGGCGCCAGAAAGCGGGCGCGGGCGGTGCCGGGCCAGATGACGGGGCTGTTGCGGCCCCAGAAAAGCCCGGAATTGAGCGCCACCGGCACCACGGGCACGCCGAGCGCCTCATAGAGCCGCACGATGCCCTGGCGATAATCGGGCGGCGCCAGCGGCGCCTTGCGGGTGCCTTCGGGATAGATGACGATGCGGCAGCCGCGGGCGATGGCGGCGCGCGCCTCCTCGATCATGTGCGGAATGGCCTCGGCGCCCTTCTGGCGGTCGATCTCGATGGTGTCGAGCGACAGGGCGGCCCAGCCGAAAAAGGGGATGCGGGTCAGTTCCTTCTTGGCGATATAGGCGGGGCGGCCGGTATGCGGGAAGATGGCGAAGATGTCCCAGTCCGACTGGTGTTTCGAGGCGATGATGCAGCCGCCGGGCGGAATATTGGCGGCGCCGCCGACATCGGTGCGCATGCCGGTGACGAGGCGCAGCATATGCACGTTGGACCAGCACCAGTAGCGGGCGAGGGCCCAGGAAAGGCGGGTGCGCCCGGCGGTGATGCCGATCAGCCCCACGATGATGGCAAGGATCGCCGTCTGGCCGAGAAACAGCAGGTAGAACAGGGCGCTGCGGCCGGCCTGGACGGCTTTTCTGATCGGCATGGCTCCGCTCCCCCCTCGAACAACCCGTATTTTCTAGAGCATTTCGCCGTTTCATTGAAACGGCGAGATCGCTCTAGGTCTTTGTCTGGTCGCGTTTCCGAACCGCAAAACCGTTGCCACTTTTGCTGGAAACGCTCCAGCCGCGGCGGCGCGGCTTGGCGAGGGCGTCAGGAGGCTTCGCTGAGATAGCGGCGCACGGTGACGCGCGAGGTGACGGCGGTGAGCACGGCCATGACCGGCACCACGGCGAGGATGACGACGATGCCCTCCCAGCCGATGAGGAAGTGGCCGAACAGCACGCCTACCTGCGCATTGGCCTCGCTGGGCAGCACGCTGCCCGCCGCCATGCCGATGACGACGAAGAACAGCACCGCCAGCACCGCGCCCAACAGCCCGCCCTGCAGGCCGATGGAGAGGAACCGGCCCTGGAAGGCGCCGGCGATGAAGCGGTTGGAGGCGCCGATGAAATGCAGCACGTCGACGATTTCGCGGTTGGAGGCCATGGCGCCGCGCGTGGCGAAGATGATGGCGAGCACGGTGGCGACGCCGATGAGCCCCAGCACCAGCAGGCCCGAGAGCACCACCGTACCGGCCATGGTGTTGAGCTGCTGGCGCCAGGCGGCGTGGGTGTCGAGGCTGGCGCCTTTGATCGCCCCCAGATTGCGTTGCAGGGCGGGAATATCGGCGTCGACCGGATCGGCCAGCTGCACGACGACGAGCCGGGGAATGGCGATGGCCGAGAGGTCGAGCCCCTGGCCCAGCCAGGGGCGCAGGAGGTCCTGGCTTTCCTCGACGCTGAGGGCGCGGGCATTGGCGACGCCGGGCGTCGCTTCGGCCAGCGACACGGCGGTGCGCAGATTGCTCTCCATCACCTCGCCCTCGACGGGGCGGATCTGGATGGTCAGCTCGCGCCCGACATCGGCCGACCAGGCGATGGCCGATTTCTGCACCAGCACCACGCCGCCCAGCGTGGCGGCGGAGAGGAAGGCCATGATGGTGACCAGCAGCAGCAGGGTGCGGCCGGCGACGCTTTTCTCGGGCACGATGGGGGCGCCGCCGACGCCGCGGGGCAACAGGTGGAAGGCCTGGCGCAGCAGGTCGACGAGCCGGCTAAGCATGGATGGTCAGCTCCCCCTTGTTGAGCGCCATGCGCGGATAGGCGAAGCGCTCGAGCAGCGGCAATTCGTGGGTGGCGAGGATAATGGTGGTGCCCAGGGTGCGGTTGAGCTCGGCGAACAGGTGCACCAGCCGGTCGGACAGTTCGGGGTCGACATTGCCGGTCGGCTCGTCCGCCAGCAGCACCTTGGGGCGGGCGATGACGGCGCGGGCGATGGCGGCGCGCTGCTTCTCGCCACCCGAAAGGAGGCTGGGGAGGGCGTGCATGCGCTCGCCCAGCCCCACCCATTCGAGCAGCTCGATGACGTTGGGGCGGTATTCGCTCTCGGCCTGGCCCAGCACGCGCAGCGGCAGGGCGACGTTCTCGAAAGTGGTCAGATGGTCGAGCAGGCGGAATTCCTGAAAGACGATGCCGATATGGCGGCGCAGTTGCAGCAGGCTGTCCTGGTCGAGATGGCTGACGTCCTGGTCGAACATGGTCACGCGGCCGCGGCTGGGTCGCAGCGACAGCAGCAGCAGGCGCAGCAGGCTGGTCTTGCCGGCGCCCGAGGGGCCGGTGAGGAAGTGGAACGAGCCGGGCTCGATGGAAAAACTGACATCTTTGAGGATTTCCGGCCCATTGCCGTAGCGCAGGCCGACATCGGAAAATTCGATCAAGAACAGGGCTCCCCGGCGCGTGCGGCCTCCTGCCGCGATGGCGGCGAATCACAAGGCGAAACCATCATAACAGCGACGCGCGCCCGCGCCCGCATGGCCCGGTGTTTGGCGGGGGGAAAGCGGCACAAATGTGGTGGGCGCCGGGTTTGAGGAGTTTTAACCCCGGGCGCGATAGGGTCGGCGCCACCAGACAACCCCGTCCCCAGCCCGATGATCATCACCTGTCCGCATTGCCAGACCCGCTATCAGGTGACCTATGACGCCATCGGTTCGGCCGGCCGCAAGGTGCAGTGCGCCCATTGCCGGCGCGACTGGCAGCAGGCGGCGCCCGAGCCGGACGCGGACGAGGATGGGGCGGACAAGCTGTTCGCCGAAATGCACGAGGACGGGCTGGACGAAGCGCTGCTGGCCGAGGCCCAGGCGGTGGCCGAGGAGGTGGCGTCGCGTCTCGCGCCACCGGCCGCGGCCGGCGCGGCGATACCGGCGACCGAGGCGCAATTGCGCCGGCAGCAGCAGGAATTTTCGCGCCGCCAGCACGCCATCGTCTCGCGCCTGCCGCTGGCGCGGCTGCGGCGCACCGCAAGGGTGGCGGGGATGGTGCTGTTGGGCGGTCTGCTCGCCGGCCTCTATCTGGGGCGGGTGGCGATCGTCGACCGCTATCCCAGCCTTGCGGGCCTTTATGCGGCGGTGGGGCTGGGCGTCAACGTGGTGGGGCTGGAGTTTTCCAATGTCGAGGCGGGCATGACCGCGCTGGGTGGGCGCGAGGTGCTGACGGTGTCGGCGCAGATCGTCGGCCTCGCGGCGCGGCTGCAGCCGGTGCCCCCGGTGGTGGTGAGCCTGCTCGACGCGGCCGGCACCCCGGTCTACGAGTGGAGCGTCGAGACGCGGGTGGCCGACCTGATGGCCGGCGAGCGCGCCACCTTCGATACGCGCCTTTCCGGGCCGCCCGCCACGGCGGTGCGGGTACGCCTCAGCTTTGCCGGGGGCGGCGAGGCGCCCCGGACCGGCGCCGGCGACCGGGTGCGACCGTGATCTATGTACGTATTCTTGGACGGGAGTTGAGATGATGGCCCGCATTCTTGTCGCCGAAGACGATCCTTCCGTGCGCGCCTTCGTGGTCAGCGCCCTGGCCATGAAGGGCCATGAGGTGGTGGCCGAGGAGGATGGCGGGCTGGCCGCCGAAACGCTGGACGCCGAGGCGGGGCGGTTCGACCTCTTGCTCTCGGACATCAAGATGCCGGTGATGGACGGGATCGCGCTGGCGCTCGAGGTGGGGGCGCGCTATCCGGGGCTCACCATCGTGCTGATGACCGGCTTTGCCGACCAGCGCGAGCGCGCCCATGGGCTCGACGCGCTGATTTATGACGTCATCGCCAAGCCGTTCAGCCTCGTGGACCTGCTGGCCAAGGTCGACGACGCGCTGCACGGCCGGCCTGTCGAGGTGGTGCCGCTGGGGCGGCAGACGCTGCAATAGGCGAAAGCCTTTCGCGCGGCCCGTTCGTGGTTTACAGACGGCGGCAGCCAGCCAGACGAAGAATGATGCCGTGACCAGACCAGATGAATTGCCGCCGGAACTGCTCGCCGCCGTTATCGAGGCGGCGCCGCGCGTGGGGACGCCGTTCTGGCTCTACGAGGCCGAGCCGATCCGCCAGCGCGTGGCGCAGCTGGCGGCCTTCGAATGCGTGCGCTACGCGCAAAAGGCCAACAGCAATACCCATATCCTGCGGCTGTTGCGCGGCCTCGGCGTCCTGGTCGACGCGGTGTCGCTGGGCGAGATCGAGCGGGCCCTGCAGGCGGGCTACCAGCCGGGCACGCCGGCGCATGAAATCGTCTTTACCGCCGATATCATCGACGAGGCGACGCTGCGGCGGGTGGTCGAGCTGAACATTCCGGTCAATTGCGGCTCGCCCGACATGATCCGGCAGGTGGGCGCGGCGCGGCCCGGCCATCCGGTCTGGCTGCGGCTCAATCCCGGCTTCGGGCACGGCCATAGCCGCAAGACCAATACCGGCGGCCCCTCGAGCAAGCACGGCATCTGGCACGCCGAGCTCGAAGAATCCCTGCGGCTGGTCGACGCGTTCGGCCTGTCGCTGGTGGGGCTGCATATGCATATCGGCTCGGGCGTCGACTACGCGCACCTGCACCAGGTCTGCGACTACATGCGCGAGGCGGTGCGGCGGGCCGACCGGCCGCTGGCGGCCATTTCGGCCGGCGGCGGGCTGTCCGTGCCGTATCGGGCGGGCGAGCCGGAAATCGACATTGCCCAGTATTTCGCGGCCTGGGACGGAGTGCGGCGCGACGCCGAGCGGCTCGCCGGCGGTGCCGTGCGGCTGGAGCTGGAGCCGGGGCGGTTTCTCGTGGCCAATGCGGGCGTGCTGGTGGCGGAGGTCCGCGCCGTCAAGCAGGTGGCCAACAACCACTTCGTCATCGTCGATGCCGGGTTCAACGATCTGGCCCGGCCGGTCCTTTACGGCAGCCATCACGATATCTGCCTTGTCACCCGCGAAGGGAAGCGGGTCGAGGGCGCGGTCGGACCGACCGCGGTGGCCGGGCCGCTGTGCGAATCGGGCGACGTCTTTACGCAAGCCGATGGCGGCTACGTGGATTTTCGCGACATGGCGCTGCCCGCGGTCGGCGATCTCGCCATCCTGCGCGATGCCGGCGCCTATGGGGCGAGCATGTCGTCCAACTACAATTCCCGCCCGCTGGCGCCGGAAGTGCTGCTCGATGGCGGGCAAGTGCGCGTCATCCGCCGGCGGCAGACCATCGCCGACCTGCTGGCGCTGGAAGCTTAGGCCCCGCGAATACCGGGGCTGCCCACGGGCCTGACCCGTGGGCCGGCTGGAGGGCCCTTGCCGGTCTGGTGCTTGCCGGGAGGGGCCCGCGGATCAGGTCCGCGGGCAGCCCCGATGGGGAGGGAGCGCCGCAGCGCGAGGGACAGGCCTTATTGGGGCGAGCCGGTTGGCACGCCGCTTTCGTAGACCGCTTCGATGCGCTCGGCCACGAGGCGTTGCAGGCGCCACAGATGCGGGTCGTGGATGCCCAGCTGTTCGAGGTGGTGGACGGTGGCGTAAAGATATTCGGCCATCGAGCCGCGCTCGCCCACGGCGCGGGCGAGGACGGCGGCGATGTCGGCTTCGGTGAGGCCGGAGACGTAGCGCCCCGAGCGGCGGTCGATGCAGAAGGTCAGCGCCTCGATGGCGCGCTCGCCCGAGCGCACCCGGACCCGGCGGGGCGGGAAGGGCGAGGGCAGCCAGCCCATTTCCCGCTCGAACAGTTTTACGAGGTTCTCGTCGCGCCGCTCGGGCGGCAGGCGATAGAGCGCGCCCTTGCAGGCGCCGCCCCGGTCGAGCGCCAGCATCAGCCCGGGCGCCTCGATGCTGCCGCGATGGCGCGTGTTCCACCCGAGGCAAAAGGCGCGGTGCCAGCCATGGAGCAGGCCGGTGCGCATTTCGACGAAGTCGCAGGCCGGCCGCCAGAGCAGCGAGCCATAGGCGAAAATCCAGGTTTCGTCGCCGGGGTCGCGCCCGGCGAAAAAGCGCTCGATGGTGGCGCGATGATCCGCCGGGGTGGCGGCGCGCAGCCCCTCGGGCGGCGGGGGCAGGGCCTCGATGATCTGGGCGGGCTGCAGATAGGCGACGTGGCGCGCCGTCAGCCGCATCTGTCGGATGGGTCCTGCCATGCAGCCTCCCCTGTTGCCGGCGGCCGGGGCAGGGTGGCGCATGGGGTGGCGCTAGGCAACCCCGCCGCCGAGCGCCTGGCGCCAGCGGGCGGCCTGCGCCCGCACATTGGCCGGGGCGGTGCCGCCATAGGAGGCCCGCGCCGCCACCGAGGCTTCGAGCGTCAGCACCTTGTGGATGCGGCTGTCGATGCGCGCGTCGATGGCCTTGAAATCCTCGATGGTGAGGCCTTCGAGGCCGCACCCCTTGGTTTCGGCCAAGGCGACGATCTGGCCGGTGATGTGGTGGGCGTCGCGGAAGGGAATGTCGAGCTCGCGCACCAGCCAGTCGGCCACGTCGGTGGCGGTGGAAAAGCCGGCGGCGGCGGAAGCGCGCATCCGGTCGCGGTCGGGCTGCATGTCGGCGACCATGCCGGTCATGGCGGCGAGCGACAGGGAGAGGGCGTCGAGCGCGTCGAAGGCGACTTCCTTGTCCTCCTGCATGTCCTTGGAATAGGCGAGCGGCAGGCCCTTCATCACCACCAGCAGCGAATTGAGCGCCCCGAGGATGCGGCCGATCTTGGCGCGCACCAGTTCGGCGGCGTCCGGATTGCGCTTTTGCGGCATGATGGAGGAGCCGGTGGTGAACTTGTCCGAAAGGCGGATGAAGCCGAACTGGGCCGAGGACCAGATGACCATTTCCTCGGCGAACCGCGACAGGTGCATGGCGCAGATGGCGGCGGCGGCCAGGGTTTCGAGGATGAAGTCGCGGTCGGACACGGCGTCGAGCGAATTGGCGGTGGGCCGCTCGAAGCCCAGCGCCGCGGCGGTCATATCGCGGTCGATGGAATAGGGCGTGCCGGCCAGCGCCGCCGAGCCGAGCGGGTTCTCGTTGAGGCGGGCGCGGGCGTCGGTGAGGCGCCCGGCGTCGCGGCCGAGCATTTCCACATAGGCCAGGAGGTGATGGCCGAAAGTGACCGGCTGGGCGTTCTGCAAATGGGTGAAGCCGGGCAGGATGGTGTCGGCCTCCGCCTCGGCGCGGGCGACGAGCCCCAGTTGCAGGGTGCGGATCTGGACGAGCAGCGTGTCGATGGCGTCGCGCACATAGAGGCGGAAATCGGTGGCCACCTGGTCGTTGCGCGAGCGGGCGGTGTGCAGACGCCCCGCGGCGTCGCCGATCTTCTCGCGCAGCCGGCTTTCCACGTTCATGTGGATGTCCTCGAGTGCCCGCGAGAATGTGAACGTGCCGTTCTCGATTTCGGCCAGCACCTCGTCTAGACCGGCAAGGATGGCGTCGCGGTCGGCGCGCGTCAAAATGCCCGTGGCCGCGAGCATTGTGGCGTGGGCCTTCGATCCGGCAATATCCTGGCGGTAGAGGCGCCGGTCGAAGCCGATCGAGGCGTTGATCTCTTCCATGATGGCGTCGGGGCCGGAAGCGAACCGTCCACCCCACATCTTGTTGCTCATCTCAAGCCTTTCGGAGAAGCCATGTCGGACACCAGCGCACCCCCTCCCCAGCAGCGGCGAAGCTGGCGCCTGCCCGTCACCCTGGCGGTGGCGGGAGTGGCCGTTTCTATAGCGGCGTGGGCCTATCTGGGCAATGCCGCCAAGGCGACCTCGTGCCCGGTGCAGACGGCGCAGGCGCAGATCATAGACGCGGCCGCCACCGGGCAGCTCGCGGCGCTGATGGGCACCGGCGAGGGCCGGGGCTATGCCGACCTCGCCTTCAAGGACGGCGCCGGCGCCGACCTCACCATCGCCGATTTCAAGGGCAAGGCGCTGCTGGTCAATTTCTGGGCCAGCTGGTGCATTCCCTGCCGCGAGGAGATGCCGGCGCTCGACGCCATCGCCACGCAGTACAATTCGGAAAAATTCATGGTGCTGCCGATCAATCTCGATATCGGCGCGGGGGGACAGGAAAAGGCGCAGGCCTTCCTCGACGAGGGGCAGTTCGCCCAGCTGCCGCTTTATGCCGACAGCAGCTTTGCCGCCTTCGAGCGGCTGAAGCGCGAGGCGGTGGCGGTGGGCCTGCCCGCGACGCTGCTGCTCGATCCGGAAGGGTGCGAGCTGGCGGTGCTGCAGGGGCCGGCCGAATGGCACGGCGGCGACGGCCAGGCGGTGGTGGAAGCGCTGATCGGGCTCAGGGGATAGCGGGCGCCAGCGCTCTTGCACCGGCTCCGGCTTTGGGGCACACCGCAAAGCCAGTCGATTTGCCCTGAGCAAGGTTTTTTCCCATGGCCGCCCTGCCGGTTTCGCCCCTCGCCCCCAAAAGCTTTCCCGAGCTGCCCGCCATCGAGGGGGTGCGCTTTGCCACCGCGGCAGCGGGCATCAAGTACCAGAACCGCACCGACGTGCTGCTGATGGCGTTCGATCCCGGCACGGTGGCGGCGGGGGTGCTGACGCGCTCGCAATGCCCCTCGGCGGCGGTCGACTGGTGCCGGGCGGTGTTGCCGGGCGGCACGGCGCGGGGGCTCGTGGTCAATTCGGGCAATGCCAATGCCTTTACCGGCGTCAAGGGCCGGCAAAGCGTGCAGATGACGGCCGAGATCGCGGCCCGGGCGCTGGGCTGCGCCAGCGACGACATCTTGCTGGCTTCGACCGGCGTCATCGGCGAGCCGCTCGATGCGACGAAATTCGCCGGCGTGCTGGAAGAGACGGCCGGGCGGCTCGGGACGACGCCCTGGATCGAGCCGGCCCGGGCGATCATGACCACCGACACCTATCCCAAGCTCAGCGGCGCGGTGCTGGAGATCGACGGGGTCGAGGTCAGGATCAACGGCATCGCCAAGGGTTCGGGCATGATCGCGCCGGACATGGCGACCATGCTGAGCTTCGTGGTCACCGACATGCCGGTGACGGCCGCGGTGTTGCAGGCGCTGCTGGTGCGGCACGTCAAGACCAGCTTCAATGCCATTACGGTGGACAGCGACACCTCCACCTCCGATACGCTGCTGGCCTTTGCCACCGGCAAGGCGGGTGTGGAACCACTGGCCAGCCTCGAGGACCCGCGCGCCGAAATTTTCGGGGCGGCGCTGGCGGACGTCCTGTTCGACCTTGCCATCCAGGTGGTGCGCGACGGGGAAGGCGCCAGCAAGATGGTCTCGGTGCATGTCGAGGGCGCGACCTCGGACGCTTCGGCCTTCCGCATCGCCAAGGCGATCGCCGACAGCCCGCTGGTCAAGACCGCCATTGCCGGCGAGGACGCCAATTGGGGCCGCGTGGTGATGGCGGTGGGCAAGGCCGGCGAGCCGGCCGACCGCGACCGGCTGGCGATCCGCTTCGGCGATATCGTGGTGGCGCGCAACGGCGAGCGCGCCGCGGGCTACGACGAAGCGGCGGCCAGCGCCTACATGCAGGGCGACGAGCTCGAACTTACCGTCGAGCTCGGCCTCGGGGCCGGACGGGCGAGCGTTTACACCTGCGACCTCACGCATGGCTATATTGCCATCAACGGCGACTATCGCAGCTGAGATGGCGCTGCTGCCGGTCGAAGCCTTCGAGCGGGCCGGCCTCAAGGCCTGGCCCAGCCTGGAAACGGACTGGGACGGGGCCTGGCTGCGCCGCGCTGCGGGCGGCTACACCAAGCGGGCCAATTGCGTGCAATGCTTCGACCCTGGAGATGACGAGGCGGCCGAGGAGCGGCTGCTGCAAGCTGCCGGCTGGATGGCGGCGCGCGGCCTGCCGCCGGTCATGCGCCTCACCCCGCTCACCGGGGCGGGCGTCATCGCCGCGCTGGACCGGCTGGGCTGGCGCGGCATCGAGACCAGCCAGCTCTTTGCCATGACGCTCGCCGCCAGCGCACCCGATCCGCGCATAGAACGCCTGGGCCTGCTCGATCCGCAATTCCTCGATATCCAGCAGCGCCTTCAGGCCTATTCCGAGCGGACCGCGGCCAAGATGCGCGCGCTGCTGGCGCAGATCCAGGTGCCCGCCATCGGCCTTGTCGCCTATCGGGACGGCCGCCCGGCGGCCACGGCGCTGGCGGCTCTGGCCGGCGATATCGTCATCACCGGCAATGTGGTGACCCACCCCGATTTTCGTCGGCAGGGGCTGGCCGGGGCGGTGATGGGCAGCGGGCACGCCTGGGCCCACGCCCGGGGCGCCCGCATCGCCGCGCTCAATGTGGTGGGTGACAATCTTCCCGCCAAGGCGCTTTATGCCGGCATGGGCTATGCCCATCAGTATGACTATTCCTATCGCATTCCGGGGGCTTCATGAGTCAGTTGCCGCTTCTTCTCGTCGTTGCCTGCGCGCTGGTCGATGCCGACCGGCGGGTGCTGATCGCCCAGCGTCCCGAGGGCAAGGCCATGGCGGGGCTGTGGGAATTTCCCGGCGGCAAGGTGGAGCCGGGGGAAACGCCGGAAGCGGCGCTGATCCGTGAGCTTGCCGAGGAACTGGCGATCGAGACCAAGGAGGCGTGCCTCGCGCCGCTGAGCTTTACCAGCCACGCCTATGAGGGCTTTCACCTGCTGATGCCGCTTTATGTGTGCCGGCGCTGGCAGGGCGTGGCGCAGCCGCGCGAGCATCTGGCGCTCAAATGGGTGCGGCCGCAGGCGCTGCGCGACTATCCCATGCCGCCGGCCGACGCGCCGCTGATCGCGGCGCTGTGCGACCTGCTGTAATATTGTCCCGCGCGCCGGCGTCTTAGGAAAAGACCGCCGGCGCTCTCAGTTGAGGGTGACGATCTTGTAGCGGGCGCCGGGGGTGGCGGGGTCGCCGGGATAGAGGTCGTTGAGGATGTAGAAGAGCTCGCGACCGCCGGGGATGTTGGCCATCTGGCGGGCGAGGGTATCGGCGGTGTCGCCGGCCCGGGCGGTGGCGAGACGGATTTCGAGCTGCCTGACCTGACGCAGATCGGCCGCCTCGGCCCGCCGGAAGCTTTCGATGGTCTGCGCGGCGCCCTGGCTGAAGCGGGGGCTGTCGCTCTTGGCGGCGAAGATGAAGCGGTAGACGTCGCCGTCGAGCCGCATCACCGCGACGCGGAAGAACCATTGATCGGTCTGGGCGAGGCCGGTGGCCATCTCGATGCCGTTGAAGGAATGGGCGGCCACCGTCTCGGCCTTGAGGCCGGCGATCCAGCCGGATTTGAGATAATCGGTCAGCGCCATGTTGGGCTGCACCTGGGCGCTGTCGAAGCGCACCGCCTCGCCGTCGCCGGCGACGCCCACCACGGCGCTCTGCGAATTCTGCAGGCTGTAGCCGCTGGGCACGGTGAAGGTGAACTTGCTGCCCGCATGGATGAAGCGCTGCCCGACGATGGAGCCCTGGGCCGGGCTGTCGCCGAAAGTGAGCCCGGCAATGGCGCTGAGATAGGCGTCGCGGTCGGTGTCGCCCACCGGCTGCGTGCCAAACAGCGAGCGGGCGGTCTGCAAGGCCTTTTCGATGCGGTCCGGGGTGGCCGGGTGGGAGGAGAGAAAGCCCTCGTCGCCCTTGGAATCGCCGGCGGAAAAGGCGGCGAAGCGGCTCATCACCCCGAGGAAGCGCGCCGCCGCCTGCGGATCGTAGCCGGCCTTGCCGGCCACCTTGATGCCTTCGCGGTCGGCTTCGAGCTCCTGGTTCTGGCTGAAGGCGGCGAGCGACTGGCGGGTGCGGTTGGCCACCGCGTCGGTGGAGGTGTCGCCGCCGAAGACGCCGGTGATGACGCGGTCGACGATCTGGGTGGTGCGGGTCTTGTCGGTGCGGGCGCGGGCGTGGCGCAGGGTGACGTGGGAAATCTCGTGCGCCAGCACGGCGGCCAGCTCGCTGGTGTCGGAGGCCAGCGCCAGGATGCCGCGCGTCACGTAGATATAGCCGCCGGGCAGGGCGAAGGCGTTGACCTCGGAGGTGTCGAGGATGGTGACCTGGAATTTCGCATTGGGCTGGTTGGCCGCTGCCAGCAGCCGCCCGACGATGCGGGCCACCATGATTTCGGCCGGGCGGTCGGAATAGACCCCGCCATAGGCGGCGACGATGCGCGGGTGCTCGCGCAGCCCGATGACCGCGTCGTCCGGCTCGGTGCCCTGGGGCACGACGAGCGGCGCAGGGTTGTCGCCGGTCTTGCTGACATTGACCGACGAGCCGGTGAGCGAGGTACAGGCGGCCAGCGCCACGAGGCTCACCGTCATGACGCCGATACGCAGGGCCTTGTTGGCAGGACGCACCATCATCGTGTCGACAGAACCTCGATCTGCTCGGGATGGGTGATTTCGATGCGCGGACCATCCCGGTCGTCCACCCATCCGCGAATGCGTATCAGCGCCCCTTCCAGCACGAGCGGGTCGATCCCGTCCCGGGCGAAAAGTTTCAAGGCCGGCGCCTCGATGACGGCAGTGGTGTCTTCCTTGAAGAACCGGCCGAAATTGAGGTAGACGCGGCCGCCGCGCTGTTCGGCCAGCAGCACCCTGCCCTCGACCAGTTCGTAGTGCCCGACCCGGTCGAGCAGGTCGTCCGGGCGGTCCGCCGCCCGAATGCTGTAATAGGCATTGGCCCAGATGCCAAGCCGGGCGGTGCGGGCCCGCGCTTCGCCCGCAAAAAGTTGATCGAGGCACTGGCGGTTGTCGGGGAAGGAATAGACGCGCGCCAAGCCCGCTTCGAGCATGTGCAACTGCGCCCAGACCTCGCCCGCCTCGGTCATGACGAACAGCTGGGCGAGGGCGCGCCCGTAGCGGTCCTCCGTCTCGCCGCCATAGCCCAGGCGCACCTCGTGTTCGAGGGCAAGGGCCGCCAGTGCCGCCTGCGCCGTGTCGGCCAGCGGCCAGGGTGGGAAATTCTCGCGCCCCAGCGGCAGTTTCGGCGCCTGGGTGCCGATGAGCCGCACGGTGAGGCCCGAGGCGAGCACCACCGTGTCGCCATCGGTGACCTGGACCACCCGGCCGCCCGGCACCATACGCAGCTCCGTGCAGGCGGAGGCGGCCGTGGCGACGCCCGCTGCAATGGTCACGGCGGCAAAAGACAAGGCTAGCGAACGGCGCACGCGGCAAAAGGTCCCTGCAAGACTTCGTTCACCATGCACCCAAATAAGGCAAAAAATCATTACCGGCGCACGCGGCCGGGAGCGATTGCCCCGGCGCGGCGTTGGGGCCACACTGCGGGGACGCGGCAGGGAGGCGGCAATGACGGCAGCGGGCGTGGTGCGGACCGGGACGGCGGGCTGGGTTTTCGCGCCCTGGCGCGGCTCGTTCTATCCGGCGGGACTGGTGCAGAAAAAGGAGCTGGCCTACGCCGCCTCGCGCCTTGGCAGCATCGAGATCAACGCGACGTTCCGCGCCACCCAGCAGCCGCAGAGCTTTGCCCGCTGGGCCGGCGAGACGCCGGAAGGTTTCGTCTTCTCGATCAAGGGGCCGCAATTGGTGACCCATATCAAGCGGCTGAGGGATTGCCGGCAGGCGCTGGCCAATTTCTTCGCCTCGGGGCCCCTGGCGCTGGGCGAGCGGCTGGGGCCGTTCGTCTGGCAATTGCCGCCGCAACTGGCGTTCGATGCGCCGGTATTTTCCCGCTTTCTCGCGCAATTGCCGCGCGATCTCGAGGCCTATCTGGCGCTGGCGGGCGACGCGGACGGCAAGGGCAAGGCGCCGCCTTATCTCGATGGCACGGGGGTGGGGAAAATCCGTCACGCGGTGGAAACGCGGCACGCCAGCTTCGCGGGCCCGGCGGTAGACGATCTGCTGGCCGCGCACAATGTGGCGCGGGTGATCGCCGACACGGAAGAGTGGCCGGCGCGCGCCCTGACGGCCGATTTCGCCTATTGCCGCCTGCAGGGGCCGGCCCGGGCCGGCGCGGCGGGCTATACGCCGGCCGACATCGCCGAGTGGGCCACGGTCATGGATGGCTGGCGGCGGGCGGGGCGCGACGTCTTTGCCTATTTCGTGCACGAGGACAAGCTGCACGCGCCCGCCAATGCCATTGCCCTGAGGCAGGCGCTGGGGATCGTGCTGCCGGGGGATTGACGCGCGCTCTTCACGAGGACGTGCCCGGCTGGATTTTGTCGGCGCGGGCGCTTAAAGCCTGCTGCAACAGCGTCGTTTTCGAGAACAAGCCATGGCCGCCGTCAGCCGCTCCCGCGATCAAATCGCCACCGCCCTCGCCTTCGTGCTGGGGCTGGCGGCCATTCTGGGCGCGCTGGGGTCGCAATATTTCGGCGGGCTCTATCCGTGCGAGCTCTGCCTCGAACAGCGCCTCGCCTATTATTACGGGCTGCCGCTATTGGCGCTGATCCTGGTGCTGTGGAAGCGGCTGCCGCCGACCGCCTGGTATGTGGCGATGGCCATCGCGGTCGCCATTTTCGCCTGGGGCACCTATATGGGCGCCTATCACGCGGGGGTGGAATGGGGCTTCTGGCCCGGCCCCACCGCCTGCACCGGGGTGGGGGAAAGTTTCAGCTTCGACCAACTCGACAACATGCAGCCGGTGATCGGCTGCGACGTGGTACAGTTCCGCTTCCTCGGGCTGTCGCTGGCCGGCTACAACGCGCTGGTCTCGCTCGCCATGGTGCTGCTGCTGGCAGGGGCGATGCTCGCGCGGGCGCGGCGGGGACGTTAGTCGCCGAGCACGAGCTGGGCGATGTCGTTCCAGCCCGAGACGACCCGCATGATGGTCACGGTATCGTCGGCTACCTTGTAGATGATGAGATAGTTGCCGTGGACGCGCCGCCGGTAGTGTGGCGCGAAGCCGTCGAGTTGCGGAAAGCGCAGCGGTCGGTCGTGCAGGCTCAGGCAGGCTTGCTGCAATTCGGTGAGAAATGACCCTGCGCGATGTGGATTGTCCGCGGCGATATAGTCGAGGACGTTGAGCATGTCCCGCCGCGATGCGGCGGAAAAGATCACGCGCATCAGGACGCCCGGCGCGCCGCGATCGCGTCTATCCGCGCCCGGAGCTCGGTGAAAACCTCTTCCGCTGCATAGGTCCGGCCGGCCGCGATATCGTCCTCGGCCTCCTGCAGCAGGGCCGCCAGGGCTGCGTGGCGCGCCTCGCGCTCCTGCACCAGCCGGACGCCTTCGCGCAAAACTTCGCTCTTGGAGTTGTAGCGGCCGGAGGCGACGAGGTCGCTGACCACTTTTTCGAGGGTTTTGCCCAGTTCCGCGCTGATGGCCATGCGCTGCTCCCTGCCAGACTGCCCTTAATAATAGTTATGGGCGGGCGGCGTGGCAAGGCGCGGCGAAAGGCGGCCGGCTCAGGGCTCCAGCTCGATGTCCCAATAGAGATAGTCGAGCCAGCTCTTGTGCAGGTGGTTGGGCGGGAAGAGGCGACCGTTATTGTGCAGGTCGTGCACACTGGGGGCGTAGGGGGCCTGGTGCGGGAACATGTGGATCTCGCGCGGCAGGCGGTTGGCCTTCTTGAGATTGCACGGGGCGCAGGCGGCTACCACGTTCTCCCAGGTCGTCAGCCCACCCTTGGAGCGGGGGATGACGTGGTCGAAGGTCAGATCGTCCCGGCTGCCGCAATACTGGCACTGGAAGCGGTCGCGCAGGAAGACGTTGAAGCGGGTGAAGGCGGGGTGGCGCGCCGGCTTCACATAGTCCTTGAGCGACACCACGCTGGGCAGGTGCATGTGGAAGCTGGGGGAGCGGATGACCGTGTCGTATTCGGAGACAATATTAACCCGGTCGAGACACACCGCCTTGATCGCATCCTGCCAGGACCACAATGACAGGGGGTAATAGCTGAGCGGCCGGTAATCGGCGTTCAGTACCAGGGCGGGACAGGCCTCAGGCGACACATGGATGGTCACTTGAGTCTCCCGAAGCGGGAATCGCGTAAGTCCATAGCTCCCTTATACTAAACTTTTTGTGTCGCGTGTGTGAAGCGGGCGGCCGCTTATTTTCGCAGCTGCGCGGCGATGAAATCGGTGGCGAAGGCCAGCCCGTCCGGGGCGATGGTATGGGGGGCGCCACGGCTGACGTGATAGGCGACGTCGAAGCCCGCCCCGCTCAATACGGCGTAAGCCTCGGCGCTCAGCCCGGGATCGACGACGTCGTCGCCGTCGCCATGGACGAGGCAGACCGGCGGGCGGGCGAGCGCGGGGCCGCCAAAGCCCGGGGGCGGCAGCAGGGCGCCGGAAAAGCCGATAATGCCGAGCAGCGTCTGTTCGGCCGGCAAAGAGAGGCCGGCATGCAGCGCCACCATCGCCCCCTGGCTGAAGCCGGCCAGCAGGGTGCGCGCCGGCGCAATGCCGGTCTGCCGCCACAACTCGGCGAGAAATTCCACGATGACCGGCCGTGCCTGCGCGATGCCGGCCTGGCGGCTGGCGACGCGGTCGCCGGCCCAGTCGATGGCGAACCATTGATGGCCCGCCGCGCTCATCATCGCCGGCTCGGGGGCGTTGGGCGCGAGAAACAGCGCCCCGGGCAGGAGGTCGCGCCAATAGGCGCTCAGGGAAATGAGGTCGTTGCCGTCGCTGCCATAGCCGTGCAGCAGCACCACGGCGCTGTCGGGGGCGCCGCCAGTGGCGGGCGGCAGCATGGGGCCGGAAAGCGCGGTCACAGCAAGATCCCTTCACGGTCGCGCAGAAAGGCGAAATAGCGCCAGAACAGCAGGGCCGCGGCCGAACGGTGCGGCGACCAGTCGGCGGCAAGGCCCACCATCTGCTTGATGGAGGGGCGGCTGTCGAGCCCGAGGCCGTGCTGCACCGCCTTGAGCAGCGCCAGGTCGCCGGCGGGAAAGACGTCGGGATGGGCGGCGCAGAACAGCATGTAGACCTCGGCGGTCCAGGGGCCGATGCCTTTCAGCGCCACGAGGGTCCGGATGGCCTCGTCGGCGGGCAGCGCGTCGACGGCGTTAAAGTCGAGGCTGCCGTCGAGCACGGCCGCGGCGATGGTGCGCACGGTGAGCACCTTGCTGCGCGAAAAGCCGGTGGTGCGGATCGTCTCTTCATCGAGGGCGAGATAGCCCGCCGGCGTCAGGGCGCCGGGCAGCGCCTCGAACCGCTTCCAGATGGCGGCGGCGCTCTGCACCGACAATTGCTGGCCGCACACCACCTTGGCGATGCCGGCAAAGCCGGACGGGTTGATGCGCGGCGGGATGGCGCCGACCTTGTCGCGCAGCGGCCGCAGTTGCGGGACCAGCTCGACCAGCGCCGCAAGATGCAGCTCGACGCCCTCGGGCGTGTTGAAGCGCGGTGACGGGGGTGGGGGTGGGATGGTATCGCTCATATCCATGTCACAGCCTTTACTCCGTTTTGCGCCCAGTCCCAATGGCCGCCTGCATCTGGGCCACGCCCTTTCGGCGCTGACCTGCTGGGAGGCCGCCCGGCGGCTGGGCGGCACGGTGCTGCTGCGCATCGAGGACATCGACAGGGCGCGCTGTAAACCCGAATTCGTCGCCGGTATTTTCGAGGATCTGCGCTGGCTGGGGCTCGCCTGGCCCGAGCCGGTGCTGCACCAGTCGCAGCGCTTCGACGCCTATGGGGCGGCGGCGGCGCGGCTGGCGGCAATGGGCCTGCTCTATCCGTGCTTCTGCTCGCGCGGCGACAGCGCCGCGGCGGCAACGGGCACCGATCCGGACGGGGCGCCGCTTTATCCGGGCACCTGCCGGCATCTCGACCCGGGGCTGCGGGCGGAAAAGCTGGCGCGGGGCGACAAGGTGCAATACCGGCTCGACGTCGCGGCAGCGGCGGCGCTGGCGGGGATGGTCACCTATACGGTGCTGATGCCGAGCATCGCCGACCGCCCGCATATCCGCTACGCGCGGCCCGAGCGCTGGGGCGACGTGGTGCTGCAACGCAAGGACGTGCCCACCAGCTACCATCTCAGCGTCGTGGTGGACGACGCGGCGCAGGGCATCACCCATGTGACGCGCGGGCGCGACCTCGAAGCGATCACCGACATGCACGCGCTGTTGCAGCTGCTGCTGGGGCTGGCGAGCCCGGTCTACCACTTCCACCCGCTGGTGCCGGGGCCGGACGGCCAGAAGCTCGCCAAGTCGAAGGGCGCGCAGAGCCTCATGGAGCTGCGCGCGCTAGGCTGGACACCAGCGGATGTGCGCCGGGCGGTGGGTTTTGGCGGGGCCTGACGCCGGCGCCGCAGCGTCAGCCGTGCCGTTTGCCGATCCGTCCCAGATGGGTGAGGGAAAAACTCTCCGCGGCCTTGAGGCCGTAACCAAGCGCCCGGTCGAACCCGGCATGGGCCAGCCACAGGGCGCCCGTTGCCGCGAGGGTCGGCAACCTCAGCAGGAGCCCGAGGACCAGCAGCGCGGCGCCGAAGCCGTAGAGATGGACCAGATTATAGGCGATGCCGCCAAGCCTCGTGCCCCCACCATAGGCGAGGAAGCTGAGATCGGGGGCGAAAAAGACGAGGAGCGCCATCCACCAGGCCAGCCCGCCGTCGAGGTGCCAGAACAGCGCCAGGCCGGCGAGGAAGACCAGCAGGCCTTCGGTGCGCTGCCAGCGGACGAAGTGATGCATTTCCGGCGTCTGCCTGTCGTGATCCTGCATGATTTTTGCTCCTTGTTTCAGGCTGCCCGCCGCGCAGCGAGCAGTTCGTCGACCGTGGCGGCGACGGCGGCCTCGAACGGGGTGGTGAAAGCGGGGCCGAGCAGGGCGTCGAGGCGCGGGTCGACCAGTTCCATCTCGTTCTGCCAGAGATAGCGCATGCGGTAGATGTCGCGCATCACCGGATTGACGAGGCCGGCGGCGCGCAGCATCCACCAGGGGAGCGGTGCTACCTGCAAGGGGCGGCCGGCGGCCTCGCGAATGGCGGCCATCAGCTGGCGATGCGAGACGAAATGCCCGGCAAAATGGCTGTTCTCGAACGGCGCCAGCGTCTGGCGGCGCTCGGCCAGCGCCACGAAGGCGCGGCCCAGATCGGGCAGATAGGCCCAGGAGTGGCGCTGGTCGAGAGCGCCCAGATGGTAGAGCCGGCCCCTGGCCGCGTGCATCAGCATGGCCGCCTCGAACCATTCGCCGCGATTGCCCGGCCCGAAAAAATCGCCGGCGCGCAGGATGAGCGCCTGGAAACGCCCTGCCTCGGCGGCGGTCCGCAGCATGGTTTCGAGCCGGATGCGGATGGCGCCGCGCGGCGCCTCGGCGCTTTGCCGCAGGTCGGGGGAGACGGTGCGGTCGGCGGCGCGGTAATTGTAGATGGTGCCGGGAAATAGCAGCGTCTTGCCGCTGTCGCCCAGCGCGTCGATGACGGTCTGCAACTGTTTTTCGGCCCGGCCCTCGCCCCATTGGTCGTAGCGCAGATGCAGGCCATTGACCACGACATCGGCGTTGGCGATGGCGGCCCGCACCGTTTCCACCGCGTCGGCGTCGCCGGTGATGAAGGCGGTGCCGGCGACCGGACGCCGATTGTGGCGCGCCAGCCCCGTCACTGTCCAGCCGGCATCGCGAAAGGCGAGCATGGCGGCATGGCCCAGATGGCCGTTGCTGCCCAGGATCGTCACGTTGCCCTTGCTCATGGTCTTGCTCCGTGTTGTTGCTGGAATTGACTTTCGCCGATACATATCCGGATGGCTATCGGCTGAAATTCGAGGTTTGATATTCATTTATGAATAGGGAGCCGGATTGGGCGCTGTGGCGCAGCTTTGCGGCGGTGATCGTGGAGGGGTCGCTGTCGGGGGCGGCGCGCAAGCTGGGCCTCAGCCAGCCGACGGTGGGCCGGCATATCGAGACGCTGGAGGCGGACCTGGGGCTTGCGCTGTTCGAGCGCAGCCTCAGCGGGCTCAAGCCCAATGCGGCGGCCCGGCGGCTGCACGAGCCGGTGGCGCGGGCGCAGGCGGCGCTGGCCGAGGCCGGCATTCTCGCCGCCGGGGCGCAGGCGGCGCCGGGCGGCACGGTGCGGATCACCGCCAGCGCCATGATCTCGAACTATGTGCTGCCCGACATCCTGGTGGATATCCGCGCCCGGCAGCCGCTGATCGCCATCGAGAGCGTGCCCTCGGACTCGCCGGAGAACCTGCTGCTGCGGGAGGCCGATATCGCCATCCGCATGTTCCGCCCGACGCAGCTGGAGCTGGTGACGCGGCACCTGGGCGATATCCGGCTGGTGCCGGTGGCACATGAGCGCTACCTGGCGCGGCGGGGCCGGCCAACCGGCATCGACGCGCTATGGACGCACGACCTCATCGGCTTCGACCGCTCCGACGCCATCGTGCAGCATGCGCGACAGCTGGGGGTGGCGCTCAGCCGCGACAATTTCGTCCTCCGCTCGGACGACCAGCCGCAGCTGTGGGAGCTGATCAAGGCCGGGCTGGGCATCGGTTTCGGGCAGGAACAACTGGCACGGCGCACGCCAGGCCTCGTGGTGCTACCCATCGATCTCGCCATTCCGCCGCTGCCGATCTGGCTCACGGTGCACAGGGAGTTGTTCACCTCGCCCCGAATCCGTGCCATCTATGACGGTGTCGCGGCGGGCCTTGGCGCCTATATCGAGGACGCATCCCCCCGCACCCAATCGCGTTAGGCAAACATGCATACACTTCTCAATATCAGCATCGCGCTGGCGCTGCTTTTCGTGGTCATCGTGCTGGGCATGGGGCTGTGGAACATGATGAAGGGCGGCTCGGGCAATACCAGCCAGCGGCTGATGCGCCTGCGCGTCATCGGCCAGGCCGTGGCGCTGCTGCTGCTCATGGGGGCGCTGTTCCTGTTCGGCGGGCGCGGCTAGGCCATGGTCAAGCTCAACGTCATCTATACGCGAACCGGGGATGGCGGCACGACGGGCCTGGTGCGCGGGCCGCGCCGGCCCAAGCACGACCTGCGCATCGAGGCCTATGGCACGGTGGAGGAGGCCAACGCCTTTATCGGCCAGGCGCGGCTTTCCACCACCGCCATGCCCAAGATCGACATGCTGCTCAGCCGCATCCAGAACGACCTGTTCGACGTGGGCTCGGACCTGGCAACGCCCGGCGCCGACGATCCCGCCGCGGACCGGCCGGTGCTGCGGGTGCGGCCGGTGCAGACCGAGTGGCTGGAAAAGCAGATCGATCATTTCAATGCCGAGCTGGCGCCGCTACGCAGCTTCATCCTGCCGGGGGGCACGGCGCTCTCGGCGCAGCTGCATATCGCGCGCACGGTCAGCCGGCGCGCCGAGCGGCTGGTGGCGGCGCTGCGCGCGGCGGAGCCCGACACCAGCCCGGAAACGCTGCGTTATCTCAACCGCCTGTCGGACCTGCTGTTCGTGCTGGCACGGGTCGCCAACGGCAATGGCGAAAAGGACGTCCTGTGGGTGCCCGGGCACCATGGCGACCTCAAGAAGGAGCCGCGCTGAGGGGGACAGAGGGGGCAGGGGGCGCCCCGGGGCATTCTCGCATACCGAGGCTGCCCACGGGCGTGACCCGTGGGCCAGTGCGGGAGCCACTGACGCCCGGGATGGCGGGTAGCGGCCCCCGGATCAGGTCCGGGGGCAGCGCCGATGGGTGGGGCGGAAAGGTGCCCGAGAGGCGCAGGCCCGAGGTGGGGCACAGCAACGCTTTGTTTGCAGGGAACTCTCGTGCGCTGGCGGGTGGGGCTGGTTTGAGGCGAATGTGATGGGGGGCCGGAAGGATTTGTTTACGGGCCGGCCGTAGGCTGGGGCGAACCGCAACCGGAATGGCGTCGCATGGACACCGATCTCACCCTGAATCTGCTGGCCGCCCGCACGGCGATGACGCAGAATTCCGCGCAGGTCGCCGTGTTCAAGAAGGCGCACGACCTGCAGGCGGAGCTGCTCAATTCGCTGATGCAGACCGCCCTCGACATGGCGCCGCCGCCGCCGGGGCAGGGCCTCAAGGTCGACAAGACCGCATGAGCGGCGGCGTCGGCATCTCCCCCAGCGTGATGATCAACCGCCTCGCCCATGAGAGCGGCGTGCCGCCCGAGGCGCGGCTGGCGGAAGTGGCGAAGCTGCGCCAGCGGCTCGCCCAGGCGCAGGCCGCCGAACAGGCGAATACGCCCGACCCCGACCCGGCCGTGCTGCTGCCGGCCAATGGCGCGGAAGTCGACCGGCTGATCTGAGGGTTTTTCGGGTTCGTCCTGATGTGCTTCGCTCCCCTCTGCCACCGGGTCATTCCCTCGAAGCGGGAAGCGCCGTTACGCCCTCGGGGAGCAAACAGAGGTCCCCGCTGTCGCGGGGATGACAGCGGGGTGGCCAAGATTTCGGGGCCGCCTATTGGGCGGCGGCGCCTTCCTCGGCGGCGGCGCTCTGGGCGTTGAGCGCGGCGGCCAGCGTCGGATCGACGATATCGACCTCGACGCCGTCCATCAGCGTATCGACCTTATCGCTGAAGGCGCGCATCAGCGCCTGCTGCTGCAACTGGCCGGCGACCTGCTCGAAGGCGGGCGGCTGGGACTGGCGCTTTTCCGCGAGCTTGATGATATGCCAGCCGAACTGCGACTGCACCGGCTCGGACACATCGCCCGGCTCGGCCAGGGCGAAGGCGGCGGCCTCGAAGGGCGGCACCATCATGCCCTTGCCGAAAAAGCCCAGATCGCCGCCATTGGCGGCACCCGGATCGATCGACTTCTCCTGGGCCAGGGCGGCGAAGTCGGCGCCGCCGTCCAGCTCGGCCTTGATCGCCTTGGCCTCGTCCTCGGTCTCGACCAGGATGTGGCTGGCGCGGATTTCCTCCTGCGGCTGGAAATCGGCGGTGAAGGCGTCATAGGCCTCGCGCACCGACTGCTCGGTCACCGAGCCGGCGATGGCCTCGGCGAAATAGGCGCGGCGCAGGGCGCGCTCCTCGAGATAGGCGAGGCGCTTGGCGAACAGCTCGGTCTTGTCCATGTCCGCCGCCCGGGCGGCGGTGGACATGACCTTCATGTCGATGAGCACGCGCAGCAGGAAGGGCCGGCGCTGGTCGGGCGGCATCTGCGCCAGGTCCTGGGCCATGTCCTCGGCGGCGAAGCTAAGATCGGCTTCGGTGATGTCGTGGCCGCCGACCGTGGCGACCACGGTTTCGGGGGTGACGGGGGCGGCTTCGGCCGCCGCATCGGGCGCCGCCGCGTCGGGTGCGGCGTCCTGGGCGAAGCCGGAAGCGGCGGGCATCGTCGCGAGCAGGGCGGCCAGCGTCAGGGTGCGAACCAGTCGCAGGGTTGCATACGGCATGGGAAAATTCTCTCCTTGGCCGGTCGGGCGGCCGGCGTGGTCCTGCGGCGGCCGAGCCGCCGATATGAGGGTCTCCTTGCACCGGCAAGAGGGCCGAATTGTGCCGCACGCCGGGCGCTATCACCAATGTGTGTGCGGGGCCCAGAGGCCCGGAAAGCCCAAGGGTCGCGCAGGTGTCGCGCATTTCGCCAACGTTGACAAGACTTGACCCCGCTCTTACATCTCACCCGCTTTTTCAAGAGCATGGACCCGCGGCGCCGCCCGGCGCCGCAGTCGTGCATCATCACCGGTGCGGAAGCCTGAGGCTTCCTTGACGTTGTGACGAGGCGGGATGGGGCCGGCAGACGCGCCGGGACGCTGACGCCCTCTCCTTGTTTTCCCGCCCGCCGCAGACAAAAAAGGATCGAACGAATGGCAATTGGTGCGCTTGCCCGGAAGATTTTCGGGTCACCGTCGGACCGGCAGGTCAAGCGGTACCAGGGCCGGGTCGCGGCGATCAACGCGCTCGAGCCGGAACTGGCCAAGCTCAGCGACGAGGCGTTGCGCGCCCGCACCTTCGAGTTCAAGACGCAGCTCGAGCAGGGCGCCAAGCTCGACGACCTGATCGTGCCGGCCTTCGCCACGGTGCGCGAGGCGTCCAAGCGGGCGCTGGGGATGCGGCATTTCGACGTACAGATGATCGGCGGCATGGTGCTCAACGACCGCGCCATCGCCGAGATGCGTACCGGCGAGGGCAAGACGCTGGTGGCGACGCTCGCCGTCTATCTCAACGCCCTCACCGGCAAGGGCGTGCACGTGGTGACGGTCAACGACTACCTGGCGCGGCGCGACGCCGGCTGGATGGGGCAGATCTATCGCTTCCTCGGGATGGAAGTGGGGGTGATCGTGCACGGCCTCACCGATCCGGAGCGGCGCGACGCCTATGCGGCGGACATCACCTACGGCACCAATAACGAATTCGGCTTCGACTATCTGCGCGACAACATGAAATATTCGCGCGCCCAGATGGTGCAGCGCGGCCATGAATACGCCATCGTCGACGAAGTGGACTCCATCCTCATCGACGAGGCGCGCACGCCGCTCATCATTTCGGGCCCCTCCGAGGACCGGTCCGAGCTCTATACCAAGGTCGACGAACTGATGGCGATCATCGGCGAGGGCGACTACGAGCTGGAAGAAAAGCACCGCGCCGCCACCTTCACCGACCAGGGCGTGGAAAAGCTCGAGGCGGCCCTGCGCGAGGCGGGGCTGCTCAAGAGCGGCTCGATGTACGACGTGGAGAACGTGGCGCTGGTGCACCACGCCAATTCGGCGCTGCGCGCCCACACGCTGTTCCGCAAGGACAAGGACTATATCGTCCGCAACGACGAAGTGGTGATCATCGACGAGTTTTCCGGCCGCATGATGCCGGGCCGGCGCTATTCGGAAGGCCTGCACCAGGCGCTGGAGGCCAAGGAGCACGTCAAGATCCAGGCCGAGAACCAGACGCTGGCCTCGATCACCTTCCAGAACTATTTCCGCCTCTACAAGAAGCTGGCCGGCATGACCGGCACGGCCTCGACCGAGGCGGAGGAATTCGCCGACATCTACAATCTGGGCGTGGTGACCATCCCCACCAACCTGCCGGTGCAGCGCATCGACGAGGACGACGCCGTCTATCGCACGGCCGAGGAAAAATACGACGCCATCGCCGACCTGATCAAGGAATGCCAGGAGCGCGGGCAGCCGGTGCTCGTGGGCACGACCTCGATCGAAAAGAGCGAGATGCTGGCCGACCTGCTGCGCAAGAAGAACGTCGGCACGATGAACGTGCTCAATGCGCGCCACCACGAGCAGGAAGCCTATATCGTCGCCGATGCCGGCCTGCCCGGCGCCATCACCATCGCCACCAACATGGCCGGCCGCGGCACCGACATCCAGCTGGGCGGCAATCTCGAAATGCGCATCGAGCGCGAGGCGGCCGAGCTCGAGGGCGCGGCGCGCGAGGCCAGGATCGCCGAGATCAAGGCGAAGATCGCCCAGGAAAAGGAAAAGGCGCTGGCCGCCGGGGGCCTGATGGTGATCGGCACGGAGCGGCACGAAAGCCGCCGCATCGACAACCAGCTGCGCGGCCGTTCGGGCCGCCAGGGCGACCCGGGGCATTCGAAATTCTTCCTGTCGCTGCAGGACGATCTGATGCGCATCTTCCCGGTGGAATCGATGGATACGATGCTCGCCAAGCTGGGGCTCGAACAGGGCGAGAGCATCACCCATCCCTGGGTGACCAAGGCGATCGAGCGGGCGCAGGGCAAGGTCGAGGCGCGCAACTTCGACATCCGCAAGAACATCCTCAAATATGACGACGTGATGAACGATCAGCGCAAGGTGATCTTCGAGCAGCGCCTCGAATTCATGGACGCCGAGGACGTCAGCGAGACCGTCATCGACATGCGCCACGACGTGGTGGACAACATCGTCGCCAAGGCCTGCCCGCCGCGCTCCTATCCCGAGCAGTGGCATATCGAGCAGTTGCAGGCGGCGGCGCGCACCTATCTCAATGTCGACGTGCCGGCGGCGGAATGGGCGGCCGAGGAAGGCATCGACGACGAGGCGATGGAAGCGCGGCTGCGCGAGGCGGCCGACGCGGTCATCGCCGGCAAGGAAGAGAAATACGGCGCCCCGATCATGCGGCAGGTGGAAAAGTCCATCCTGCTGCAATCGGTGGATGGGCTGTGGCGCGAGCATCTGGTGATGCTCGACCACCTCTCGAAAGTGGTGGGCTGGCGCGGCATCGGCCAGCGCGACCCGCTCAACGAGTACAAGCAGGAAGCCTATGAGCTGTTCCAGGGGCTGCTGACCAATCTGCGCGAGCTGGTAACCACCCAGCTCAGCCATATCGAAATCCAGCTGCGCCAGCCCGAGCCGCCGACCCCGCCGCCGGCGGAGCGCCTCAGCGCCATCCATCTCGACCCCACGACGGGCGAGAACGACGCGGGCGAGGGCGGCGACCGCCCGGAGAACCGGCCGCTCGATCCAAAACTGCTGGTGGGCCTGTCGCGCAACGCCCCCTGCCCCTGCGGCTCGGGCAAGAAGGTCAAGCACTGCCACGGCGCCTACGTCTGAGGGGCGGACGCGGTGCGCGTGCCGCTCGACAGGGACTGGATTACTCTGGACGGCCGGCTGGCACCGCTCGATTTTCCCGGGTCCGCCGACGACCGGTCTCCGCCCGAACTGGCGGAACGGGTTCTTGCCGCGTTCACCGACCCGGGCGACTGGGTGCTCGACCCCTTCGCGGGGCTTGGGACGAGCTTGCTCGTGGCGCAACGCATGGAACGCGCCGCTATCGGTTTCGAGCCAGATGGGGAGCGCCATGCCTGGGTCGCTTCCCGCATCCTGCCGCCCAGCCGGATCATTAAAGCCCCCATACAAACTATCGCCGAGCATGAATTGCCGCGCTTCAGCCTCGCCTTCACCAGCCCGCCCTATCCCACGGTGCGGTTGGAAGACGACCCCTGGGGGCCCAGCTATTTCGACGACATGACCGCCATATTCGCGCAAATCGGACGCCAGGTCGTGCCGGATGGCCACGTGGTGGTGGAAGTGTCCAACATCCGGACCGAGGACGGGTTCCGGCCGCTGGTCGGACAGATGGCGGCAGCGCTGGGCCGGGTTCTGCGGCTGGAGCGGGAAATTGTCCGGATCAACACCTCCGACTGGCCCGCCGGCCCCGGCGTCGGACATAGCTCCCTGCTGATTTTTCGGCCAACCCAGCACTAGGGCCTGGTGGCGCTCCTTGCGACCCTCGCCACCGGGTCATTCCCGCGAAAGCGGGAACCTCCGTTACCCCTTTACCGGCCTAAACAGAGGTCCCCGCAGGCGCGGGGATGACAGCCTAGTGGCGGGACCGCTCTAATTCTTTGCTTTGTCGCGTTTCCGAACCGCAAAACCTGTCGCCACTTTTGCTGGAAACGCTCTAGCAGGTGACGCGGATTTCGGCGTAGCCGGTGAGGCCTTCGTCGCCGCTCGAGGTGACCCCGATCATGCAGCCGGAATCGCCCAGCGGCATGGTGCCGCCAGAGGGGATGGTGGTGCCGTCAGCCAAAGCGACATAGCCGTTGTCGACCCCGGCGATGTCGACGCTGGCGCTGCTGGCGCAGACAGGATAGCGGTCGCCGGCGGCGACCAGCAGGCGCATGCCGACCGGCAGGCATTCCGCCCCCGGCGCGGCGGCGGCCGGGGTGGTGGCCGTCGGGAGCGCGGCCGGGGCGGCGCTGGGCGCGGCGCGCCAGGCCTGTTCGAGGATGGCGAGCCGGTTGGCCAAATCGTCGAACCGGTCCGCGTCGCCGGCAGGCGTGCCGACGGGGGCGGTGAGGTTGCGGGCGTAAAGCTCGATGCTGAGGCGAAGCTGGGCGATATCGGTGGAAAGGCGCAGGATGTCGCGCCGCGTCTCGGCATAGCTCCAGACGGCGGCGCCGAGGGCCGCAAGGGCGATAAGGCTGGCGACGGAAGCGACGACCAGGCTGCCGTGCCTTGCCGGGTGGCGCCGGGACGGAGCGTGGGGCGGCGCCGGCCGGGCTTCGGCGCTGACGTCCGGGCTGGAAAAGCCGGGGGTCTGGTGTCCGGCTTGCGGCTGGTCCACGGCCTGCTCCCTTCGCTCCTGCCCGGCGGAAAAATCCACCGTCAGGCCATCCCATCAAACTGGGGCCGAAAAGCGGCCCTGCCCGGCACCGGCCGGGTCAGCCGCGCTGCAGGCGGGGCAGGGGGCGCGGGGCGGGCTTGCCCGAGATGACCGGCGCGATATCGGGGCTTTGGCCCGGATTGCCGCCGAAGAGGGTCCCGATGCCGGAGAAAAAGCCGTTGACGGCGGCGCCGCGCGCCTTGATCGCCTCCTGCTCGGCAGCCTTTTTCTCTTCGGTGGCGACATAGCTGGCCAGCGCCGCCTCGTCGGCCTGCTGCCGGGCCGAGAGGCCCGCCGTCTGGATGGTGGCGGGGCAGGCGCCCAGCGGGTTGAGCGGGCCGGAACTGGCGGGATTGAAGATATATTGACGCTCGCACACGTCCCAGAGGGGCGGGGTCTTCGTCAATTCGAACAGGTCGTAGCCTTCCTTGATGTTCTTCCAGAACGGCAGGTGCGGGCTGCTGGTCTGCCGGGCGAGGTTGGCCGCGTTCATGCGGAAGGGGAAAATCTGCAGCTGGAAGCTGGGGTGGCCGCCGCGGAAGGTTTCGCGGGCGAGGGCGTAAATCTCGGCGATGCCGGCGTCGGTCATGGCGTAGCACCCGCTCGAGGAGCAGTCGCCATGCACCATCAGGTTCGAGCCGGTGCGGCCCCAGGCGCGGTCGAACTTGTTGGGAAAGCCGGTGTTGAAGGCCAGGTAATAGTTGGATTTCGGGTTCAGCAGGCCCGGGGTGATCGTATAGAAACCCTCCGGGCTCTGGCGGTCGCCTTCGCGGATTTTCGGGCCCAGATCGCCGGAATAGGCGCAGATATCGTAGCTCTTGAACAGCCGGAACTGGCCCGAGGCGGTGCGCTTCCACACTTCGAGGCTGTTTTCCTGCTTGAAGATGCGCACCAGCATGGCCTCGCCGGGCGAGGAGCCCATGGCCTTGAGCGCCGAGACGGTGGCGCTGGAGAGCGGCTGGTTGTGACGGTTGTCGCCGCCCTTGACGAAATTCGAGCAGGCGGCCAGCGCCAGTCCCACGACGAGAATGGCGAGCAGCGCGGCAAAGCGACGGAACAGGGAGGCAGTCACAGCAGAAAAGCCCGAGAAAAAACCATGACCGTCCTTATGCCCGACGATGGTTAGCGCAGCGTGAGCAGAAGCGGTAAATGAAGCCTTAGCACGGCGCGAAACACCCCGGAAGCGGGCGGTGTTCACGCAAGTGTGTGCGGCCACGAGATTTAGAGATTGGTGCCGATGGCGAGGAATTTCTCGCGCCGGTGCTCGCGCACTTCGAGACGCGAGCGGCCCTCGAATTCCTTGAGGAAGGCGGCGATGGCGGCGCCGGTGGCGTCGATGACGGCGCGCGGGTGGCGGTGGGCGCCGCCGGCCGGCTCGGCGATGATGCCGTCGATGACCTTGAAGCCCAAGAGGTCCTGGGCGGTGATCTTCTGGGCGGTCGCCATGTCCTGGGCGCGGGCGGCGTCGCGGAAGAGGATGGAGGCGCCCGCTTCTGGCGAAATCACGGAATAGATGGCGTTTTCCAGCATCAGCACGCGGCTGGCCGTGGCGATGGCGATGGCGCCGCCCGAGCCGCCCTCGCCGATGATGACGGCAAGGTTGGGAACGCCCAGCTCGAGGCTCTTTTCGGTCGAGCGGGCAATGGCTTCGGCCTGGCCGCGCTCCTCGGCGCCGATGCCGGGATAGGCGCCGGCGGTATCGACGAAGGAAAGGACGGGGATGGAGAAGCGGTCGGCCATCTCCATGATGCGCACCGCCTTGCGGTAGCCTTCGGGGTTGGCCATGCCGAAATTGTGCTTGAGCCGCGTCTCGGTGGAATTGCCCTTTTCCTGGCCCAGCACGGCGATCGGCTCGCCGTTGAAACGGCCGAAACCGGCCTGCAGGGCGGCGTCCTCGCCGAATTTGCGGTCACCGGCCAGCGGCGTCCATTCGGTGATGAGGGCGGCCACGTAATCGGAGAAATGCGGGCGCTGCGGGTGCCTTGCGACCTGGGTTTTCTGCCAGGGCGTGAGCTTTTTATAAATCTCGACCAGCGCTTCGTCGGCGCGGGCGCCGAGCCGGTTGACTTCCTCGTCGATGGAGACCGCCTGATCGGTCTGGGCCAATGACTTCAGTTCGGCGATCTTGGCTTCGAGATCGGCGACCGGCTTTTCAAAATCGAGATAAGACTGCATCCCACCGCCCAAAAGGGGTCATTGCCGAGGCCCGCTGCCGCGGCCCCTGCTGTTGCCTTGCAAAGTGGCGGGAAAGTGACGAGCGCGCAACATCAAGTCAAGAGATGCTGCGATAATGCGACGGTTTGGCGGGAATTGGTCAGCGGAGCGCTGGCATTTTCCACCGCATTCGCACCCCATTGGCTAACCCGTGGCGAGGGGATGGTGGTTCTCCACCAGCGCGCGCAGCCGCTCGTCGAGCACGTGGGTATAGATCTGGGTGGTGGAAATATCGGCGTGGCCGAGCAGCATCTGCACGACGCGCAGGTCGGCGCCATTGGCCAGCAGGTGGCTGGCGAAGGCGTGGCGCAAGACGTGCGGGGCGACGCGCTGGGCTGAAATGCCGGCCCGGGCCGCCAGCGCCTTGAGGTCGCGGGCAAACACCTGGCGGGCAAGATAGCCGGTTTCGCCCGTGGCGGGGAAAAGCCAGACGGAACCGGGCGGCAGGGCGGCGGCCCAGGCGCGCACCGCGTCGCGGGCCCGGTCGTTCATGGGCACGATGCGGTCCTTATTGCCCTTGCCGGTGACGGTGAGAAAGGCGGCGTCGCGCAAGACCGCCGCCCGCCTGAGGCTCACCAGCTCGGACACCCGCAGGCCGGTGGCGTAGAGCATTTCGAGCAGCACGTAGAGGCGGCGCGCGGCCTGCTCGCGGGCCGGCGTCGCGGGGGTTGCCGCTTCGGCCTCGGCCCGCGCCAGCAGCCGGTCCACCTCGGCCACCGACAGCACCTTGGGCAGCGGCCGGCGCGCCTTCGGGCTGGCGACGATGCGGGTGGGGTCGTCGGGGCGCAGCCCGTCGGCACAGAGGAATTTGTGGAACTGGCGGATGGCCGAAAGGCGCCTGGCGCTGGAGGTGGCGGCCAGACCCGTGGCGTGCAGCGCGTCGAGATAGGCCAGCAGCGTATCGCGCGGGCAATCGAGCAGGCTCTGGCCCCGCCCGGCGACGAAGCCGGCATAATCGGTGAGGTCGCGGCGATAGGCGGCGATGGTATTGGCGGCGGCGCCGCGCTCGGCGCTCAGCATTTCGAGGAAGGCGCCGATGAGATGGCCGCTCATGGGCTGGCCGGGGCGGCGGCGGCGTCGTCGGGCTGGGTGCTTTCGACCCGGGGCAGGGGAATGCCGAGGCCGGTCGGCCCGTCATCGGGCGTGCCCAAGAGCTCGCGGGTCGGGATTTTCTGGGAAATCGGTTTGGGCTGCGGATCGACGAAGGAGACGAGCGCGAACATACCGGCAAAGACGAGGCCGGCGAGGAAGAGCAGGGTGATGAGCAGGCGGAAAAGGGTGGGCATGGCGGTCCCGGCGCGGCAGTTTCGCCCCAAGCTAGCGGCAAAAGGTTGCGTAAGGGTTGGCCGGCAGTGTCGCGGAAAGCGCCGCCCCGATCAAGTTGGCCGGCGCGGCTGCTTGACAGGCCGGGCCGGGCCAGCTTGAAACGGCGGCGGGACCGGAGGGCCGAGGCGTTGAGCAAATCGCAGACCGTGGGGCGCCAGGGGCGTGCCAAGACGCTCGCCACGCGGCTTGGCGGCCGGCCGCTGGTGCTGGTGGGGATGATGGGCGCCGGCAAGACCACGGTGGGGCGGCGCCTGGCTCGCCGGCTGGGCCGGGAATTTCTCGACAGCGACGAGGAAATCGAGCGCGCCGCGCAGATGAGCATCCCGGAATTTTTCGCGCAGCGGGGCGAGCCGGAATTCCGCATCGGGGAAAGGCGGGTGATCGCGCGGCTGTTGCAGCAGCCCGATATCGTGCTGGCCACCGGGGGCGGCGCCTTCGTCAACGCGGAGACGCGGGCGCTGGTCAAGACCGACGCGCTGTCGGTGTGGCTGAAAGCCGATCTCGACGTGCTGTTCGACCGGGTGTCGCGACGCGCCAACCGGCCGCTGCTGCATACCGACGACCCGAAGGCGACGCTGGAAAAGCTGATCGCCGAACGCTATCCCCTCTATGCGGAAGCCGATGTCACGGTGCTGAGCCGCGACATTCCGCACGAAAGCGTGGCCAGCGACGTCATCGCCGCCGTGCTGGCGCATCTTTCCCAGGGCTGAGGACAAAACATGCCGCAGATCGACCACCTTGTGCATGTCGCGCTGGGCGCGCGCGCCTACGATATCCTGATCGGGCCACAGCTCATCGACGCGGCGGGGGAAATTCTGGCCGAGCGTTTTGCCGGCAAGCGCTTCGGCATCGTCACCGACACGGCGGTGGCGCGGGCGCAATTGCCGCGTTTGCAGGCCAGCCTCGACGGGGCCGGGCTCGATTACGCCGTCATCACCGTGCCGGCGGGCGAGGCGAGCAAGAGCTATGCCGGGCTCGAAACGGTGGTCGAGGGCCTGCTCGCGGCGCGGCTGGAGCGCGGCGACATCGTGGTGGCGCTGGGGGGCGGGGTGATCGGGGACCTCGCCGGCTTCGCGGCGGCGGTGACGCGGCGCGGCATGGATTTCGTGCAGATCCCGACCTCGCTCCTGGCGCAGGTGGATTCTTCGGTCGGCGGCAAGACCGGCATCAATTCGCCGCAGGGCAAGAACCTGGTGGGGGCCTTCCACCAGCCGCGGCTGGTGCTGGCGGACCTGTCGGCGCTCGATACGCTGCCGCCACGGCAATTCGCCGCCGGCTATGCGGAAGTGGTCAAATACGGGCTGATCGACGATCCGGCGTTTTTCGAGTGGCTGGAGGCGAAGCGGGCGGAAATCTTTGCCGGCGGCCCGGCGCGGGGCGAGGCGGTGGCGCGCTGCTGCGCGCACAAGGCGCGGGTGGTGATCGCCGACGAAAAGGAGACCGGGGAGCGGGCGCTGCTCAATCTGGGGCATACGTTCGGGCACGCGCTGGAAAAGGATACCGGCTATTCCGACCGGCTGCTGCATGGCGAGGGCGTGGCCATCGGCATGGTGCTGGCGCACGGCTTTTCGACGCGGCTCGGGCTGGCGCCGGGGCAGGACGGCAGCCGGGTGGCGGCGCACTTGCATGCGGCGGGCCTGCCCACCACATTGGCCGAGGTGCAAGGCGCGCTCGGTACCACCGACGCGCTGATGGCCGCCATCGCGCAGGACAAGAAGGTGGAGCGCGGGGCGCTGACCTTCATCCTGACGCGCGGCATCGGCCAGGCGTTCATCGAAAAGAATGTCGACGGCGCGGCGGTGGCGGCGTTTCTCGACGAGATGCGGGGGTAGGGGCGGCGCGGCTGTTGCCGGTCCTGCCGTGCTGCCCGTGGGCTCGACCCGCGGGCGGGTGCGAGAGCCGCTGCGGCGGGGGGCGAGGATAATGGCCCCCGGGTCAGGCCCGGGGGCAGCGCCGGTGGGTGGGGGAGCGAAGAGTTTTTTCTGGTGGGTATGGGTTGAGGGCAGCCTGTTTCACTGGGCTGCCCGCGGGCCTGACCCGCGGGTCGGTGCGGGAGCCGCTGCGGCGGCGGGCGGGGGTAGAGGCCCCCGGGGGAAGCGCCGGTGGGTGCGGGTGCTAGGCGTTTCCGCTGGTTGGAATGAGGCTGGGTGTCGCCCGGTGGGCGCGGATAGGCGGGGTGTTGCCCGGCCGCCCGTCAATCCAGCGGCAGGATCTCGATGTTGAGGGCGTGGACGCGCTCCTTGAGTTCGGCGTCGAGGGCTGTCATGACGGCACGGTGTTGCGCGACGCGGCTGAGGCCGGCAAGATCGCGTGTCGCGATTCTGACACGAAAATGGGTTTCACCGCCTTCCCGCCAGCCGGCGTGGCCATGGTGGCGGTGGGATTCGTCGATCACCTCCAGCTGGAGGGGCGAAAACTGCTCGGTGAGCCTGGCTTTGATTCTGTCCGTCATGGACATGAGGTCTGCTCCCTTTTGTGATAATGACGTAACTAGGCGCAATGAAACCGCAATCCAAGCTCTTCGATTCCATCCGCATCCGCCCCCGCCGGGACGAAAAGCCCGAGCCGGTGACGGTGCACTGCGACTGGGAGGGGTGCGATCAGCCGGGGGAATACAAGGCGCCCAAAGGCGTGCGCTCGGAGGGGCAGTACCATCATTTCTGCCTCGAGCATGTGCGGCACTACAACAAGGCGTTCAACTATTTCGCCGGCATGAGCCCGGAGGAGCTGGACGAGGTGCTCCATAGCCCGCCGCGCCCGGAAGGGCGGGCGAGCTTTGCCACCGGCAATGCCGATGCCAGCCGCGCCGCCGGACGCACGGGCGGCGGCGGCGGCTCGCGGCTGGGGGACCGGTTCGGCGATCCGTTCGGGGTGTTCGCGCGCTACCGCTACCAGCAGTCGAAGCGCCCGGCGGCCGAGCGGGTACGACCGCTCAACGAGCCGGACCGGCGGGCGCTGGAAGTGCTGGGCTTTGCCCGGCAGGCCAAGTCGGACGAGATCAAGATGGCCTACAAGGCCCTGGTCAAGAAGCACCACCCGGACGTCAATGGCGGGGACACCTCGTCCGAAGACCGGCTGCGGGCGGTGATCGCCGCCTATACGCACCTCAAGAAAACCGGCTTCGTGGTGCGCTGAGGCGGGGCTTTTGCCGGCCGCAAACCGGGGGCGGCGCGCCAGGCAAAGTCTACCCGCCCCGGCACAATGCTGCTATAGAGCCACCGCCTTCCTTCAATTTCCGCTGCATTTCCAAGAGCCCACAAATGACTGAATTCACCAATTTGCCCGACACCGACTACCAGGCGCGGGAGCTTTTCGGCATCGATGTCGACATGGTGGTCAGGGGCTATGGGCAGCGCACCGACCACGTGCCGCCGATCGACCCGGATTACCTGTTCGACCGCAATACCACGCTCGCGATCCTCGCCGGCTTCCAGTACAACCGCCGCGTCATGGTGCAGGGCTATCACGGCACCGGCAAGTCGACCCATATCGAGCAGGTGGCGGCGCGGCTCAACTGGCCGCTGGTGCGCGTCAACCTCGACAGCCATGTGAGCCGCATCGACCTGGTGGGCAAGGACGCCATCGTGCTCCAGGACGGCAAGCAGGTCACCGAATTCCGCGACGGCATCCTGCCCTGGGCGGTGCAGAACAATATCGCGCTGGTGTTCGACGAATACGATGCGGGGCGCCCCGACGTGATGTTCGTCATCCAGCGGGTGCTCGAGCAATCCGGGCGCCTGACGCTGCTCGACCAGAACCGCGTCATCACGCCGCACCCGGCCTTCCGGCTGTTCTCGACCACCAATACGATCGGGCTGGGCGACACCTCGGGGCTCTACCACGGCACGCAGCAGATCAACCAGGGCCAGATGGACCGCTGGTCCATTGTCACCACGCTCAACTACCTGCCGCACGACAAGGAAGTGGGCATCGTGCTGGCCAAGAACAAAAGCTATGGCGAGACGGAAAAGGGCAGAAAACTCATCGCCAACATGGTGCGGCTGGCCGATTTGACGCGGCAGGCCTTCATCAATGGCGACCTCTCGACGGTGATGAGCCCGCGCGCGGTGATCACCTGGGCCGAGAACGCGGTGATCTTCGGCGGCGATATCGGCTTTGCCTTCCGCCTCACCTTCCTCAACAAATGCGACGAGCTGGAGCGCCCGGTGGTGGCCGAGTTCTACCAGCGCGTCTTCGGCGAGGACCTGCCCGAAAGCGCGGCCAATCTGGCGGTGATGGCGTAATCCGAGGGGGCTCTTTAGCTCCCTTCCTATGAGGGGAGGGGTTGGGGGGCATTGGAGATCCACTGACCCACCCCCTCCCCGGCCCTCCCCTCAGGGGGGAGGGGGCGCAGGCCATAACGATGAGCAAATTGATGGCACAAAACCCCCGCAGCAAAGCCAACAAGCCCGACCAGGCGCTGGCCTTCAAGAGCGCCATGGGCGCGGCGGTGCGGGCGATCGGCAACGCGCCCGAGCTGGAAGTGAGCTTTACCGCCGACCGGCCGCTGCTGACCGCCGACCGGGCGCGGCTGCCCAATCTGCCGCGCCTGCCCTCGCGCCGCGACATCGCCATCGCCCGCGGGCAGGGCGACGCCATGGCGATGCGGCTGGCCAGCCACGACCCCGAGGCGCACCGCAAGCGTGCGCCGATGGACCCGCAGGCGCGGGCGGCGTTCGACGCGCTGGAACAGGCGCGGGTGGAATCGCTGGGCTGCATCCGCATGCCGGGCATGGGCGGCAATATCGCGGAAATGCTGGAGGACCGGCTGTTCCGCGCCAATTTCGCCGAGGTGGACGAGCGCGGCGACGCGCCGCTGGCCGAGGCGCTGGGGCTGCTGCTGCGCGAGCGGCTGGCCGGGGTGGCGGTGCCGCCGTCCGGGCACGCGCTGGTGGAATTGTGGCGCGGGGAAATCGAGCAGAAAGCCGGCTCGTCCATCGCGGCGCTGCTGGCGACCTATGAGGACCAGGAGGCGTTCTCGAAGGCGGCGCGGGCGGTGCTGCGCGACCTCGACCTCATCGCCGAAAGCGAGATGAACGACCCCGACGCCAGCGACGAAGAGGAGGGCAATGACAGCCAGCCCGAGCAGGCGCAGGGCGCGGAAGACAATGCCGAACAGGGCGAGGGCGACAGCGACCAGGCCGATTCGGACCAGGACAGCCAGGCCGGCGAGAGCGAGGAAACCGGCGACGTCGAGGGCATGGAAGCCGACATGGCCGATGCCGACGAGGACGCCGAGGCCGAGGCGGGCGAGGACGCGCCGATGCCGCCGCCGGCCAAGGATGGCGGCGAGCGGCTGACCAACCAGTTCAATTACAAGGTGTTCACCACCAAGTTCGACGAGATCGTCAAGGCGGCCGAACTGTGCCCGCCCGACGAATTGGAGCAGTTGCGGGCGCTGCTCGACAAGCAGCTCGAAAATCTCGCGGGCGCCGTGGCGCGGCTGGCCAACAAGTTGCAGCGGCGGCTGATGGCCAAGCAGAACCGGAGCTGGCAGTTCGATCTCGAGGAGGGGCTGCTGGATACGGCGCGGCTGACGCGGGTGGTCACCGACCCGTTGCAGGCGCTCTCCTTCAAGGTCGAGAACGACACCGATTTCCGCGACACGGTGGTCACCCTGCTGATCGACAATTCCGGCTCGATGCGCGGGCGCCCGATCACCATCGCGGCGATCTGCGGCGACATCCTGGCGCGCACGCTGGAGCGCTGCGGGGTCAAGGTGGAAATCCTGGGCTTCACCACCCGCGCCTGGAAGGGCGGCAAGAGCCGCGAGGCGTGGCTGGAAGCGGGGCGGCCGGCCAATCCGGGCCGCGTCAACGATATCCGGCACATCATCTACAAGGCGGCCGACGAGCCCTGGCGCCATGCGCGGCGCAATCTGGGGCTGATGATGCGCGAGGGGCTGCTCAAGGAGAACATCGACGGCGAGGCGCTGGAATGGGCGCGCAAGCGCCTGATGGCGCGGCCCGAGCAGCGGCGCATCCTGATGGTCATCTCCGACGGCGCGCCGGTGGACGACAGCACGCAATCGGTCAATGCCGGCAACTACCTCGAAGCGCATCTGCGACAGGTGATCGAGGATATCGAGACGCGTTCTTCCATCCAGCTGGTGGCGGTGGGGATCGGGCACGACGTGACGCGCTACTACCGGCGAGCGGTGACGCTGCTCGACGCCGAGGAGCTGGCGGGGGCGCTGACCGACGAGCTGGCGGCGCTGTTCGACGAGGAAATGCCCGCCCCGGTCAGGCGGCGGGCGCGCGGATGAAACGGGCCGCCGCCTCCTTCCTCGCCCTCGTGCTGGCCGCCGGCCAGCCGCTCGGCGCGGCGGAGGTGACGGTGAGCGCGGCGCCGGTGACGCAGTTCCGCGGCGTCGGGCTCGACCAGCGCGTCGACGGGCTGGTGTTTCGCGGCGGACTGACCCTGCAGAGCCAGGAGGACGTGTTCGGCGGCCTCTCCAGCGTCACGGTGACCGGGCCGGACCAGGCCGTCGCCTTCGTCTCGGACCGCGGCAATTTCATCTCCGGCAAGCTGGCCTATGACGGCGACGACCGGCTGCTCGGTTTCATCGGCGTCGTCATCGAGGCGATGCAGAATTCGGGCGGCCAGCCGCTGCCCCGGCAGTATGCCCGCGACGCCGAGGGCATGGACACGATCTGGCGCGACGGCGAAGCGGCGGCGGTGCGCGTCAGCTTCGAGAACCTGACGCGGGTGGCCGATTTCGTCATCAGCGACGGCCGGCCGGGCGGCGCGGCGCGCGAGGTGGCCATCCCGCAATGGCTGACCGACCTGCGGACCAATGAATCGCTGGAATCCATCTGCATCGCGCCGCCGGCCTCGCCCATTGCCGGCTCGACGCTGCTGCTGGCCGAAAACGCCCTCGACGAGCATGGCAATCACCGCGGCGAATTGCTGGGGGTGCGCGACAGGGGGCCGATCGGCTACACCAATTCGCCCATCGTCAACCCCAGCGACTGCGCCTTCCTGCCCAATGGCGACCTGCTGATCCTCGAGCGCGGGGTGGCGCTTTTCAGCTTCGTCATGGCGCTGCGGCGCGTGCCGGCGGCGGAGGTCAAAGCGGGCCACCTGATGGCGGGCGAATTGCTGCTCTCGGCCGAGGGCGGCGATATCGACAATATGGAAAGCCTGATGGTGCACCAGACCCCGGGCGGGGAAATGCGCATCCTCATCGGCTCGGACAATAATTTCAACGGCTGGCAGCGCACGCTGCTGCTGGAGTTCGCGCTGGCGGAGTGAGCCGTTGCGGCGCCGGGCGAAATCGGGGCTGCCCACGGGCGTGACCCGTGGGCCGGCTGGAGAGCTTCTGAAATTGCGGCGCTGGCTGGGAGTGGCCCGCGGGTCGGGCCCGCGGGCAGCAGCGGTGGGAGGGGCGGCCGCATGGGCACGCCATCCCCAAGGAGAGGGGCCGAGCCCCTATGCCAGGGCCGGGAGGCGCCGGAGGATGAGGTCGCGGAGGGCCTTGTAGGGGGCGAGCATCAGGATCGCCATGACCAGCTTGACGAGGAAATCGCCCAGCGCCAGCGACTGCCAGAGCTCGACTGTCGGGCCGACGCCGAGCAGCGACGCGGGGAAGGGGAGCGAGGCGTCCTCCATGCCGAAATAAAGGTCGATGCCGGCAAAGGCGGGCGCCATGGCGAGGGAGAAGAACAGCAGGGTATCGAGCGCTGAGGAAACGAGGGAGGAAAACATCGGCGCGTGCCACCAGGCACTGTCGCGCAGGCGGTGGAAGATGGAGATGTCGAGCAGTTGCGCGACGAGGAAGGCCGAGCCGGAGGCGATGGCGATGCGTGGCGTTGCCAGCCAGATCGAGAGCAGCACCGCGACGCAGAAGCCGGCAACCACCACCAACCGGGCCTTTTGCGGGCCGAAGGCGCGGTTGGACAGGTCGGTGACCAGAAACGCCACCGGATAGGTGAAGGCGCCCCAGGTAAGCATGTCGCCCAGATGGACGCCGCCCAGGGTCAGCTCGACGGGAAATTGCACGAGAACATTGGAGGCGGCGATGGTGGCCACCATGGCGGCGACTGCCACCAGGAAACGAGACAGCATCTGACTATCCTTCTAGAGCCGCTGGCCGGCAACAGACCGGGGCGGCGCGGGCAAAAACAAAACCGCGCGGAGCGGCAGGCCCCACGCGGCTCAACGCTGTAGCAGGAAACGGCTCAGCCGGCGAGGGCGGCACGGATTTCCTTCTTGAGGCCCTGGGCCAGCGGCGACAGGTCGGCGTCAGCCTGCTTGAGCAGGAAGGCATCGAGGCCGCCGCGATGCTCGACGGTGCGCAGCGCCGCGGTGGAGACGCGCAGGCGGACCGAACGGTCCAGCGCCTCGGACATCAGGGTGACGTTCACCAGATTGGGGAGAAAGCGGCGACGGGTGCGGTTGAGGGCGTGCGACACATTGTTGCCCACCATAACGCCCTTGCCGGTCAGTTCGCAGCGACGTGCCATTGGGGTGATATCCTGTTTGTGTAAAGGTCCTGACGTGGCGGCTTGCACCGCAACGGGCCTCGATTGTGTTGAAATCTCGCGGCTCTTTAGAGAAAACGGGCTTTCCCGTCAAGCCGAGGGGCGATGCAAACGGGCGTGAGCGCCTTGCGTGCACCTTAAACGGACGGCACGCTGAAAGGCAAAACTGATTCGGCCCGCCCGCCAGCGCGCGGGGGCAGGGGCCGCCGAGCCGAGAAGACCCGAATTTGATCCGAGCTGTTCCTGCCCTCGCCGCCGTCCTGCTTGCTCTGGCCAGCAGCCCGGGGGCGGCCGCCCCGGTCGAGACCCGCGCCAGCTATGTGCTGACCGTCGGGCGCATCAACGTGGCGCTGGTCGATGTCGATTTCAACGATGACGGGCGGCGCTACGGGCTCGACCTCATGGCCAAGGTCACCGGGTTCGGCTCGCTGGTGGCGAGCGGCACCGCCCATGCCAGCGCCGCCGGCGCGTCGGGGGGGCGCAGCCTCGTTTCGGAGAGCTTTGCGCTCGAAACCCGCGCCAATGGCGAGACGTTCAACGTCGACGTGGGGTTTGCCGGGCGCGAGGTGAACCGCTTCACGGTCGAGCCGCCGGTGCTCGACAGCTACGACCGGGTGCCGGTGGAGCGGCGGCATCTGCGCGGGGTGGGGGATTTTCTCTCCGCCTTCGTGCTCAAGGGCGAGGGGCTGGACAAGAGCCTCTGCCAGCGCACGCTCAACATCTTTACCGGCGTCGAGCGTTTCGACATCGCCATGGCCTTCGTCGAGACCGACGAGGCGACCTCGCCGCGCACCGGCTATCAGGGGCCACTGGTGCTGTGCTCGCTCGATTACCGGCCGATCTCGGGCCATTACGCCAGCTCGGAAATCACCACCTACCTGGCCGAGAGCAGCCGCATCCTCATCTGGTACGCGCCGCTGGGCACGAGCGGCTATTTCATCCCCTACCGCGCCCTGCTCGGCACGACCATGGGCGACCTTTCCATGGTGCTGGTGGGGACCCGCTGAGGCCGCCGGCGCCGCTGTCCCGCTTTCGGACGGTCAAAAGGTTTTTTGCCAATTTCCGCGACGGAAAAGCCCGCCAGCCTTGGCGCGAGGCGTTAACGCCGGCGGCCGGCCGCTCGCTGTTGCCGCTAGGGATTGCGCAGGATTTGCCGGACCACGGGCAAAATTAACCGCTCGTTCACCGGGGTGAACGGGTTTTGGCGGTTTTGCGGCGGCTTTTGGCGGCGCTTGTGGCTTGGGGGTGCCGGGCCTACCGCATGTGGGGGAGAACAAAGCGGCATTGCCGCCGCTGCCCCGATTCTGTCTCCGTTCGTTCCGGTTTTGGTCTGAAAGTTAACCGGCGGGGGCGCGGCTGTGCCGGTTTGGGAAGGGCAGGGTTTTTTGGGCGGCGTCGAGGTCCTTCGTGGCTCTGTTCCACTGGGTCATTCCCGCGAAAGCGGGAACCTCCGTTATCCCTCCCAGAACCAAACAGAGGTCCCCGCATGCGCGGGGATGACGGTGTGGGGACGCGGGGATGACGGGGCGGGGATGCGGGGATGATGGCGCTGGGACGCGGGGATGACGGTGTGGGAAGTGACCAGCCGGTGTCGGCGACTGTCCCGGGGCGGGACGTCAACGGGTTTTTGGTAAAGAGAGGATGGGGAAAGGGCCGGCGGGGCGGCGGTGAGGGGTAAAGGGGCAGGAAAATCTGGCGGCGGCGTGGCTTCAGGCTTTGTTGGGAAAGGACGACGCGGGCGCGATACTAACGGAAAAGCAAGCAAGCTGAACGGTTTTGGTGGTGAAAACAGCGGCGGCCGCTGGCGCTTGTGGGTTTGCGGTTGGCGGGCCACCAGATGTGGTGGAGAACGAAAGCGGATTGGCTGATTCGCCGCGATTCGGTGCCGTTTCGTTCCGGTTCCGTTCGCTTGGTTAAGACGGGGCGCGGCGGGCGTGCAAAGGCGGGACAAGCCTCTCGCAACCCCGGGCCGAACCGCCTACATAGGGGGCGATGACCTCCGCACCCTCCCAATCGGTCAAGGCCATTCTGGGGCCGACCAATACCGGCAAGACCTATTTTGCCATCGAGCGCATGCTGGCCCATCCCACCGGGATGATCGGCCTGCCGCTGCGGCTGCTGGCGCGCGAGGTCTATACGCGGGTGGTGGAGCGCGTCGGCGAGGGAGCCGTGGCGCTGGTGACGGGCGAAGAGCGGATCGTGCCGCCCCGGCCGCGCTACTGGGTGGCGACGGTGGAAGCCATGCCCATGGACATCCACGTCGACTGCGTGGCGGTGGATGAAATCCAGACGGCGACCGATTTCGACCGCGGGCACGTGTTCACCGACCGCATCCTCAAGGCGCGGGGGCTGCACGAGACGCTGCTGCTGGGCGCGGGCACCATGGCGCCGGTGCTGCGCAAGCTGCTGCCGCACGCCGAAATCATCGAGCGGCCGCGCTTTTCCCAGCTGTTTTATGCCGGCTCGAAGAAGATCTCGCGCCAGCCGCCGCGCAGCGCCATCGTCGCCTTCTCGGCCCGGCAGGTCTACGCCATCGCCGAACTGATAAGGCGCGAGCGCGGCGGGGCGGCGGTGGTGATGGGGGCGCTCAGCCCCCGCACCCGCAATGCCCAGGTGGAACTCTACCAGAATGGCGACGTGGATTTCCTGGTGGCCACCGACGCCATCGGCATGGGGCTCAACCTCGATATCCACCACGTCGCCTTCGCCGACGACAGCAAGTTCGACGGCCACCAGCTCCGCCCGCTGACGCCGGCGGAGCTGGGGCAGATCGCCGGCCGCGCCGGGCGGCACAAGCGCGACGGCAGTTTTGGGGTCACCGGGGGGACGGAGGCGTTCGACCCCGAACTGGTGGTGCAGCTCGAAAGCCACGATTTCGAGCCGGTCAAGGTGCTGCAATGGCGCAACAGCACGCTCGATTTCGGCTCCATCGTGCGCCTGCGCGATTCGCTGGAGGCGGTGCCGCAGGACCGGGTGCTGACGCGCGTGCCCATCGCCACCGACCAGCAGGCGCTGGAATTTCTCAGCCGCAACGAGGCGGGCAAGCTGGCGCATGGCCACGATGCGGTCAAACTGCTCTGGGAATGTTGCCAAATTCCCGACTATCAGGGAATCTCGCCGGCGGCGCATGGCGAGATCGTGACCCGCATCTATGCGGATTTGAGACGATTTGGAGCGGTCGATGCCGACTGGATTGCCGAGCAGGTGCGCTTTTGCGACAATGCGTCAGGCGACATCGATACGCTCAGCAATCGAATCCGGCAGATTCGGACCTGGACCTTCGTCGCCACCCGTAACAACTGGCTTGAAGACCCTGTTCATTGGCGCGAAAAAACCCGAGAGATTGAGGACCGCCTGAGCGATGCGCTGCATGAGCGCCTCACCCAGCGGTTCGTCGACCGGCGTACCAGCGTGCTGCTCCGCCACCTGAAAGACAAACGTATGGCATCTCCCGAAATCAACGGCCAAGGCGAAGTGCGGCTGGAAGGCCACCTCATCGGCACGCTCGAAGGCTTTCGCTTCACCCTGGCCCGCGCCGATGGCGACCTGGACGCCAAGGGGCTGCGCGGCGCCGCCGATTCGGTGGTGGCGCCGGAAATCCGCCACCGCGCCGACCGGCTGGCCGGGGCGCCGAACGAGGAATTCGTGCTCGCTACCGACGGGCGGCTGCGCTGGCGCGGCGAGGTGGTGGCGGAACTGGCCGAGGGCGACAGCCTCTACCGGCCGCGCCTCATCCTGCTGGCCGACGAGACGCTGACCGGCCCCGAGCTCGAGCGCGTGCAGGAGCGGCTGGGCCTGTGGCTGCGGCACCACGTCAACACCGTGCTCGAGCCGGTGATGGCGCTGGAGGCGCCGGCGGATCTCGACGGGCCGGCGCGCGGCATCGCCTACCAGCTGTTCGAGCAACTGGGCCTGTTGCCGCGCGCGGCGGTGGCCGAGGCGGTGCGCGGGCTCGACCAGGACGTGCGCGGCAAGATGCGCAAGCTGGGCATCAAGTTCGGCGCTTACCACATCTATGTGCCGCTTTCGCTCAAGCCGGCGCCGCGCGAGCTGGCGCTGATCCTGTTCGCGCTCAGCCATGGCGGGGTGCGCCAGGCCGGGGTGTCGGACATTCCCCATATCGTGCTTTCCGGGCGAACCTCGTTCGTGGTCGACCCGGCGGTCGATCCGCGGCTCTACGAAATCGCCGGCTTCAAGGTGGCCGGCACGCGCGCGGTCCGCGTCGATATTCTCGAACGGCTGGCCGATCTCATCCGGCCGCTGATCGCGCTCGACGCCGGCCGCCCCTATCAGGGCGAGCTGCCGGCCGGCGCGGCCGAGGGCAACGGCTTCCGCGTCACCGTGGAAATGACCAGCCTGCTGGGGTGCTCGGGCGAGGATTTCAACTCCATCCTCGCCTCGCTGGGCTATCGGCTGCGCCGCACGCCCAAGCCGGCGGTGGCGGAAACTGCCGCAGCGCCGGTCGTGGAAGCGGACGCCGTGGCTGAGGAGGCGCCGGCAGCGGCAGAGGCGACCCCGGCCGCCGAGGTCGAGGCGGCGGCTGAGGCAGAGGTGGTGGCGCCGGTGGAGGCAGCTCCAGCCGAGGCGGAAGTGCCGGTGGAAGCGGCGGCATCGGCCGAGCCGGCCGAGCCGGCGTCCGCTGAGCCGGAAGCGCCTACGGAGCCGGCTTTCGACGAAGTGTGGTTTCCGGGCGGGCGGCGGCACGAGCCGCGCCGGCAGGAGCAGCGGGGCCGCAACGGCGCGGCGGCCGGGCCGAAGGAGCAGCGGCCGCGCCAGCAGCGGGGCCAGCGCCCGGGCCCCGGCGAGGAGCGCGCCGCCGGCAACAAGCACAACCGCCACAGAAGCGAGGACCAGCGCGGTGCGCCGGGCAAGGGCCCGCGTCCGCCGCGGCCGGCGCCGCGCGAGGAGCGGCGCGCCTTCGACCCCGACAGTCCCTTCGCGGCGCTGGCGGCGCTGCGCGACAAGACGGAGTAGGGCTTGGGCGAGCCGGCCGATCCCCCGATCCGCAAGGAGCGGCTCGACCGCTTCCTGTTCTTTGCCCGCGCCGTCAAGTCGCGCACGCTGGCGCAGAAGCTGATCGAGGCCGGCGCGGTGCGCGTCAATGCCGAGCGCACGGCGCGCACCGACCTCAAGGTGGGCGCCGGCGACGTGCTGACCATGACGCTCGGCGCCCGGGTCGTGGTGTGGCGCCTGCTCGATTGCGGCACGCGGCGCGGCCCGGCCAGCGAGGCGCAGGGGCTCTACGAGGATATTTCCCCGCCGCGCCCGCCCCCGGCGGCGCGCTCGCCCTACGAGGCGGCCATCGCGCCGCGCCCGCCGGGGGCCGGCCGGCCGACCAAGCAGCAGCGGCGGGCGACCGACCGGCTGCGCCCCGACGGGCAATGAGCGGGTGGGCAATGAACGGGCGGCGCTGCGCCAAATGGTCCGGCGCGGCGGCCTTGCGGCGCTGCCCAAAACGGTTTAGCACCGGACGCGTTGAGACTGGCCGCGCCCACCCCCGGGGCTCGGCCCCACCCCCATGGGGCGCCGCCTGAAATGACCTATATCGTCACCGACAACTGCATCGTCTGCAAATATACCGATTGCGTGGAAGTGTGTCCGGTCGACTGTTTCTACGAAGGCGTCAACATGCTCGTCATCCACCCGGACGAGTGCATCGACTGCGGCGTGTGCGAGCCCGAATGCCCGGCCGAGGCGATCAAGCCCGACACCGAAAGCGGGCTGGACGACTGGCTGGAACTGAACCGCAAATTCTCCGCCGTCTGGCCCAACCTGACCGAGCGGCGCGACCCGATGCCCGAGGCGGCGGAACGCGACGGAGAAGAAGGCAAGCTCGCCAAATATTTCTCCGAGGAGCCGGGCGAGGGCGACTGACCGCGGCGGGGCGACGGCTTTTTCCGGCGCTGGCAAGGGTTTGCCCGGCCGGCGTCGCACTGCATGCTCGCGCCGGGGGCAGGGCGGCGCCCGGGTGATTCGGAACTTTTGATTGTGCTGAATTTTTGTGCTATGGTTGTTACCTATGCAGTTCAGCCCCTCACCCAGCCCGTGCCGTAAGGCACGATTTTTTTGACAACATCGTCGGTGGCGTGGCGTTCCGGACACAAGCGGACCCGGACGGCCATGAGGCTCCTATTGCAAAAGGCGCTCGGGGTCGGGCGCAGACAGAGTTGTGAATGGACGGTCCTTGCCGCAGGGAACCGCCGTTCGGGGCGTCAATAAGGAGTTCCACCCTATGGTAGCCAAGAAGTCTCAGCAGCGGCTCGGGTTCAAGACCGGCGAATATGTCGTTTATCCCTCGCACGGGGTCGGCGTCATCGTGGGCATCGAGGAGCAGGAAGTGGCTGGCCTCAGCCTCGAGCTGTTCGTCATCAGCTTCGAGCAGGACAAGCTGACCTTGCGCGTCCCCGTGGCCAAGATCAAATCCGTCGGCATGCGCAAGCTGGCCGAGGAAGCCGAAGTCGGCAAGGCGCTCGAGACCGTCACCGGCCGGGCCCGCGTCAAGCGCACCATGTGGTCGCGCCGCGCCCAGGAATACGAAGCCAAGATCAATTCGGGCGACCTGGTGGCCATTTCGGAAGTGGTGCGCGACCTCTACCGCTCCGAGGACCAGCCCGAGCAGTCCTATTCGGAACGCCAGCTGTTCGAGCAGGCCATGGACCGCATGAGCCGCGAAGTCAGCGCCGTCAAGAAGCTGACCCTGACCGAAGCGGTGCAACTGATCGAAAAGCAGCTGGCCAAGAGCCCCAAGCGCGGCAAGGCCGACGCGGCGGAAGCCGAAAACGACGAGGAAGCGGCGTAAGCCCTGCTTCATATTTTGTGCGGAAAGGCCGGCAGCGATGCCGGCCTTTTTCGTTTTCTCGGGGGTGTTTTTGTGCCCGTGGTCATTGTGGGCGTTTTATCGCCACGACCGCCGCTGCTGCCCCCGGGCTTTGACCCGGCGGCCGTTATCCCTGATCTGCTGCTCCGGTGGCTCCCGCAGGGGCCCGCGGGTCGAAGCCCGCGGGCAGCGCCGGTGGGGTGGATGGTTACTGTGGGCGCTTTCTTGTTCCGCCTACCGCTGCTGCCCCCGGGCTTTGATCCGGGGGCCGTTATCCCCGATCCACCGTCGCGGTGGCTCCCGTAGTGGCCCGCGGGTCATGCCCGCGGGCAGCGCCGGTGGGGGTGGAGCGTTGGGTGCCGCCTATCGGTTCATTGGTGGCTGAGGATGTCGCGCATGCTGATTTTGGCGCTGCCGGGGCGCAGGGGTTGTTGCTGGCTTTCGTGGGGGGCCCAGCCGGCGAGCCAGACGATTTCGAGGGTGGCGCGGATGCGCCCGTCCGGGTCGGCGTCGCGGGCCGCGTAGGCCTGGGCGGCGGCGGCGAGCAGGCGGCGGCTGGCGAAATGGCGGGGGCGGTCGGCCAGCGGATTGGCCGCGCCCAGCGCCTTCAACTCGGCCATCAGCGCGAAGGGGTCGGGATAGCGCACGACATGGGTTTCGAGGTCGGCGACGGGCAAGGCCAGCCCGGCGCGTTGCAGCAGGGCGCCGGCGTCGCGCACCTGCACCATGGGCGCGACGCGCGCCGAGGCGCCGCCGGAAATATCGAGATCGGCGGCAAGGAACGCCTCGCGCAGCTCGGTGAGGCTGTCGCCGCCGATTAGCGCCGCCATCAGCAGCCCGTCGGGGGCGAGCAACGCCCGCAGCCGCGCCAGATGGCCGGGAATGTCGTTGACCGCCTGCAGGTGCAGCACCGAGACGATGAGGTCCTGCTGGCCGGCGGGCAGGTCGGGAAAATCGTCGGCCCCGGAAAAGGCCTCGATGCGCTGCGCCTTTACCGTGCCCTTGGCGGTGGCCAGCGTGGCGGGCAGGCGCGCGGCGTCGGGGCCGATGACGAGGGCGCGGGAAAAATCGCGGATATGGGCGCCCAGCCGCTCCGCCAGGTCGGCCAGCACCAGGTCGCGCACGAAATTTTCGCTGTCCGGGCGGCGCGCCAGATGGCGGGCGATGAGCGCGGAATCGAACAGGCGGGGCGGCTGGGACATGGGCTTTCGCCGGGGGCTGGTGCGGATGCCGTGACGTGGCAATATGGCCCTTATGACGAGGGGCATGGGACAAGTCAAAGGCGCGTTGCACTGGCGCCGGCTGGGGGCGGCGGGGCGGGTGCTGCTCGACCAGCTCTATCCGCCCGGCTGCGCCGCCTGCGGGGCGCCGCTGGTGGGCGCGGCGGGGCTGTGCGGGGCGTGCTTTGCGCGGCTCAAGCCGATTACGGCGCCGTTCTGCCCGGTATTGGGGCTGCCCTTTGCCGCCGATATGGGGCCCGGTACGCTCTCGGCCGAAGCGCTGGCCGATCCGCCGCCCTTCCGGCGGGCGCGGGCGGCGGTGGCCTATGGCGAGATCGCCCGCATCCTGGTCAGCCGCCTCAAATATGGCGACCGGCCGGAACTGGCGCAGTTCTGCGCCCGGCTGATGGCGCCGGCCGGCGAAGCCTTCTGGGGGGAACGGCCGGTGCTGGTGCCGGTGCCGCTGCATGCGGGGCGGCGGCGGGCGCGGCGCTACAACCAGGCGATGCTGCTGGCGCAGGCGCTGGGGCGGGCGCGGGGGCTGCCGGTGGCGGGCGGGCTGGTGGACCGGACGCGCCCGACGCGCCAGCAGGTGGGCCTCAGCGGCACCAGCCGGGCGCGCAATGTGCAAGGGGCGTTCTCGCTGTCGCCGCGGGCGCTGGAACGGCTAGGCGGGCGGCCGGTGGTGCTGGTGGACGACGTCTATACCACCGGCGCGACGGTCAAGGCCGTGAGCCGGGCGCTGCTGCGCGGCGGGGTGGCGGCGGTGGACGTGCTGACCTTCGCCCGCGTTGTCATCGGCGACGATCTGCCCCTATAACAGGGCATCCAGGCGTTGCGGAGCCGGCCGACATGGCGACAGTCGAAATCTACACCACCCCCAGCTGCCCCTATTGCCACGCGGCCAAGGCGCTGCTGCGGGACAAGGGCGTGGCCTATACGGAAATCAGCGTCGTCGAGCCGGAGCGGCGCGAGGCGATGACGGTGCGGGCGCATGGAAGGCGCACCGTGCCGCAGATCTTCGTGGGCGACACGCATGTGGGCGGCTATGACGACCTGGCGGCGCTGGAGCGGCGCGGCGGGCTCGACCCGCTGTTGGCCGGATAGGCCCGGGGGCCCCGATGCGGATCGCGGCGATCCAGATGCGCTCGGGGGCCGACCCGGCGGGCAATCTGGTGGCGCTGGAGCCGCTGCTGCGAGCGGCGGCGGCGGCCGGGGCGCGCTACGTGCTGACCCCGGAAGTGACGCTGCTGTTCGCGGCGGACGTGGCGCAATTGCGCGCCGTGGCGGCGCCGTTCGCGGGGCATGCGCAATTGGCGCGGCTGGCGGCACTGGCGCGCGAATTGCAGCTTTACCTGCATGTCGGCTCGCTGCCCGTGCCGCTGGCGGACGGGCATTTTGCCAACCGCTCGGTGCTGTACGGGCCGGACGGCGCGGTGCTGGCGAGCTACGACAAGATTCATCTCTTCGATGCCGAGATCGCGGGGCTCGCGGCCTATCGCGAAAGCGCCACCTACACAGCGGGGGAGCGGGCCGTGACGGCGCCGCTGGAGGCGTTCACGCTGGGCTTTTCCATCTGCTACGACCTGCGCTTTCCGGCGCTCTTCCAGAGCCTTGCCGGAGCCGGGGCGACGCTGCTGGCGGTGCCGGCGGCGTTCACCGTGCCGACCGGCGAGGCGCATTGGCACGTGCTGCTGCGGGCGCGGGCCATCGAAACCGGCGCCTATGTGATCGCGGCGGCGCAGGGCGGGCGGCACGACAACGGGCGGGCGACTTTCGGGCACTCGCTGGTGGTCGACCCCTGGGGCCGGGTGATCGCCGAGCTGGCGCATGACGCGCCCGGCGTGCTGGTCGCCGATATCGAGCCGCAGGCGGTGACCGAGGCGCGACGGCGCCTGCCGGCGCTGACCCATGCGCGGGCCTTCGCCGCGCCGGGTTTGCAGGGCCGGGAAACGCCGCCTATATGAGCGGGAGAAACCGGCTGCCGCCGGCCCCGAAAGACGAGACGACCCCGTGATCCAGTATGCGCTTCAATGCTCGAAGGGGCACCGCTTCGACGCCTGGTTCAAAAGCGCCGCCGCCTATGACGAGCAGCAGGCGCGCGGCATCGTGACCTGTGCGCAATGCGGCGACGCCGAGGTGGAAAAGGCACCGATGGCGCCGGCCCTGCAACGCCGCGACCGGGCGGCGGCGGAGCGCCTGCCGCTGTCGGCGGCGCATCCCGACGCCGCCAAATTCCGCGACATGCTGCGGCAGTACCGCAAAAAGGTGATGAGCGAGGCCGATTATGTCGGCGACCGCTTTGCCGAGGAAGCGCGGAAAATCCATTTCGAGGAAGCGGCGGCGCGCGGCATCTATGGCGAGGCGACGCGCGACGAGGTGGCCGGGCTGGTCGAGGACGGCATCGAGTTCCTGCCGCTGCCCGATTTGGGCGAGGATAACTGACCGGCTCGGTCCATCGTTGATAGTTGACGGTAATAGTCCACTTAAATAGACCTTCGGCATCGAATGTTGGAGGTCTCGTATGAGAAGACGCGCATTTATCGGGCTCGTCGCCGCGGGCATGGCCGTGCCGGCGCTGGCCCAGGATAGCGGGGCCTTTCCCGTCACCATTCCGCATGCCCTGGGCGAGACGGTGATCGAGGCGGCGCCGGAGCGCATCCTGACCATCGGCTGGCTGACCCAGGACGTGGTCCTGGCCCTGGGCCAGGTGCCCATCGCCATTCCCTATCAGGGCTGGGGCGGAGACGAAAACGGGGTGCTGCCCTGGGTCAATGACGCCCTCGAGGCCCTGGGCGCGGCTTTGCCGGTCCGGATCAATTTCGATTCCGGCCTGCCCATCGAGGAAATTGCCGGCCTGGCGCCGGACCTCATTCTGGCGCCCTATAGCGATCTCAACCAGAACCAGTACGAGCTTTTGAGCGCCATTGTGCCGACCCTGGCCTATGCCGAAGCGCCCTGGAGCGGCACCTGGCAGGACATTACGCTGGTGGTGGGCGCGGCCCTCGGGCAGCCGGATGCGGCGCAGGCGCTGGTCGACGGGGTCGCCGAACAATTGGCGACAATCGCCGCCGCACATCCCGAATTTGCCGGCAAGAGTTTCACCTTCGGCTATTACGAGCCCAATTCGGGCAATGTCGGCATCTATGTCGCCACCGATCCGCGCGTGCAGATGCTGACCGATCTCGGCCTGGAAATGTCTCCCGGCTCCGCGGCCCTGCCGGTCGACAGGGGCTTTTATGTCGATACCAGCCTCGAGATGCTCGACAGCATGGATGCCGATGTCTTCATTACCTGGCATGCGAGCCAGGAAGAACTGGACGCTTTCCGGGCCACGCCGCTGGTGCAGCTGTTCCCACCGGTGCGCGAGGGCCGGCATATCGGCCTTGTCGACGACCGCTTCGTCATGGCGACCTCGGCTCCCTCGGTCCTGTCGATCCCGTGGTCGATGGATTTGCTGGTGCCGGAGCTGAGCGCGGTGCTGAGCCGATAAGGCAGGTGCCCGCTCAGATAGGGCGATTTTTGGGGGGATTGGGTCGGCCCGACAGGGAGGGTGGAATCCCCGCTATCGGGCCTGACCAGGCCAGCAAGCCTTGGCAGGCCGCTGGATGGCTGGGTCTGCTCTACACACCGCTACGCCGCTTGTCACGCGAATGTCGCATCGCGGCGAGAAATGTTTGATCGATCCACCGCCTAGTCGAGGCGGCTGAGGTCGCGGACGGCGCCCTTGGCGGCGGAGGTGACGAGGGCGGCGTAGGCCTTGAGCGCGGTGGTGACGCGGCGCTTGCGCGGCTCGGCCGGCTTCCAGCCCAGCTGTTCCTGCGCGGTGCGGCGCTGCTGCAACTCGGCATCGGACAGCAGCACGTTGATGGTGCGGTTGGGAATGTCGATCTCGATGATGTCGCCCTCGCGCACGAGGCCAATGGCGCCGCCTTCGGCCGCTTCGGGCGAGACGTGGCCGATGGAAAGGCCCGAGGTGCCGCCCGAAAAGCGCCCGTCGGTCAATAGCGCGCAGGCTTTCCCCAGGCCTTTCGACTTCAGGTAGCTGGTGGGATAGAGCATTTCCTGCATGCCGGGACCGCCGCGCGGGCCCTCGTAGCGGATGACGACGACGTCGCCTTCCTTGACCTGGTTGGACAGGATCGCCTTGACCGAGGCGTCCTGGCTCTCGAAGACGCGGGCCGGGCCGGTGAATTTGAGGATGGAATCGTCCACCCCCGCCGTCTTCACGATGCAGCCGTCGAGCGCGATATTGCCCTTGAGCACGGCGAGACCGCCATCCTTCGAAAAGGGATTTTCGGGCGCGCGGATGGCGCCGTTGACGCGGTCGAGATCGAGATCCTTCCAGCGGTTGGATTGCGAAAAGGCCTCGGTGGTGCGCACCCCGCCGGGGGCGGCCCGGTAGAACTGGCGCACGCTTTCAGCATTGGTGCGGGTGACGTCCCATTTGTCGATGGCGTCGCCCATGGTGGCGGCGTGCACGGTGGGCTCGCCCCGATTGATGAGGCGGGCGCGATCGAGCTGGCCGAGAATGGCCATGATGCCGCCGGCCCGGTGCACGTCCTCGACATGCACGTCGTTCTTGGCCGGCGCCACCTTGCACAGCACCGGCACCTTGCGGCTCAGCGCGTCGATGTCGTCCATGGTGAAATCGACGCCGCCCTCATGCGCGGCGGCGAGGATATGGAGCACCGTATTGGTCGAGCCGCCCATGGCGATGTCGAGCGCCATGGCGTTCTCGAAGGCGGCTTTGGTGGCGATGGCGCGCGGCAGCACGCTGGCGTCGTCCTGTTCGTAATAGCGGCGGGCCAGGTCGACGATGAGGTGCCCGGCCTCCTGGAACAGGCGCTTGCGGTCGGCATGGGTGGCGAGGGTCGAGCCGTTGCCGGGCAGCGACAGGCCCAGCGCCTCGGTGAGGCAGTTCATGGAATTGGCGGTGAACATGCCCGAGCAGGAGCCGCAGGTGGGGCAGGCATTCTGCTCGATCAGCTCCACTTCGGCGTCGGTATAGTGATCGTCGGCGGCCATCACCATGGCGTCGACCAGGTCGAGCGCCTGCAACTGGCCCTTGACCATGGCCTTGCCCGCTTCCATCGGGCCGCCGGAAACGAAGACCACCGGGATGTTGAGCCGCATGGCGGCGTTGAGCATGCCGGGGGTGATCTTGTCGCAATTGGAGATGCACACCATGGCGTCGGCGCAGTGGGCGTTGACCATGTATTCCACCGAGTCGGCGATGATGTCGCGGCTGGGCAGGGAATAGAGCATGCCGTCATGGCCCATGGCGATGCCGTCATCCACCGCGATGGTGTTGAACTCCTTGGCAACGCCCCCCGCCGCCTCGATCTCGCGCGCGACGAGCTGCCCCAGATCCTTCAAATGCACGTGGCCGGGCACGAACTGGGTGAAGGAATTGACCACCGCGATGATGGGCTTGCCGAAATCGCCGTCCTTCATGCCCGTGGCGCGCCACAGCCCGCGCGCGCCGGCCATGTTGCGGCCGTGGGTGGTGGTGCGGGAGCGATAGGCGGGCATGGCGGATTTCCTCGAGATGCAGCCGGTGGGGCCGGTTTTGGATTTTGCCCCTTCATTAGACCCATTCCAGCCCACCGGCAACATAAATCCGTACCGTACCGTACGGTACGGCGCGGGTGGGGCGAGTGGTGCCGGGGGAGGGGAGGGGATGGGATGGGATGGGATGGGAGTGGGAGGAGTGGGTGGGAGTGGGGTGGAGGGGAGCGGGTGGAAGTGGTGGATGGAATGGGATGAGATGGGGTGGGTGGGGTGAGGTGAGGGGATGAGATGAGGTGGGTGAAGGGGTGAGGCGGGGGCTGCGGGGGGAGGGAATGACGGGGCGGGAGTGGAAAAAAATCAGAATTTGTAGCGCAGGCCGAGGGTGACGGCGTTGGAGCCGTCGAGATGGGCGATGGTGCCAAAGCCGCCGGAGCGGTGCTGGATGCGTGCAAAGGCTTCCCATTGCGGCTCGGTGGCGCTGGAAAAGGCGATTTCCGGGCCGAGATAGTAGAGCACGGTTGCGTCCTCGCCGGCGCGGGCGGCGCGTGCGGTCTCGGCGCCGATCGTATCGGTGACCAGCGAAAAGCCGGCGGTGAGGGCGGGAGTGATCGTGAGGTCACCGAAGGTGAAGCGGGTGAGGCGCGCCACGCCGCCGGTCCACAATTCGAGCGAGGCGGGGCTGCCCAGGCGGATGCCGGCGCCGGCTTCGAGGCCGAACTGGAAACTGCCATGGCGATAGAGGAAGTGCTGGTAGCCGACGCCGAGAAAGGCGTTGGTTTCGTAGTGATCCTGCCAGAGCAGGAAGGCGTCGCCAAAGTAGCCGCTGGTAAACGGCCCGCCCAGCACGAAGACGTTGCTGTCGGCGGGAGGGGCCGGGAGCGGATCGGCCGCGGCGGGGACGGCGCTCGCCAGGGCAAGCAGGACCACCCCCGCCACGCGGGGCGGGCGGGCAGCATTCAACATCGCAAATCACTCGGTTTTGTGAGGAGGTAATGCCCGGGCGGTGGTTTGGGTTCGCGGCCGGCGCCGATTTTATCGGCGCGACGCGGCCCATGGAGGTGCGACGGCCGGCCCACGGGTCAGGCCCGTGGGCAGCGCCGGGGGGTCAGGAAAACAGCGAGACGAGGCGCTGCGGGGTTGGGAAAAGCGGCCGCGAAAATGGCAGAATTTTCAGGCGGCGGGGCGGGCGGCGAGCACCATGTAGTTGACGCCCATGTCGGGGGCGGCGCGCCATTCGTCGGCGAGGGGATTGAAGACGACGCCGGTCTGGTCGATGACGCCAAGGCCGTTGCGGGTGAGCAGGCTGCCGATCTCCTCGGGGGTCAGGAATTTCTTCCAGTCATGGGTGCCGCGCGGCAGCCAGCGCAGCACATATTCGGCGCCGATGACGGCCAGCGCCCAGGCGCGGGCCGTGCGGTTGATGGTGGCGGTAAAGAGCAGGCCGCCGGGGGCCACGAGGTCGGCGCAACTTTTCATGTAGAGCGGCACATTGTCGACGTGCTCGACCACTTCCATGTTGAGCACCACGTCGAAACGCTCGCCCGCGGCCGCCAGCGCCTCGCTGGTGGCGAGGCGATAATCGATGTCGATCTCTCCTCGGGCGGCGTGGATGCGGGCGATGGCGATATTGCGCTCGGCCGCGTCGATGCCGGTAACGCTGGCCCCCAGCCGCGCCAGCGGTTCGCAGAGCAGCCCGCCGCCGCAGCCGACATCGAGGATGCGCAGGTTTTCCAACGGCCTGATGCTGCTGCCGGCACGGCTGAAATGCGCGACGAGATTGTCGCGAATATAGCGCAGGCGCACCGGATTGAACCGGTGCAGCGGCTTGAACTTGCCCGCCGGGTCCCACCACTCCTCGGCCATGGCGGTGAATTTGGCGATCTCTGCGTCGTTGACGGTGCTGGCGGTCATGGCGGGCTCCATTCGCCCTCCATATGGCCCACCGGGCAGGGCGGGAGCAAGGCACCGCGTGTCGCAGGCGTTGGCGGCAATGGCGGCGGTCGACCATTGGCATAGCAGTCGAAATGGCTCGAAAGCATCTTGTAAATTGATGGGCAGATTGAGCTCTGCACGACTATAGCGGGCTCAGGCAGTGTCCTACTAAAATTCTCTGCCAAACCAGACCCGCCTTTGCGTAAAAAACCCGCGGACGATCATTAACCGTCATTTTGGCCGGCAGATCACCATTCGCCAAAGATCTGCTATCGCGATGGTGAAGGAGCGTGCCATGCGTGGATTTTTTGACGGCCCGCCGCGCGGCATTATTCAACTTATTCTCAGTATTCTGGCTGCAATCTTCTGCTTTTTTATCTATCGTGGCCGCCACAGCCGGCGCCCTACGATCTACGAGAAATTTCAGAGCGGCAGCCCCGACGATATTTCTGTTCTTTTTGCTGGTTTTCTGCTCATAGCAATTGGCGTCTCGATTGCCATCTTGATCGTCGATTTCAAGAAAACGGGGCGATGGTGGTAGAGCCATCAGCATGCTTCGGCCACGCTGCTTTGAACCCCAGCAGTTTGTTTACCCGTTGCCCGCGCCAGCGCCCTGAATAGCGACTCCGGTGTCATCCGCGACAGACGACGCCTTTTTGGCCGAGAGGAAATGAGAGGGCTTCCCGCTTGTGCAGGGTTCGTTCGGTGAGCGAGGGTCGCAAAGAGCGCCACTACAACCGGGACATGATGCAGCCGCTGCGCTGGCTGGACAACCGGCCGGCATCCACTGCTGTGTTAGGGGAGATGATTGTTGCGATGGTAGTGGCCCGGACGTTCCGGGTCAGCTTTCCCGAACGGTAATTACACAACCGGCAACGAGCAAGCCGACGATTACCAGCAGCAACTCAAAGCTGGAAGCGTTGCTGGCCTCGAAAAACAAGGGAATCTGAAACTTGAAGCCGTCCCAGCCGGGGGCCTTGAAGACCCAAAACAGCAACATGGCCACGGAGATCAATCTGATCCCCATGTTCCTGAATAGTCCTTCCATCATTGCTCTCCCTTCCGAAATGCCTGACTGGCTTTATCCCGTTAATCCACCCAGGGGTTGTCGAGTTCGGTAAGTGTGTCGGGGTCGAGGGGCGCTCGCCAGGCGAGGCTGATGCGTGACCAGAGGCTGTGTTCGCCGCACCGCTTCAGCGTGCCCACACCCAGATTAGCCTCTGACGCCGACTCGCCGGCTCGTGTGTATGCTGCCAGTCGAAGCTCAGAGCCCAGATCCTGATATTCGAGACGGGCAGGAACGTATTCAAAGCCTCGCTGCTGCTCCGATTTCGGCTGAGGGACGTTCATTTCCAGAATGACTCGGCCGTCTTTCACGGAAGAAACCAGATGAGTTCCGAACGTTGTTGAAATGCCCTTGAAAATGGTAGCTTCGCGATTTTGTTCAAACCGCGTTATGCTACCGTCAGCAAAGCAACCTCCCGCCCTAATAGGGTACCAATAGCCTTCGATCGGCGCACCAATGGCGCGGTGTTCCGACCAGAGTGGCGGCAGCGGGCGCGAGAGGACGACTGAACCTAAGATCCCAACGGCCAGAACAGCAGCAACAGCGCAGAAGGAAGTTTGCAAAGCCATGGCGGCTTTGAAAATCAGCGGGTTCAGGATGGTATCATTGTCTTGTATTCGTCTTGATGCGACAATTATTCACGAATATCCATGAGCATTATGATATATAGTAAACTCCGCGAATTTGACGCTCTTAGTTAATCTCTGCAATTTTACTTTAATGCCCGCCATGGCCGCAACGGCGTTCCCTCTCCTCCCCGATGCTGCCCGCGGACCTGATCCGCGGGCCGCTCGCGGCGCAACAGGACAGTTCGAGGGGCTCCCCGGCCGGCCCACGGGTCGCTGCCCGTGGGCAGCCCCGGTGATTTTGGAAACCGCCGGGTCCGGGCGTCGAACTTCAGGGGAAACACTTCCTTCCCACCCCACCCCGGTCATGCCCATTGATTGCGGCGCCGCTTTGTGGCATTTCCCGCGGCGAGCAGCGTAACGCCGGGTTCGGTGGAGTTTCGGGGAAGCCAAGTGGCCCGTATCGTCGTCAAGTTCGGTGGCACGTCGATGGCCGATATCGCGCGCATCCGCCATTCCGCCCGCCATGTGAAGCGGGAGGTGGAGGCCGGCAACGAGGTCGCCGTGGTGGTTTCGGCCATGTCGGGCAAGACCAATGAGCTGGTCGGCTGGGTCAATGAAGCCAGCGCCCTGCACGACGCGCGCGAATATGACGCGGTGCTGGCCTCGGGCGAGCAGGTGACGGCGGGCCTCATGGCCATCGTGCTCAGCGAGATGGGGGTGCAGTCGCGCTCCTTCGCCGGCTGGCAGGTGCCGATCCATACCGACGACGCGCATGGGGCGGCCCGCATCACCGGGATCGATCCGGCGGCGCTCGACAAGCGCCTCAGGGATGGCTGGGTGCCGGTCATCACCGGTTTTCAGGGGATTTCGCCGCAGGGGCGGGTGACGACGCTGGGACGCGGCGGCTCGGACACCTCCGCGGTGGCGGTGGCGGCGGCGCTGGGGGCGGATCGCTGCGATATCTATACCGATGTGGACGGCGTCTACACCACCGACCCGCGCATCGTGCCGCGGGCGCAGCGGATGACGCGCATCTCCTTTGAGGAGATGCTGGAAATGGCCTCGCTCGGCGCCAAGGTGCTGATGATCCGCGCGGTGGAGCTGGCCATGGCGCACAAGGTGCCGCTCACCGTGCGCTCGAGCTTCGAAGACCCCGACGCCCCCCAGATTGCGCCCGACGGCACGCCCGGCGTGCCCGGCACGCTCGTATGCGATGAGGATGAGATCGTGGAACAGAACCAGATCGTTTCGGGCGTGACGCTCGCCAAGGCCGAAGCCAAGATCACGCTGCGTCGCGTCAAGGACAAGCCGGGCGTGGCGGCCGCCATTTTCGGGGCGCTGGCCGACCAGGGCCTCGTGGTCGACATGATCGTGCAGAACATCGCCGATGACGGGGCGACCACCGACATCACCTTCACCGTGCCTGACAGCGAATACGACAAGGCGGTCAAGGCACTGGAAAACAATGGCGGACGCTTCGAATACGAGCGCCTGTCGGGCTCGAAGGGCGGCGCGAAAGTGTCGGTGGTGGGCGTGGGCATGCGCAGCCATGCCGGGGTCGCCTCCTCGATGTTCAGGGCGCTCGCCGACAAGGGCATCAACATCCAGCTCATCACCACCTCGGAAATCAAGACCTCGGTGCTGATCGACGAGGAATATGCCGAGCTTGCGGTTCGGGCGCTGCACACCTATTACGGTCTGGACAAAAAGGACGCCTGACCGTTTCGAGGGGAGGGGCCGCGTCCTTGGTGAAGGGGGGCGGCCGCGGGGCCGCCGGCAGAGGCGATGGTGACGACCATAAGCGGCCCCAGGGTGCTGCTGCGGCAATTGCGCGAGACGATGGCGGAGCCGCTGGCTTCGCAGGCGCGACTCGACAAGATCGTCGGCCTCATCGCCCAGAACATGCAGGCCGATGTCTGCTCCTTCTACGTGCTGCGCGACGACGGGGCGCTCGAGCTGTTCGCCACCAAGGGGCTCGACCCGCAATCGGTGCACATCACCACGCTGCGGCTGGGCGAGGGGCTGGTGGGGCTGATTGCCGCCGAGGCCGAATCGCTCAGCCTCGAGGACGCGCCCAGCCATCCCGCCTTCGCCTATCGCCCGGAAACCGGCGAGGACAAATATAACGCCTTTCTCGGCGTGCCGGTGCTGCGCGCCGGCCAGACGCTGGGGGTCCTCGTGGTGCAGAACGCCGAGCGGCGGCGCTATGGCGAGGACGAAACCGAGGCCATGCTGACTACGGCCACAATCCTGGCCGAAATGATCGCCACCAGCGATTTCCACAATCTGATCAAACCCGGCTCGGATATCGACCTCAGGCGACCGCGCATGTTCAACGGCGTCAGCTTCACCGACGGCATCGCGCTCGGGACCGTGGTGCTCCACGATCCCCGCGTCGTGGTGAGCAATTTCATCGCCGAGGACACAGAGGCGGAAAAGCAGCGGCTCGAGGCGGCCATCGCCACCATGCGCGTCTCCATCGACGCCATGCTCGACCATGGCGATATGCAGCCCAGCTCCGATCACCGCGAAATCCTCGAAACCTACCGCATGTTCGCCAATGACCGGGGCTGGGTGAACCGGCTGGTCGAGGCGATCGACAACGGGCTCTCGGCCGAGGCGGCGGTCGAGCGGGTGCAGAACGACACGCGGGCGCGCATGCTGCGCCAGACCGACCCCTATATCCGCGACCGGCTGCACGATCTCGACGACCTCGCCAACCGGCTGTTGCGGGTGCTGACCAACAGCACGCAGCCGGCGCAGCGCGAGCTGCCCGACAACGCCATCCTCGTGGCGCGCAACATGGGTCCGGCGGAACTGCTCGAATACGACCGCAAGAAGCTGCGCGGTGTGGTGCTGGAAGAGGGCGGCACCACCGCGCATGTGGCCATCGTCGCGCGCTCGCTGGGCGTGGTGGCGGTGGGGCAGGCGCAGTCCATCGTCTCCATGTCGGAGCCGGGCGACGACATCATCATCGACGGGCCGGCGGGGATCGTGCACCTGCGCCCGACGCCCGATGTCGAGCAGGCCTATATCGACAAGGTGCGGGTCACGGCGCGGCGCCGGGCGCATTACGCCGCGCTCAAGGACCGCCCCAGCGTCACCCGCGACGGGGTGGAAATCACGCTGCTGCACAATTCCGGGCTGGTGGCCGACCTGCCGATGCTGGACGATACCGGCGCGGCGGGGGTGGGGCTGTTCCGCACCGAATTGCAGTTCATGATCGCCTCGAAACTGCCCCGGCTCAACGAGCAGGTGGAGCTTTACGCCGAGGCCATGCAGATCGCCGGCACGCGGCCCATCGTCTTCCGGCTGCTCGATATCGGCGGCGACAAGGTGGTGCCCTATCTGCGCTCCAGCATCGAGGAAAACCCGGCCATGGGCTATCGCTCGATCCGGCTGGGGCTGGACCGGCCGGGGCTGCTGCGCACGCAGGTGCGGGCGCTGCTGCTGGCGGCGCGGGACCGGCCGCTCAAGATCCTCGTGCCGATGGTGACGGAAACCTTCGAGTTCCGGCAGACCCGCGCGGTGATCGCCAAGGAGATCGAGCGGCTGCAGCGCGCGGGAGAGGTGGTGCCCGGGCAGATCGAGCTGGGGGCGATGGTGGAGGTGCCGTCATTGCTGTTCGAGCTCGACCAGCTGCTGCCCGAGACCGATTTCGTCTCCATCGGCTCGAACGACCTGGTGCAGTTCCTCACCGCCGCGGACCGGGCCAATCCGCGCGTCTCGAAGGCCTACGACCCCATCGGGCTGCCGCGCCTGCGGGCCATCCGGCTGGTGGTCGAGGCGGCGGCGCGGCACGGCAAGCCCGTCACCATGTGCGGGGAGCTGGCCGGCCGGCCGATGGAGGCGCTGGCGCTGATGGCCATCGGCATGACGCGGCTTTCCATGGGGCCGGCCTCGATCGGGCCGATCAAGGAAATGGTGCTCAATCTCGACCTGCGGCCCATCCAGGCGGCGGTGGCGGCGGCGCTGGGCGACGGCGCCGACGGCAAGGATATCCGCGAGCTGCTGGGCGAATGGGCGGAAAAGCAGCACCTGCCGATGGGCTAGGGCGCCCGTCGCCCGCCAGCGTTTTTTACCGGCAGCGGCCCACCGCGCGCTTGCAGTGCGGCAGCTTGGTCTTTACACGCGCCAGAATGCTGCTCCTCTCCCCGGCCTCCCCCCAAGGGAGGCGGGGGCGATAGCGCCGCTGCCGTTGACGTGAAGGATTTTGGCCATGCCCACTCTGCCGCAGGACAAGCTCGACGCGCTCGAGACGCGCTTCGACTATATCGAGGCGGCGCTGGCGGGCGGGGCGGCACCGGACGAATTGGCGCGGCTGTCCAAGGAGCATTCCGACCTCACCGAAATCGTCGGGGCGATCCGCGCCTATAACAAGGCGCTCAAAGATCGCGCCGAAGCGGCGGCGCTGCTGCGGAGCGGCGAGCGCGAACTGGCCGAAATGGCGCAGGCCGAGATCGAGACGCTCGACGAGCAACTCGAGACGCTGACGCACGCGATCCGGCTGCTGCTGTTGCCGCGCGACGCGGCGGACGACAAATCGGTCATCCTCGAAATCCGCGGCGGCACCGGCGGCGACGAGGCGGCGCTGTTCGCGGGGGACCTCTTCCGCATGTATGAGCGCTACGCGGCGGGGCGCGGCTGGAAGGTGAGCGTGATGGAAGAGAGCCCGGGAGAAATGGGCGGCTTCAAGGAAATCATCGCCAATGTCTCGGGCAAGGGCGCCTATGCACGGCTCAAATACGAATCGGGCGTGCATCGGGTGCAGCGCGTGCCGGCGACCGAGGGCTCGGGGCGCATCCATACCTCGGCGGCGACCGTGGCGGTGCTGCCCGAGGTGGAGGATATCGACATCGATATAAGGGCCGAGGATATCCGCATCGACACCATGCGCTCCTCCGGCGCCGGTGGCCAGCACGTCAACACCACCGATTCGGCGGTGCGCATCACCCACCTGCCCACCGGCATCGTGGTGACCTCGGCGCTCAAGAGCCAGCACCAGAACCGGGCGCAGGCCATGGTGGTGCTGCGGGCGCGGCTCTATGAGCAGCAGCGCGCCGAGCGCGACAATGCCCGCTCGGCCGAGCGCAAGGGGCAGGTGGGCTCGGGCGACCGCTCGGAGCGCATCCGCACCTATAATTTTCCGCAGGGGCGGGTGACGGACCACCGCATCAACCTGACGCTCTACAAGCTCGACAAGGTGATGACCGGCGAGGCGCTGGACGAATTGATCGAGGCGCTGATCACCGAAAACCAGGCCGCGCAACTGGCCGCCATGGAGCAATAAGCTGGGCGCGCCGATGACGCTGGGGGCCTTGTGGCGCGGCTGGCGCGACGTGCTCGCCCGCCAGGGTTTTGCCACGGCCGCGCTCGACGCGAAACTGCTGGCCGGCCACGCGCTGGGGCTCGATAGCCTGGCGCTGGCGCTGCGCGAGCACGAGGCGGTGTTGCCGGCCGATGCCGAACGCGTGGCCGGGTTCATGCAGCGGCGGCTGACCGGAGAATCGGTGGCGCGGATCGTGGGCAGCCGAGACTTCTACGGGCTTACTTTCGAACTCGGCGCGGCGACGCTGGAGCCGCGCCCGGAAACCGAATTGCTGGTCGACATGGCCCTCGCGGCGCTGCCGCCGGGCGGGCGGCTGCTCGACCTGGGGACCGGCACCGGCTGCATTCCCATCGCCGTGCTGGCCAACCGGCCTGACGCGCGGGGCGTCGCGACCGATCTCGAACCGGCGGCGCTGGCGGTGGCGCGGGCCAATGCCGCACGGCACGGGGTCGAGGGGCGGCTCGCCCTCTTGCCGGGCGACTGGTTCGCGGCGCTGGCGGGGGCCGAGGATGCGGCCGCCGGCTTCGACCTCATCGTCTCCAACCCGCCCTATATCGAAAGCGCCGTCATCGACACGCTGGCGCCGGAAGTGAAGGACTTCGACCCGCGCCTCGCCCTCGACGGCGGCCCGGACGGGCTCGGGCCCTATCGGGTGATCGCGGCCTCGGCCGGGCGCTTCCTCGTGCCGGGCGGCGGGCTGCTGCTGGAGATCGGCGCCGGGCAGGGCGCGGCGGTCGGCGCGCTGCTGGCGGCGCACGGCTTTACCGCTATCGGGGTCCATAAAGACCTGGCGGGGCTTGACCGTGTGGTGGGCGCGCACCACATAGGAGGCAATCGGCACACAATTTAAGCCTATTCGCACTTTAGTGCTGGTCATTCCGGGAGGAACCGGATAATTTGGCCTTGCTGTCAAGGGCGCATCATGGGCGCCGCGGCACCGACACCCGATCCGACATGTTTGAAGCTGCTGGGGCAGCGCGGTTCCGAATAGACCGGGACGACGCGACAGACAGTTTTGATGTATCCCGGGGCGCCGCCGACCGCATTCGGTCTTCATGAAGCCAGCCAAACATCGTGCAGGAAAGTGGGATCCGGTTTTCTGCAAGGCAACGATGCGACGACAAACAGATAGGGCGGTACCTTGCGTTCGGAGGAACGCGCGCCGCTCTGACGCCCCGCCCGGATGTCGTTTCTTCCGCCGGGGCCCGGGGCCGGATCGGGCCTTTTACGCCGATCCCGCATCCCGGATGTGACGCTTAACTACTAGAGTTAGACAAAGCGACCCTATGAGACCTAACAACCAGAACAAGAACCGGCAGCGCGGCCGCAACGGTGGCCGCAAGCACGTCAATCCGCTCTCGCGCAATTACGAGAGCAATGGCCCGGACGTGAAGGTGCGCGGCAATGCCGCCCATATCGCGGAAAAATACCTGCAACTGGCGCGCGATGCGCAGTCGAGCGGCGATTCGGTGATGGCGGAAAACTACCTCCAGCACGCCGAGCATTATTTCCGCATCGTCTCCTCGGCCCAGCAGGCCATGAGCGGCCAGCGCGACGGGCAGAGCCCGGACGAGAGCGATTTCGACGACGACATGTCGGAGATGAATTCGCGCTTCGCCTCGCCGCCGCAGCCGCAGCGCGACACCGCCCCGGCGGCCAGCGCGCCCGACAGCGACAGCGAGGAAGACAAGGCCGCCCCCTCGGGCAGCGAGGCAGCGGCCCCGCAGGCCGAGGACGCCGCCGCACCGGGCGCCGAGGACGGCGAGCCGCCGGCGCGCAAGACGCGCGAACGCCGGCCGCGCCGCCGCCGCAGCGCCGCGGGCGAAGGCGGCGACGACCCCGCCAGCGCACCGCAGCCGGAAGTGGGCGAACTGCCCGCCTTCCTCACCGCCGGCGGCGCGGCGAACGCCGCCGAATAATTCCCGTATCGATGCTGCCCGCGGCCCTGCGCCGCGGGCCGTTCCCGGCAAGCGCCGCAGCCGCAATGGCTCTCTGGCCGGCCCACGGGTCAGGCCCGTGGGCAGCCCCGGTGCCGACCGGTTCTGGCGGTGGGTGAAACTATTCAGCCCGCCCGTTGCGGCTGGCGCCGCGCTTCCTGCCTTTCGCAAAAAAACCGCCTCTTCAACTCTCCTTGAGGCGCCCCATATAGGTGGGGTGACGGAACGTGCCGCTCGAGGCGGGCGTTTCGCCCGACGACGCTTCCGCCGTCATGCCGGTGCCGAACGGGCCGCGTGGCGGGCGAGACCCAGGAGAGTTGCATGAATATCGAAAAGTACACCGAGCGGGCGCGCGGCTTCATCCAGAGCGCGCAGACCTATGCGCTGGGGCAGGGCCACCAGCAATTTTCGCCCGTTCACCTGCTCAAGGTGCTGCTCGACGACGAGCAGGGCATGGCCAATGGCCTCATCGAGCGGGCCGGAGGCGACGCGAAAGCGGCGCGGGCCGGGGTCGAGGCGGCGCTCAACAAAATCCCGAAAGTGTCCGGCGATGCCGGCCAGCTCTATCTCAGCCGCGAACTGGCGCGCGTCTTCGATACGGCCGAACAGGCCGCGCAGAAGGCCGGCGACAGTTTCGTCACGGTCGAGCGGCTGCTGCTGGCGCTGGTCGTCGAAAAGGACAGCGATGCCGGGAAAATCCTCAGCTCGGCCGGCGTGACGGCGCAGGGGCTCAATACCGCCATCGAGGCGATCCGCAAGGGCCGCACCGCCGATTCGGCGTCGGCCGAAAGCGCTTATGACGCGCTGAAGAAATATGCGCGCGACCTCACCCAGGACGTGCGCGAAGGCAAGCTCGACCCGGTGATCGGCCGCGACGAGGAAATCCGCCGCACCATCCAGGTGCTGTCGCGCCGCACCAAGAACAATCCGGTGCTGATCGGCGAGCCGGGCGTGGGCAAGACCGCCATCGCCGAGGGGCTGGCCATCCGCATCGTCAATGGCGACGTGCCCGAATCGCTCAAGCACAAGAGCCTGCTTGCGCTCGACATGGGGGCGCTGATCGCCGGCGCGAAATATCGCGGCGAATTTGAGGAGCGCCTCAAGGCGGTGCTCAACGAGGTGACGGCGGCCGAGGGGCAGATCATCCTTTTTATCGACGAGATGCACACGCTGGTGGGCGCGGGCAAGAGCGAGGGCGCCATGGATGCGTCCAACCTGCTCAAACCCGCTCTGGCGCGCGGCGAGCTGCACTGCGTCGGCGCCACGACGCTCGACGAATACCGCAAGCACGTGGAAAAGGACCCGGCGCTGGCCCGGCGCTTCCAGCCCGTCTTCGTGGACGAGCCGACGGTGGAGGACACCATCTCCATCCTGCGCGGCCTCAAGGAGAAATACGAGCTGCACCACGGCATCCGCATCTCCGATTCGGCGCTGGTCAGCGCGGCGACGCTTAGCAACCGCTACATCACCGACCGCTTCCTGCCCGACAAGGCCATCGACCTGATGGACGAGGCCGCGGCGCGGCTGCGCATGGCGGTCGACAGCAAGCCCGAGGCGCTGGACGAGCTCGATCGGCGCATCATGCAATTGAAGATCGAGCGCGAGGCGCTGAAGAAGGAGACCGACGAGGGCTCCAAGACGCGGCTCGAACGGCTGGAGCAGGAACTGGCGGGGCTCGAGGAGCAGGCGCAGGCGCTGTCGGCCAAATGGCTGGCCGAAAAGGAACGGCTGCAAGGCTCGACCAGGCTCAAGGAAGAGCTCGACGCGGCCCGCTCGCAGCTCGAGATCGCGCAGCGCCAGGGGGATCTGGCCAAGGCCGGGGAGCTCGCCTATGGCGTCATCCCCGAGCTCGAAAAGCGCCTCAAGGCGGCGGACGACGCTAATGGCGCGGGCGGCGCCGATCCGGTGATGGCCAAGGAAACGGTGGAATCGAGCGACATCGCGCAGGTGGTGTCGCGCTGGACCGGCATTCCCGTCGATCGCATGCTGGAAGGGGAAAAGGAAAAGCTGCTCCACATGGAAGCTTCGCTGGGCGCCCGGGTGATCGGGCAGGCCGAGGCGGTGGCCGCCGTCGCCAAGGCGGTGCGGCGTTCGCGCGCCGGCCTGCAGGACCCCAACCGGCCCATCGGCTCGTTCATGTTCCTCGGGCCCACGGGCGTGGGCAAGACCGAATTGACCAAGGCGCTGGCGCAATTCCTCTTCGACGACGAGACCGCCATGGTGCGGCTCGACATGTCGGAATTCATGGAAAAGCACTCGGTGGCGCGGCTGATCGGCGCCCCGCCGGGCTATGTCGGCTATGACGAGGGCGGGGTGCTTACCGAAGCGGTGCGGCGTCGGCCCTATCAGGTGGTCCTGTTCGACGAGATCGAAAAGGCGCACCCGGACGTCTTCAACGTGCTGTTGCAGGTGCTCGACGACGGGCGGCTGACCGACGGGCAGGGCCGCACGGTGGACTTCCGCAACACCGTCATCATCCTCACCTCCAACCTGGGCGCCGAATATCTGGTCGAGCTCAAGGACGGGGAATCGGTGGAACTGGTGCGCGGCAAGGTGCTCGACATGGTCAAGGCATCGTTCCGGCCGGAATTCCTCAACCGGATCGACGAAATCCTGCTGTTCCACCGGCTGGGGCGCGAGCATATGGGCGCCATCGTCGACAACCAGTTCGGGCGGCTCGAAACGCTGCTCAGCGACCGCGACATCGGGCTCGAGCTCACGCCGCGGGCGCGCGACTGGCTGGCCAATGAGGGGTACGACCCGGCCTATGGCGCCCGGCCGCTGAAGCGCGTCATCCAGCGCGAGGTGCAGGATGGGCTGGCCGACGCGATCCTCTCGGGCACGGTCAGCGACGGCGACCGCGTGGTGGTCGACGCCGACGACAGCGGCATCGTGCTGCACCCGGCGGGCAAGAACGACGCCTCGCGCGCGGCCTGACGGGGGGCCCGCGCCAAAGCCTGGGGCCGGCCATCGCGCCGGCCCCTTTTTGCGACCTTCTCCATGGCGCCCTCTTGCCGCGCGGCCTTTGCCCTGTTATAGAACAAATAGTGAACAACAGGAGGGCCGCATGGCGGACCGGATCGACTATATCGAGTTTCCCTCCACCGACCGGGCCCGGAGCAGCGCCTTTTTCCGCGCCGCCTTCGGCTGGGGCATCGTCAGCTACGGGCCCGATTACGACGGGCTGGCGGAAGCGGGCATCGATGGCGGCGTCGACCAGGCGGCGGGGAGGGTGGAGGCGACGCTGGCAATCGTCAGGACGGATGACCTCGACGCCGCCGAGCAGCGCGTGCGGGCAGCGGGCGGCACCATCACCCGGCCGCCCTTCGATTTCCCCGGCGGGCGGCGCTTTCACTTCCGCGAGCCGGGCGGCAACGAAATGGCCGTCTGGGTGCCGCGCCCGGAAGATTAGCGCGTTTGCTTGGCCGACATCGGGCTGCCCAGGGGCGTGACCCGTGGGCCGGCGGGGGTGCCCCTGTCGCTTCGGTGTTTGCGGTAAGGGGCCCGCGGATCAGGTCCGCGGGCAGCCTTGGTGGGGGGGGGAAGCCGACAGGGCAGGCCAAAAGCAGGCGCCTTCAGCCTATCCGCCCCATGCGCAAGGGCGAGAGCGCCCCAGTGCCGCTGCCGCCAAAAACGCGAAACGCCTTAGCGGGCCTGGGCGACGGTTACCGGCGCCGGTTCGCGCTGCATCAGGTCGTTGATCTGGGCGATGGTCTGGTCGAAGGCGCCGCGATATTGCGGCGGCAGCACGTTGTCCTTGGGCAGCTTGACGCTGAGGGGATCGACGAAATTGCCGTTGATCTTGATCTCGAAATGCAGGTGCGGGCCGGTGGACTGGCCGGTCGAACCGACATAGCCGATCAGCTGGCCCTGACGCACCCGGCTGCCGACGCCCAGCCCGTCGACATAGCGCGACAGGTGGCCATAGCCGGTCTCGTAGCCGTTGACGTGCTTGATCTCGATCTTGTTGCCGTAGCCGGACTGCCATTTGTACCATTCGATCACCCCGTCGCCGGCCGCGTAGATGGGGGTGCCCGAGCGGGCCGCCAGGTCGACGCCGCTGTGGAGGCGGCGGGTCTTGAAGATGGGGTGGACGCGATAGCCGAAGCGGGAGCGCAGCGTACCGCCGCCTTCCAGCGGCCGGCGGTTGAGGAAGCGCTTGCCGGTCTCGCCGTCCGGGTCGTAGAAATCAACGGCGCCCTCGGGGGTGACGAAGCGGTAGAGCTGGCGGTGCGTGCCCGACAGGGTCAGCCCGACATAGAGCAGTTCGGGCGCCCCGCCGTCTTCGGCGGTCTCGAGGATCTCGATGGCGTCGCCGGCGCTGATGCGCTTGGTCATGTCGACGTCATAGGCGAACATGCCGATGATGCGCCGGATGGTGGCGTCGTCGAGATCGTGCTTGCGGCCGGTTTCCCAGATGGAGCGGTAGACGGTGGGCAGGTTGCCGACATTGATCTGCTCGGCATCCTCGGGCGGAAAATCTACCCAGTCCGGTTGCAGCCCGACCACGTATTGGCCGTTGTCGCTGAGCGCCACGGTGGCGATATGCGGCTCGCCCGGCGCGCCCGCGGGCCGGTAGATCGACATGCGGTAGGGCACGAGGCTGTTGGCGTCGCTGGTGAGCGGCCCGTAGAGAATGCGCAGCCGCACCCCGGCGGGCAGGCCGCCCGAAGGGATGAGATTGGCGAGAGTGTTTTCCACCATGGCCACCTGCGCCCGGGTGAAGCCGTTGCGCACCAGCGTGTCGGCGAGCGGCCCGATATCGCGCACGGTAAGGAAGCGTTCGGCGCGCCCCGGCCCGTTATCCGTCGCCAGCGTCGTCTTGGGCATGACGGTGACGTTTTCGGCGATGCCGGGCAGGGCGGCGCCGTTGCCGCCGGTCAGCTCGCGCAGGTTCTGCCCCGGATCGGCATAGGCAAGGGCGGAAGGCGCAACTTCGTAAAGCCCGGCATTGTCGATGCCGCGCACGAAATCGGCGGCGCCCTGGTCGGAAATGGCGCGCGGCGGGATGAAGCCGAGCGGCATGCTGGCCTGGCGCACCAGCACCTCGCCATCGACATCGGTGCCGTAGACGTCGGTGCTGATGTCGAGGGCGGTCTTGAGCGGTTCGGTGGCGTTGAGGATGGCCACCGGGTCGTAGGCCGGCGCGTCGGCCGACAGCGAGGTGGCGGTGGTGGCCAGGGTCGCGCGGATGCGGGTGAAGGGCTGGTTGCGGATGATCTCGCGCCCGTCCACCGTCTGGCGGATCGCCGCCTCGATGATCTCGAGGTCCGAGCGGGTCTGGGCGACCGGGCGCAGGCGCGAGGATTTCGAGGTGAAATCGGTGGCTTCGGGCTGGGCGATGCGGGGCGCCGCCAGCTGCAGCGCGGCATAGGCGGTCGAAAACGTGTCCTGGCCCTGGAACGAGACATAGAGCGCCGCCCCCATCAGCAGCACGCTGGTCAGGCCCGTCATTACCGTGCCCGAGAGCCAGGCGAAGCTCAGTTCGCGGCCCTGCGGGATGGCGCCATCGGTGGACTGGATGGTGAGGGCGGGTCCGTCCTCGAATCCGCTGGCCCGAAGCAGGGCCAGATGGCGATGCCTGTGCGCTGCGTTCAACGCTCCGTCCTTGGCAGTTGTTGTCGACAGTCCCGGCGGGCGGCCCGAAAGGCCGGCTCGGGGGCGGATGCGCGCCCTCTATAGCACCGGTTCGCCCTTGTTCGCCAACAATTGCGGCAAAACTGGGAGTCGGTCGCGCCTGGCGGCCTTTTCCACCGCTTACCCCCTTGTATCGGCGCGCCGGGCGCCTAGATAAGCCAATACCAGCGCCCGAGAGGGTAAAACTCCGGCGCGGCGGTCGAGTTTTCCACCGCCGGGAAGCGCTTCGTGCGTTAAATTCAGTTTTTTTGCCAAAGGGCCGTTGACAGCGGCAAGGGGCGCCCCTACAACCCGCCCATCGCTGAGGGCGGCGGCGCCGCAAGACGCCAACGACCAAGGCAAGGGTCTGAAAAACAAAAGTTTTTAAGGTCCGAGGTTTCGAGTTCCGGTGGTTGCCGAAAAACGAAACTGGGGTGTTGACAGGACGAAACGTTCTCTCTACAACCCGCCAGCGCTGAACGAGGCGAGTGATTTCACCGCCCTGTCCGGCACCACCCAAGGGCGCTAGTCTGGCGAATGTGCCGGGAGACCGGTAGCAAGGCCTGCGCATTGGGTATTTGACGCGGTATTATCCGGGTCAGTTGTTTGACATTGTTGATTATTGAAGAAAGGGAAACGTGGCCGGCGAGGTTCTTGCGGTCTGGTCTTTTAGGGACTGGGCGAAGACTTTTCGATGGGTGCAC